>Ga0137418_10000911_pt1 | contig 27165 bp, 24 predicted proteins | sample CZODoug3_1_2_16f_FD_122242 | JGI IMG/M metagenome (GOLD analysis project Ga0137418, IMG submission 122242) | Vadose zone soil fungal communities from Angelo Coast Range Reserve, California, USA - CZODoug3_1_2_16fungal (Hybrid Assembly) | ecosystem: Environmental > Terrestrial > Soil > Vadose...
CGTAGCCGTGACGTGGATGCTCCGCCAGGCTCAGCAACACCAGCAATACCGGTTCGGTCAGGCGTAAAGGGTTCATATGTCATCAACCGACATATCGTACCACGCAATATTGCGCGGTTACGGGCTCGCTGTCAATAGCGCCTGCCGCCGGAGCGTAAATTCTGAGGGGGTTGCTGTGTCTTCGAGCGGTGTGTGAACCCGCTTAGAAGGTTTGCACGCAGAGCAAAACGGCATTGGAGCGACAGGAGATTCAGGCTCACGAAGAGAGGATTGAAACTGAGAGGAAAAACTAGGTTCTCATGAGAGTCAAGCAGTGATGGGAGCCACAAATTCCAACCCGAAACAGTAACCGTTTCGGTAGCGCACGACGGCTGTCATCCGGGAATGAGATGGAGTATTAAACTCGAGCTCCAGCATATCGCCGGGATGCAACAAGATCCCGGCATACAAGAGCATGCCGCCTTCGCTCATCTCGGTTCCGCGGCCGGGAACCATGGTCTCCGGCGACCCTCCTGCGCCAAGGACGCGAACTTGTATGTCGATGGGATGCCTAGGCCATCGTCGCGTGTTTTGGGGCAGAGACATTTCCGCTAATCATTATCTTTTCCCTCCAGGCATTCAAATTACCAAGGTGCAGCCCGATGTAACGAGCCTGGCGAAACGACGACGGCCATTCACCCGAGGCCGATTGACCATGGAGAGGTAGTACAGTCCCAGCTGGGAAAGACGCTCAGCAGGCAGGGCGGTCGCGAGGTCTACGTTTGAGAGCTCTCATCCGCCAGAACGCTCCATGGATTCCATTCCGGTTTGGCCAGATTGAGCTTGCACAGGGTTTAAACAGTGTGCTAGCGTTCGCCCCATCGAGAGATCGGCACTTTCACACGGCCGATGCTGGCGCCGCTCCAATCTGCTGCGCGAAGACGCCATCGGCTCAAGTTCGAACCAGGGTGAATCGAATGTCACAGACGTTTTCGACAGACTTGGTACCCCTCGCCGATCGGTTGGACGCATGGCTGTCGAATGCGCGACAGATTTGCGGCGATTGCCGGTTTGAATTTCCCCGGCGGCATCTTTTTCATGGGTCGATTGAGCGGCGCAACATAGCTGGCCTGGAATTGACCCGCTTTTCCTCCACTCCGGTTTCTTTCGCAAAGTTTCCGGTTGTCAGTGCGAACTCAGTGGACCGGTATTGCATCGTCATCACCCAACTTCAGGGCGTGAGGTGTTATTCGCAGGATGGCGCGACGGCTATCCTGAACCCCGGCGACAGCACGCTGATTGACTCCGGACATTCATGGTCTTCCAATTGTGCCGGCCAGTGTTCAAGGCTGTATTTGCGCGTGCCGCGCTGGTTGATGGAGAACAGGCTACGCCTCAGCAATTTGCCGTTGTTGCCCCGCATATCAGGCGTGTCCGGACTCGGCGTAACCCTTTTCCGTCTTGCCACTTCGCTTTACCAGGAAGCCCCGGTGTTGACGCTGGAGGAGGGCACTTCCGCCCTTGAGGCTTATCTGGAAATCTTGTCCGCTTGCATTGCTCAGCCAAAACGCCGGAGTCAAGATGTAGGCCAGTCGACCGAACTGCTTTCGCGGGTTGAGCAATTCATGGAAACTCACTTGGCGGAGCCTACGCTGAATCCAGCTGAAATCGCCAATGCAGTCGGCATCTCCGTACGACATCTGCATCGCCTTTTTTCGTGCAGGGGGTCCACGGTCACGGAATGGATTCGCGAGCGGCGTCTTCAACGCTGCCGGATGGAACTCTGTGATCCGCGTTCCGCACAGCGCAACATCACGGAAATCGCGTTTTTCTGGGGATTCAGCGACTCCGCCCACTTCAGCCGTTGTTTCAAGAGACAATTCGGGGTCTGTCCGCGCACATTCCGCTTGCGGTCCTGGAATAAATCATGGAATGCGGAACGCCCGGAAGCGGCACGCAGTCTCGAGGCAGCCGCGAACTTCCGGCCACTGTATCCCAACTGACCTAGCGATAACGCTAAAAGCACCGAGGTGGGGACTTGGCAGTAAACGCAGCGTGCACCGGACTTACGATCTGGAGGGGCGTGTAGCGCTCGGCACTTCTTCGGTCAGAACCCTCTGCCGCGATTGCCGGTAGGTTCCAGAAACCGGCAATGTAATAAGGACTCCAAGTACTATCCAGATTGCGAGCGCAATCCATTCGTAGCGCGTAAAGTGCCCGGGAACGAGGGGCACAACCTTAACCAGGACCATCAGTCCCGTGACCAGCAAGCCAAAGGCAGCGGCGGCGCGACCTCGCAAGTTCGGACTCATGCGCAAGTACGCGGCACATGCAGACATCCAACCCACAGCCGCAGCCAGCGCTCCCACTTCCAGGATGGGAACCAACCCGGCCTCGCCCAGCAACATAGCCAGCGCCGTGGCAATTCCTACGGTGATGATGGCCGTCGAGGGCGTCTGATTCTTGGGATGCACTCTCGCCATCCTTTGATCGAGCAGGTTTCGCCTTCCCATGGCGAACAGCAACCGTGACGAAGCCACCACATTCGCATTAAACGCCTGTAACAATGCCACCAGCGCTGAGGCCATAATAAGGTCGACGATCCAGTGGGCGTGCAACGCTCGTTCGAAGGCCAGCGCAGTCGGAAACTGCTGATTGCTCTTGAGGCTTTGCCAGGGCGCGACATAAGAGACAGCAGAGATGACAACCCAGAAAAAAACCAGGCCGGCAAAGATCGTCAATAAAATCGCGACTGAAAAATCGCGGGCCTGAAACCCAGGCCGAGCTTCCTCGGCGCATTTGCCAACGGACTCAAAGCCGGAGAGCAGCCAGGGGACAACCTGCCAGACCAGCAACACGGACAGGAGCGGAGCGTGGCTGAACAATGGACGAAAATTCGCGGGGGAACCATGGCTTGCCCCCGCCAGGGCAAAAATTATAACCAAGGTGAGGAATGTGAAAGTCGTCGTCTTGCCTAACCTTGCGCTGGTCTGAATACCTCGATAGTTCAACCCGATCAACACGATTGTGATGGTGAGCCCGAGCAGCACGTGCGGCAAATACACGGGATATCCGCCCAGGCGATACAACTCGAACCTATTCAGTGACGGGAACAGGTATCCGCTGATTCGGCCCGCGGCCAATGCTTCGAATGGACAGGTCAAAAAATAGCTCAGGAACATCATCCAGCCAGTCGCGAAGCTCACACTGGGGGGAAAGAAGCGGGCGACGTAAGCGGCTTCTCCAGCCGCATCGGGAATGGCTCGGACCAGTTGGCCGTAGACATAACCGATCGGGAGCAACATCAGCGCGCCGGTGGTGAATCCCAGCACGGCCCCCAGCGGGCCGCCACGCTGCAAGATGTCGTCCATCACCACCAGCCAGGCCGTGCCGACCATCACGCCGAAACCCAGCGCGAAGTAGTCGATCAAACGCAGCTTACGGGCCAGCGTGGTCATAGAAGTTTGGGGAAGTTCCGGGACAAGTGCCTGCTCATCTTATCGTTTAGGGAAGTTGTTGCCCAGATTCGAAAATACCGCGGTTACGGGCCATGAATCGACGGACGAGCTCGGACGGCCGTGGGCCCATGACCGTCGGAATTGCGCGCCGCATGGCTCTCAGAATTCGTACCTCAGTGCGAACTGCATGACACGCGGTTGGGTTAGCAGGCCCGTGTAATTGCCGAACGATTGTGGCAGCTGTTGCAGCGAAGCGATGCAAGCGCAGGCCTGTGTTCCCAGGCCCGAAAGAGCATTGAAGCGATGCAAGTTGGGCACATTGAAGACTTCCCAGCGGAATTGCAGACTGTGTCCCTCCCTCGGCATTTTCCAGCGCTTGTTCAACGCCATGTCCAGGCCAGCATAGCCATCTCCACGAATCACGTTTCTGGAGCCGGCCTGCCCGGGATAGGGATGCACAAAGGCGGCGAAGGCTGCGGCCGGATTGGCGAAGGCGCTGACTGCACCGGTGACAGAATCCCGATGATGCCCAATCTGCGGCCTGGCGGCCATCCGAGCGATCCCTTGCTCGTCCCAATTGGTTGGCCAGAAGTTGCCGTTATCCACGGTGAACGGGAAGCCACTGGTCCAGCGCGCGACTCCTGACAGTTCCCAACCCCCGACTAGAGCGTCACGGATTGAGCCGGAACTCCCAGCAAAGCGTCTGCCTTTGCCGAAGGGCAGTGCAGCGATCCAGTCGGCGTTGAGCTGATGCGTGGTATCGAAATCCGAAACGCCGCGGCGCGAACTGGGAGAAAAAGCATTGGCCAGCCGGCTTCCAGGTGCGCCCACGTTCACACTGGAACTGAACCCCAGCCGGGTCGCGGTCGACGTGTAATCAATCGACTTGGAATACGTGTAATTGAGGTCGAATTGTATGCCATTGCCGAGTTGCTTCCGCAGGCTGGCTTGAAGCGCATTGTAGTTGGACTTGCCGACGGAACTCCAGGCGAACATGCTGGTCGCCTGATTGTTCAACGAAGTTCCGGGACAAAATGCCGCGCCGGGCTGCGGGACACACGCCGGGCCCTTAAACCCGTAACTCGTCCCGTTCGTATCTCCAAGTCCGAAGTAGATGTCGGTGTAGCCAAGCCCCACGACTTCGTTGCCGAGATACGAGAGAAATGGGTCGTAATACAAATCGTAAATCGCTTGAATCAGTCCTGCCGTTCCTGGTGTGGCGACAAAGTTGGTGTATACGCTCGTGTAAGACGACGTGTTATTGGGGAGCGCGGGAATCATGTTGTGCCAGAACGGGGCCGTCGGTCCAACCATGGCGTCGGTGACTTTGCTCGGATCGATGACGCCCGCTGCGCTCGCAAGTTGAGCCTGGGCCACCTTCGCCAATGCCGTAGCGGCTGAGAAATAATCGATTCCGGTCTTGGGATCGAAGAGATCAATCGGTTGCCGCAGATCACGCTGGGTGAGCAGGTTGCGCCCCAGACGGTTCACATACGAGAGTTGTAGCGAGAACCTCTGGGGTAGTTCGCGGCCAAGGGAGAAGTCAAAGGCGTAGGCGTACGGCGTCTTGATGGATTGATCGATTCCCCACGTGATGGCTTGGCCGCTTGCCGGCGGGGTCTGCGGAAACTGGCCGCGGGGGGCGGGCTCGAAAAACACGGCGCCAAACGAGTTCGTCTTGGGAATGACGTTGATGTTGGTGATGCGGGGAACACCGTCCGCCGTATCGTACGGCGTGCCGGTTCCACCCGGATCGGTTGCAGAGCAGCATGGGTTTTGCACAGTGGCGGACAAACCTCCGGGAGCGTTCGCGTCGAAGGTGCTCAACAATTGCATGCCAGCGCGGTCGTAGACTTTGCTAAAGCCCCCGCGAAAAACAGTCTTATCGGAGTCGCCCAACAGTTTTTTGAGCCAGCCGCCGTGTGGCCGCGGCGAGTAAGCGAACGAGACGCGAGGCGAAAAATCCGACTTTTCAAAGTGATAAAAACCAGGCCCTGGGTTTCCCGGTCCCCCAAGAATGAACGACACCAGCGGCGTGGCGTCGTACCCAATACCTTGATGCATAGCTTGTGCGTTGTGCGCGAACTCAGTGCCAAGATTGTAGGCCCAGGAAGGACATCCGCCGGGATTCACGCTGGGATCGCAAGTTGGAGACGCTTGGAATCCATTGACTTCCCAGGGCGGCGGGAACAACGACCAGCGTACCCCATAGGTGACGGTCAGGTTGGGCTTCACCCGCCAGGCATCCTGGCCGTAAAACTCGTACCAGTTAAGCCCGTACTTCCGCCGTACCGGAACGCCCGGATCCAGCAGGTTGCCACTCTTGTCGTAGTTGTAATTCCCCACGATGTCGGAAACCATTCCGAGCAAACTCATGATCGGGTAGTCGAACTGCGGCGTAGAAGCGGGCTCGGCAAAGGGCTGCCCTGTGTTGGGATCTGCACCATGGCACGGGTCGAGCGGACTTCCCCCCGCACCGGTCCCTATCGCGCCACAGGCCAATGGATTGTTCGGATCGTGGGTAGCGGTGTTCGCGAAACCGGTCGGAGACATCCAGTTGGTGGCTCCTTTACCCAGGCTGAAGGAATGCTCATAGCTAAGGCGTGGGTTGCGCGCGAAGCCGACGTTGCCCCCGATTTGCAGCGTGTGCCTTCCTTTGGTCCAGGAAAAATCATCGAGGAAGTTGTGGACCGGGGTCTGCGCATTGTGGCTGTAGACGATTCCCTGGTCCAGACCATAGAACACGTTCCACGCCTGGTTCGAATTTCCCAGAATACCCGTGCTTTGCCGAGTGAAGCCCCAGTGCAGCGTGTTGACCATTGTCGGACTCAGAACTGCCGTGTACCCGACGACGAAACCCTTGCTGTGATCGGCAACGGTCTGCTCCGGCGCCAATCCCGGCAGGAAGGGCGCCTGCGGGTTGTCGAGGTTCTGCAGGGCGCCACGCCAAAACAGCGTGTGCTTGCCGTCGGCAGTAAGGTGGTAGTCGAGCCGAGCGATGAACGCGTTATTGTCGAGGCTGGTGGGCGCGCGGAAGCGGAAGCCGGAATAGTTAAGGCTGTCGCCCACGGAACCGTCGTTGGTATTGAATTTCCCGCTGCAGAATGTCTTATCGAAGTAACCGGTGCTGCCGTTGAGGATCGCCGGATTGATTCCGGCCCCGGCGGGGTTGATTCCTTCCGTGGTCCAGGGATCAAGACTTTTTATTTCCTGCGCGGTGAGCGTCTGCGTCTGCAGAGGCTGGCTGGGATCGTTGTTCGGGTAGTATTGGTAACGGATGTCGCCCGCACAGAGCGAAGGAGTTGGAATCGTCCGCACCGTGCTCTGTTCTTCCCGCTGTCGCGTGCCTTCATAGTTGGCGAAGAAGAACAGGCGGTCCTTCCGAAGCGGGCCTCCCAGCGATACACCGAAAATATTTCGTATCAATTTGTTCGCTTTATTGGGCTGCCCGCTGAACGCCTCCGCCCCTTTCACGAAGTAGTCGTTGGCGCTGGTGATGGTGTTGCGATGGTATTCGTAGAGCGATCCGTGGAACGCGTTCGTGCCGCTTTTGGTGACCAAAGCGACTTCGGCTCCAGATCCCCCGCCCTGGTCGGCGTTATAGTTCGACGTGGTGACCCGGAATTCCTGAACCGAATCGAGCGTTGTAGGCAGCACCGAGGTGAACGCATATCCGTTGGACTGATCGTTCACGTCCACGCCGTCGAGAGTAATGTTGCTCTGATCGCTGCGGGCGCCGTTGACTGCGCCGTTGCGTGTATCCTGGTTCTTATCAATGTCAAGCCGATTGCCGGTGTATGCCACTCCTGCCTGCAGGCTGAGCAAATCGGGAACGTTACGGCCTTCGAGTGGAATTTGTCTCACCTGGGTCTGATCGAAGGAATTTCCAATCGAGGCGTCGACCATATTTAACGCAGGCGCCTCGCTGCTAACGGTGACGCTCTCGGTCACCGATCCTACCTTGAGCTGTACATTCTCCGTGGCCGGTGTGTTGACCAGGAGCTGCAGATCGGTCTGCTGGTAACGGGAAAATCCTTTGGCCGTCACCGTCAGGGTATACGTCCCGGGAGACAAGGCGAAGAACCGGTATTCTCCCTCGGTTCCAGTCACCATGGTGCGTTCCAGCTTCGACTCGTTACCGGAAAGCATCACGCTGGCGCCGCCGATTGCGCTCCCACTGGGGTCGTTTACGGTGCCCTGCAGGGAACTGGATGAGGTCTGGGCGACGGTGAGACTGGCCGTGACCAGCAACTGCATTATCGATAGAATCGCAAACTGCTTTGTCGACTTCATGTACAGCCCTCCTGCCCAGAAATTCCTTATCAGGACCGAGCGGAACGTCTCGTGGCCAGGAACTCAAGTGAAAACCGCGATCTCTTACGCCGCAAGTCTGACCATACAGTCGAACTGCTGCGCTACAGAATACGCCTGAGGCGAGCCTGTGGGCTTGTCTGGGAATGACCATGGACTTGTCTGAGAGTGACCAATACATTTCCGTAGCCCCCAGCCGACGCTTAAGATCGCCGCGTTCGGGTTCGTGAACGCGGAACCGTTACCCATTGCGGTGAACAATCACCGAGCCAAGCCGATACAATGTGCGCATGGCGTTGTCCGTAATTCCGGCAGCCGTGCAAGGCCAGAAATACATTTCTCTCACCACGTTCCGCAAGAACGGGGCCGCGGTTCGGACCCCGGTATGGTTTGGCGAAGGGGATGGCAAGCTTTACGTCATGACCCGATCGATTTTCGGCAAGTACAAGCGAATCCGAAACCACCCAGGGGTTCGAGTTGCGCCATGCACGTTTCGAGGCAGAGCGACGGGCCCGGAGTCCCCGGCAATAGCACGCATACTGCCGGCGGAAGAACACTCCCGCGCACGCCAGGCCATCAATCGCAAGTACTGGCTAGCGCGCCTGCCCCTGTTGTGGAGCAGAACGGACGCCTATATAGAAATCGCGTTTCCCTGAGAGCTGGTGCGACCTCAAGGGTGCGACCGCGCTCATTTACGCCGCTTCCCTGTCCCTGCTAACATCATTTGTTTACAGATCAGTTCCGGCACCTTTCTGATCTCGTCTTCATAAACAACGGAGGAACATGGCTATCAAAATCGGCATCAACGGTTTCGGACGCATTGGCAGGAACGTGCTGCGTGCTTCCCTGAAAGACTCGAATCTTGACTTCGTAGCCGTCAACGACCTCACCGATCCCAAAACGCTGGCTCACCTTCTGAAGTACGACTCCATCCTGGGCAATTTGCCGAACAAGATCTCTGCCGGCACCGACAGCATTAACGTGGACGGAAAGACGATTAAGGTTTTCGCAGAGAAGGATCCCGCGAAGCTTCCGTGGGAATCCGTGGGCGCGCAGGTCATCCTCGAGTCCACTGGTCGCTTCACCGACGCCGCAGACGCCAAGAAGCACATGCACGGTTCGGTCAAGAAAGTGATCATCTCGGCTCCGGCCAAGAATGAGGACGTGACTCTCGTCCTCGGAGTGAACCACGACAAGTACGATCCGGCCAAGCACCACATCATTTCGAACGCATCCTGCACGACGAATTGCCTGGCCCCGATCACCAAGGTCGTCCATGACAATTTCAAGATTATCAGCGGCACGATGACGACGATTCACTCCTACACCAACGATCAGGTCATCCTTGATTTTCCGCACAAAGACCTGCGGCGCGCGCGTGCGGCGGCGATTTCCATGATTCCGACTTCAACCGGCGCCGCCAAAGCATTGAAACTCGTGATTCCAGAGATGGCGGGAAAACTGGACGGCTTCGCCATGCGCGTACCGACACCGAATGTCTCGGTCGTCGACCTGGTCGTCTTCGTCGAGAAGAAGACTTCAAAGGAAGAAGTGAACGCGGCACTGAAAAAAGCCTCGGAAGCAGGGCCGCTGAAAGGCTATCTCGGATATGAAGAAGAGGAACTGGTCTCGGCGGATTTTCGCGGAGACCCCCGCTCTTCCATCGTGGATGCACCCATGACTCTGGTGGTCGGCGGCACCTGCATCAAAGTAATCTCGTGGTACGACAACGAGTGGGGATACTCGTCTCGCGTTCGCGATTTGATCAATTACCTGGGCGCTAAAGGTCTGTAACGGCCGTCTGAAAAAGGGGAGCCCATCGTTGCCGAGGGGGTGGGCACCTCGTTCCCTTAACATGGACCGAAGGTTGAATCGAATGTCGAAGCTTTCCATCCGTGACCTTGCACTCAATGACCATCGAATTTTCATGCGTGTGGACTTCAACGTCCCGCTGGAGGATGGACGCGTCATGGACGACACGCGCATCCGGGAAACTCTGCCCACGATCGAGTTCGCACTCCGCCATGGCGCTCGTCTGATCCTGGCTTCACATCTTGGCCGGCCCAAGGGAAAACCAAATCCCAAGATGAGCCTGAAGCCGGTAGCCGAGCGTCTGCGAATGCTGCTCGACAAGGAACTCGCGCGGGGCGAAAACGTGGGTTTCTCGCCGGATTGCGTCGGTCCCGAGGCCGAAGAAGTCGCCCGGCAATTGGAAAAAGGCCAGACGCTTCTGCTGGAAAATCTTCGCTTCCATCCTGAGGAGGAAGCCAACGACGAACACTTCGCCCGCCAACTGGCCCGCCTCGCCGACTTCTACGTCAACGATGCTTTTGGCACCGCACATCGGGCCCACGCGTCCACCGTGGGGATTACGAAATTCGTGCAGAAAGCCGCAGCCGGGCTGCTCATGGAGAAGGAGCTGCAATATCTGGGCAAGGTCCTCCAACATCCCGAGAAACCCTTCATCGCGATTCTAGGAGGCGCTAAGGTCAGCGACAAGATCGGAGTCATTCAAAATCTCATGACCAAGGTGGACTCGCTCCTCATCGGCGGTGGCATGGCCTACACATTTCTCAAGGCGCGAGGGCTGGAAGTTGGCAAATCGCTGGTGGAGGCCGACAAGCTTGAGCTGGCGCGAACCCTGCTGGAGGAAGCCAAGAAGAGAAAGCTGACATTTCTGCTGCCGGTCGATCACGTGGCCGCGGCCAAGATCGAACCCAACGCAGTGGTGCAGCAAATTGGCGAAGGCCAGCCAATCCCTTCAAATCTCATGGCACTGGATATCGGTCCCAAGACTATCGAATTATTCTCGGAGGAGATTTCGCGGGCTCGCACCATCGTATGGAACGGCCCGATGGGCGTCTTCGAGGTGCCGGCATTTTCGAAGGGAACCACCAAAATCGCTCAGGCCGTGGCGGACAACGTGGGAGCAACTTCCATTGTGGGCGGCGGGGATTCTGTCTCCGCCGTGCGCGCCGCCGGGGTGGCGGACAAGATCACGCATATCTCCACGGGCGGCGGAGCCTCGCTGGAATTTCTGGAAGGGAAAAAACTTCCCGGGGTCGAGGCCCTCACTGACAAACGCTAGACAATCTTCAGCATGGGATTCGAAGATCCACTCCAGTGACCGCTCAGGATTACTCGAACGATCGGCGAACCGCAATATGACCCGCACTCACCTGAAAGGAACTGATGCCGCGCACCAAGCTCATTGCCGCCAACTGGAAGATGTACAAAACCCCTGATGAAACGCGCGATTTCTTCCGCGATTTTCTGCCGCTGGTCTCAGGTCACGACCGCGATGAGGTCGTGGTTTGCCCACCCTACGTTGACCTCGCTGCTGCCATGGAAGCAGCCAAGGGATCGAATATTGCGGTCGGCGCCCAAAACCTGCATTGGAAAGACGTAGGCGCGTTCACCGGCGAAATTTCGGCTCCCATGCTGCTGTCCCTCGGCGTCACTCACGTGATTGTGGGCCACTCCGAGCGTCGGCAGTACTTCGGCGAGAGCGACGACACCGTCAATCTGCGCCTGAAGGCCGCACTGGAAGCCGGACTCACCCCCATCTGCTGCGTTGGTGAAGTGCTGGAAGAGCGCGAGGCGGGGCTTACCGACGACGTTCTTCGCCGGCAATGCGTCCGGGCTTTCCACGCGATTTCCGCGAAGAAGGCGGCAAGGCTGGTTGTGGCCTATGAACCGGTGTGGGCCATCGGTACGGGAAAAACCGCCACTCCGGAACTCGCGGCCGAGGCCCATGCGGTCATCCGCAGCGAATCCGGCGAAGTGTTCGGAGAAGAATTCGCCGCCCGTATGCGTATTTTGTACGGAGGATCGGTAAAAGCAGAAAATGCCGCTGCCCTGATGGCGCAGGAAGAAATTGACGGAGCGTTGGTCGGCGGCGCCTCGCTGGAGCCGAAATCATTGGCCGCCATTGTGAAGTACTGACGGTGGGCGGTGGACCTTCATGGCAAGACCACTATGCCCCACTGGCGCGGCGGGCACCGCGATATCCCAGCTGCATGGAGACATGACGCGCGGCATCTTTCAGCGCTTCCAAAATTCGCGGCATGGTCTGTGCGTTGACCTGGTTGATGGTGCCGCTCAGTCCCAGACTCGCCTCGATGCTTCCATGCTGGTTGAAGACGGGCGCGCCCACGCAGCGCGCTCCCATGTTATTTTCCTCGTCATCCACCGCGTAACCTTGCTGACGCACCTTTTCCAGCTCCTTAAGCAGTCGCGGCACAGTGGTGATGGTCTTGGGCGTGCGTTTCTCCATTCCTTGATCGCGGAGAATTTTTTCCAGCCGTTCTCCGCTAATATGAGCGACCAGCGCCTTACCCACGCTGGTCGCGTGCACGTGCATACGGCGACCGACCCAGGTATCCATCTTGATGAATCCTTGAGGCTCGACTTTCTCGATGTACACCGCATCGGGGCCGTCGAGAATCGCCAGGTGACAGGTCAGGCTGGTTTGTTCCATGAGCCGGCGCATGATGGGCAACGCCACCTCGCGCACGTCCAAACCGCTTAGCGCTCCCCGGCTTAGGCTCAGAACCTTCAGCCCCACACGGTATTTACCCGTCCCCGGCTCGCGATTGAGATACCCCTTTTTTTCCAAGGTGCGGAGGATATAACTGGCAGAGCTCTTTGGAATCTTCAACTTACGGCTAATATCAGCGTTGCTGAGCCCTTCCGATTCCTCCGCCACGGATTCCAACATGGCCAGCGCCCGCTCAACCGCGACGGAGGGCGAATCAGTCGGTGGAGGCATAACTAGCGTCATGGTAACAAACCCCTAGGCGGACAACAAATTGAATGTATGTTCTACCTATTGAACAACAGGCTTGACCAACCCTCGGAGGTGTCCTAGGATCGGCCGGTATTTGGAATTGTTGTTCAGTATATTGCACAACATAGAATCCGCAAGTCCACCGCAGGAGCTGCAAATGACGGCCACGGCATCGGAAATCGGCAATCCAGTCAGCCGCATCAGCACCACGCCCGAACCCTTCGATCCCAGGCGCGATCTGCCCGCGGGCTTTTTGGATTTCTTCCTCCCCCTGCACAACATTTTCACGCCTTGGCAGCGCAGACTCGCGTACCAGCGCTTTGAGGTACTCCAGGCATCGCTCGAAGGCGAAAAGCCTGCGCACAGCTTTCCTTCCGATACGGTTCGTAACGGCTGGCGCATTGAGTTGCCCGAGTGGTGTCAGGATCAGCGCAATCAGATGACCGGACCCGCCGACGATGCCGACCTGTGCGTGAAAATGCTGAACTCGGGCGCGCCTGGAGTCATGCTCGACCTGGAAGACTCCTGCGTAAATGAGTGGGAGCACCATGCGAACGGCGTCGAGAATATTCTTGCCTGCCTGCGCGGTGACCTTACCTATTACGACAAGAAGCGTGAACGCAGCGTTGCCATCCAACCCAGCAGCACGGTGATCTTCACTCGTCCGCGTGGCTTGCACATGAGCCAAGCCGGGCTGGTGCCCTCCGAAGCGGTTTCCGCTTCCCTGTTCGATGTGGCGCGCGTTTTCTACGGCGTCGATCCGGCTGAGCTGAAGCATCCGCTTTCCTTCTACATTCCCAAGTCTGAATCGGCAGAAGAGGCGCTGTGGTGGCGCGATCTGTTCCAGGCTCTGGCGAAGTTGCGTGGCCTGCCGCACGACTACGTCAAGTGCATGGCGCTGGTGGAATCACACCCGCTGGCATTCCACATGGAAGAATTCGCCTATAACCTGCGTGATCACCTCTTGGGTCTTGATCTGGGACGCTGGGACTACATGGCCAGCCTGATTCATTTCAATCTTGAAGACCCCTCCTGGGTGCTGCCCGATCGCAACACCATTCCCCACAATGTGCCCTTCTTTCAGAATCTGCGCGAGCTGATGCCGGAGATTTGCCATCGTCGCGGGATTCTCGCCATCGGCGGAATGACGGCGCTGTACCCTAGCCGCGAAGACCCCGAACTGAATGCCCGCGCGTTGGCGGTGCTCGAACAAGACAAGAAAAATGAGGCCGACTGTTTGATGGATGGAGCTTGGACCGGGCATCCCGATCAGAACGCGATCGCGGTCGCGCAGTTCCCTTACCCCAACCAGCTTCTCTCCCGACCCAAGAATCCGGGGCGCTATCCAAATCTGCGGCCCGCGCCCGAAGGCATTGGCGAGCGCACGGTAAACGGAACACGCGCGGCGGTACGGACTGTCATCCGTTATCGCCACGGAGTACTCGGCGGTAAAGGCGCAAGCCTGCTCGATGGCTACATGGAAGACCTCGCAACCGACCGCATCTACCGTCTGATGATCGCGCAGCGCGTGTTGCATCGCGATTTCGGCGGCATCATTGACGAGCAAGGCCTAAGCGTGAAGCACACGCCGGAATTCATCACACGCCTGTTCGACGAAGAACTCAATCGCCTGCTTCGCGAGCTTGCTTCTGACTCCGCTCCGCAAGAAGCGGATCGCTTCCGCCGGGCGCGCGAACTCAGCGAGGCCATGATCGTGAATGGAGAATTCAACCCGGTATAAGTCTCCGCCCAAATCCAACTTCAGGAGTGAACCCATGTCGGCAAACGGAAAAGGAAAGCACGCAACCCGGCGCCACCACAACCAGACGGAGCCGGTCCTTGGTGAAACCGAGCGCCTGGCACAATATGCTTTGGCTCAGGATTGCCTGCGCTACGACTGGGCCAACAATGGGCGCTGGAAGGGCGTTGAACGAGTGTACTCGGCCGAAGATGTGCTGCGTCTCCGGGGCTCGGTCCACATCGAGCACACGCTGGCTCGCATGGGCGCCGAGCGCCTGTGGCAGTTGCTACAGACCGAGCCCTATGTCAACGCGTTGGGCGCGATGACCGGCAACCAAGCCGTCCAGCAGGTGCAGGCCGGTCTAAAGGCCATTTACGTCAGTGGATGGCAGGTCGCGGCGGATGCCAACAACGCAGCCCAGATGTATCCCGATCAAAGCCTTTACCCTGCCGACAGTGTTCCCCATATGTGCCGCCGCATCAACAACGCGTTACAACGTGCCGACCAGATTCATCACGCAGAAGGAAAGGTCCCACCGGCGCAGACCTGGTTCGCACCGCTCGTCGCCGACGCCGAGGCCGGATTCGGTGGAACGCTGAATGCCTTCGAACTGATGAAAGGAATGATCGAGGCGGGCGCCGCCTGCGTTCACTTCGAGGATCAGCTCTCTTCGGCAAAGAAGTGCGGCCATCTGGGTGGAAAAGTTCTGGTATCGACGACCGAGGCTATACAAAAGCTGGTTGCAGCCCGTCTCGCTGCTGACGTGCTCGGCGTACCCACGCTGGTTATGGCCCGCACCGACGCGAACAGCGCGCACCTTCTCACCAGCGATATTGATGCTCGCGATCGCGCATTCTGCACCGGCGAACGTACTCCGGAAGGGTTCTTCTGCATTCGTGGAGGAATCGACTCCGCCATTGCCCGAGGTCTCGCCTACGCGCCCTACGCCGATTTGATCTGGTGCGAAACCTCCGAGCCCAACATCGACGAGGCCCGCCGTTTCGCCGATGCCATTCACGCGCGTTATCCGGAAAAGATGCTGGCTTACAACTGCTCGCCGTCATTCAATTGGCGCAAGAAGCTGGAGTCAGCGGCCATTGCCGGCTTGCCCGTATGGGATACAAATTCCAGTTCGTCACACTGGCCGGGTTCCACGCGCTCAACCTCAGCATGTTCGAGCTTGCCCGCCACTACAGAGAAACCGGCATGTCGGCGTACTCGAACCTCCAGGAAAAGGAGTTTGCCAGCGAGCGTGAGCATGGATATCAGGCCACGAAACACCAGCGCTTCGTCGGCACGGGATATTTCGATCAGGTGCAGCAGGTGATCAGCGGCGGCTTGTCTTCGACCACGGCTCTGGAGGGCTCAACCGAAGCCGAACAATTTTCGGCCGACGGGCAAAAGATCCCGAAACCGCGAAGCGAAGCTGCACCCCTGATCCCGAGCCAGCCTCCGATTTCGGATTTGCCACAGGAGGAGATGCTGCAGCCCTCAGGAGACTAGACCCGATATCAGGTTCATGACTGCACCGCACGATTCGCCAACCGGAGGCGCGGCTTAAGACCGCGCCTCCTTTTTCGTTCGACGCTTCGGTCCCCATCACAGGCCAGAAGCCACAACGCAGCTGCGCCTTTTATCGTTTTGCGTCTTGCGACATTCGTCGATCCGATAGCGCCCTCAAATCTTGGGAATCAGATAGTTAGGATGCGGGAATGTTCTCGACTAGAGTGGCAAGGGACCGCGCCGTTCGCGTGCGCAAGTTTGCCCAGGTGACCGTCCGTAATTTTGCCGAGAAGAAAGATTAGACTCAACTCCAAAGCCGGGGCCTCGCAAGGAGGAGCGCATGCGTGCTCGAAACGGCAGACCCTTTTTGTTCGGGTTGACCGTATTCGTCTTGTCCGCCGCCGCGACTGAGCTTCACCCCGCGGATAAGACCAGCCTCGAGCTTTCCCGCGATTCCATCATCCCCATCGTCACCAAGATGCAGAGGGCAGACTACGAAGGCGGCCGCGCTTTCGCGCAAACCCGGAATCCACCGAACGCCAAGCTCGCCCAGTACTTCTTCGTGCTGTTGAATCGTCCCGCCAATGCTCCTCAACTCAGCAAAGAAGCGTGTGAAAAGCTCCAGGAAGAGCACATGGCCAATATCCGTAAGCTGACTGCGGAACACAAACTTGTGATCGCCGGGCCTTTCATGGACGACACAACGCTGCGCGGCATCTTCGTGTTCCAAGCGGAGTCAGCGGCACAAGTACAGGAGTAGACCAACAGCGATCCCGCGGTCAAAGCAGACCGTCTGTCTGCCGAGGTGCATGGACCGTGGCTCATCGACCCCAGCGCGATTCACAATCCAGTCGAGCCTCCCGGATTCGAACCGTACACGCTGGTTCTGATGAAGTGGGGCGACAACTGGACCCCAACGCGCCTGCCTTTATCGATGTGATGAAGGGGCATCTTGCTTTCGTCAAACAAACGACAGATCAGGGAAACATGGCTATTGCCGGATTGTTTCCGTTCAGCGAGCAGGGCGAGTTACGGGGAGTCGCCATTTTCCGCGTGGGGGCGCAGCAGTTGATGCGAGACGATCCGACAGTCAAAGCCGGGCGGTTCAAGACCGAAATCCATCCCTGGGGCACCGTCACAGGAGTGCTGGCGTCGGGGCAGGCGATGCAATAAACCGCGCACCTTGCTGGGGTGCATGACAAAATTCCCGTTTACCCCAATTGGCTCACGACGGGCACGTCTGGGTGTCGCTCGATGCCTGGTCAACAGACACTCGTACGGCGGATAAAGTCATCCCGGGCGAGATCCAGGTTCTGCGGGGTCACCCTGACAAGTAACCAGGGTCCGCGGTCCAGCCCGCCCTTAAACGGCGTCTTGTCCATCGGGGATACGCCCGGGCAGGATGAAAAAACACGATCGCGACTGCCTTCGCTGATCCTCCTCTCCGGAGCTCAGTGACTCTGACGGGCTGCGTCTACCGTAACTTGGCGCCATGAAATGCCGACAAATAGAATTGTGCTCCTATGGTTGCGTTAGGCATTGACGAACTGACCGCAGACTGGGCCTCCGCCAAATGGCTGTTATGGATCGGCCTGTACCTGAGTCTGGGTATTGTTGTGCCTTGGGCCATGACCCGAGCGTGGGCTCATCAACACCACAGCCCGCTGCGGCCGCGCCTCAGGCAAGTCTTTCAGAATGGAGAGTTGGGACTGGTCAGCCTCATGCTTGCGATCTCGGTGATTTGGGATCTACAAAAGTCTCAGTACACCTCCTTCACCATCGCGCTCGGTTCAGTATTTCTGGCCATGACCGGGATCATGGCAGGGGCGGTTTGGATCGAGTCTTACTGCCGACGCTCCACGGGCACTCGCTTCCGTCCGGATAGAGCTTGGCGAGACTCCCGAAATCTGACGCTTCTTGTATTCAGCCTGGCCATCGTGACTGAGATCTTATTGGATCGTTTCGCAAAGGTGACCGCCCTGTGAGCGCCCCGGCCCCATCGTTGGCGAAGCAATCGGTCCCCGCGTTGGCGATGCGCCTTGCCGATCCCGCGGCGACCTTGGCTTGTGTGTCTCTCATATTCGGTCTGCTGCTGGTCGTTTTCCCCGTATCGTTCCCGCGGATGATCGTCCAGAACTGGCAGAATGCCCGGCTCACGCCCATTATGATTTTGTTCACGGTCTCACTCAACCTGGGGCTTTACCTTGGTGTCGCTCATCAGCGATCCTCCAGGCCAGGAATTCTAGCTTCTGCTTGCCTGGGCAGCGTTCCGGTTTTCCTGTTGGCAGGTCTCAACTTTCTTCTACAAGCGACCATTGCGCACACCCTTTCCCTAGATATTCCGAATGCGTTTGCTCGGGTCGACGAAGAGATCATTGCCCACACCTATTTTGCGTTGATCGCGTCTATGTTTGGTCCGTTCCTGCTCATCCGCCTTGGGCAACAGTTCCGAAACACCAATCCTTAAATCTCCCGCAACCACCGCCCGACTTGTATTTTTTTAGTCCCTGTTGCTCTCCCTCAGGCGGTGATGTATCGCGTACCGGGTCAGCTTGACTCGCCGCGCTCAGCCGGTTCCCTTGAATTCGCGTGCTTTCCGTCACACTAAGGTAACCAACCACCCATGCCAAAAGGCCAACAACCGGGTAACTGAACTTCAGTGCTTTGACGGCTTCTCAAGCGCTTTCTAGGATGATGGATGACTGACGCTATGAAGGAACGCGAGCCCGTTTTGTGGTCCGCGGTGGAGGGTCGATTTTTCCCCGTGTGGGCATCGTGAAACAGAGGGCTCGTGCTTTCAAAGGTTGCTGCTCCTCCTCGAAAGAGATTATGAAGTCGAGCGGAAATCGCGGGTTCACGTTGTTGGAATTGATCATCACCATCGCCATTGGTCTGGTCATGGCGGGTGTCAGCTTCATTGCTTTGATGCCGTTGTTCAAAGAGAACCACGTCAACGCCGCCTATGACACCACCCTCTCGGTGATGCGTAACTACAGAACCCAGTCCATCACGCAGAGCAAACGTTACATCCTCACGTTCACAACTCCGGGAACCATCACGGTGCAGTACTGGGGCGTGGGCGCTCCCGTGTCGCCCGCTCCGGTAACCGTCGCCACCTTTACCCTGCCGCCCGATATTCAGTTCGCGGTTCAATCCGGATTTCCCCCCGCCGCTCCCGACAGCTTCGGCACCGGCGGCACGGCCATCGACTTTGATCAAGGTGTGGGCTCGGGCAGCCAGAACTACATCATGTTCATGCCCGACGGATCCTCGCAGGACACGCTGGGAAACTACAACAGCGGCGTTCTGTACCTGACCCGTCCCGGCGAGCTTTACAGCTCGCGCGCCGTCTCGGTGTTTGGCACAACCGGAAGAGTCCGGGGCTGGCGACTGTTGAACCAGGGGGGAGATAAGTGGGTGCAACAATGACGCAACTCAAATCTCACCCACCCGGCCAGCGCGGATTCACCTTGATTGAAACCATGATTGCGATCGTGATCCTGACCATCGGCATAATTTCGCTGCTCGCCGTTTTTGGCACCGCGGTCGCGGCCACCCAGAATGCTCAGGAAAATCTCATCGCGCGCCAGAAGGCGCTGGAGACGATGGAAAGCATCTACACCGCACGCAACACGCAGCAGATCGTTTTTTCGCAGATCGCCAACATCTCCAGCGGCGGAATTTTTACGGATGGACCTGTCCAGTTGCTGTCAGCCGGTCCCGACGGATTGGTGAACACCGCCGATGACCTTGATTTCCCGGCTACCGGAGTCTGCCCGACCGGGCCGGAGTGCATCACGCTTCCCGGTCCTGACGGCATCCTGGGAACGGCCGACGACCAGCCGATGAGCCTGGCCAACTTCCGGCGCGAGATTCAAATCGGCTCCGTGCTCGAGGCCGACGGAGCGACGATTGATCCCAATCTTAAGCAGATCACCGTAACTGTCAGTTACTTCACGGGCGGATCTTCGATTCCGCGCGCGTACACCGTGAACGCGCTGATTTCGGCCTTCCGCTAAAGGTCGCTATGGGAAGCATGAAGATGCCAAAACAAAAATCGGAGCGCGGCTTCACCCTCATGGAACTCATGGTTGCCATGGTCGTGGGCTTGATTGTGATGGGTGCCATGACCAGCCTGTTCAAGACCGGGATGGACTCCGCCATGCTGGTCACGCAGCGTGCCGAAACTCAGCAGAACATGCGGGCTGCCATCGATCTCATGGTCAAAGACATCAGCATGGCGGGGGCCGGCCTGCCTGCGGGCGGAATCCAGTTGCCGGCCGGAGCCGGAGCCAACGCCTCCCGCTTCGGCTGCGACCAGTCCGGCGCCTGCCACGTCCCCGGCAACACCTACCCCACCAACAATTACATGTACGGGATCATTCCCGGCTATAGCAACGGCGTGGAAGCCAACGCGGTCGTGGCCGCGGCGCCCCCGCCCGCGATCAACGACAGCATCACCTCGATCTACGCCGATTATAACTTTCCCTTGTGGGAGTACGACGTCACCTTCGCCGTCCCGGGTAACGGCAACGCCATCACTCTGACGCCCAATGTGGCTTACGTCCCTGCGCCTCCCTTGCCCAATGCAGCCGGAGGAATCCAGGTTGGCGACCTCATCATGCTCAGCAACAGCCTAGGTACGGCGGTGGGAGAGGTCACGAACATCACTGCAACCGTCATCGACTTTGCGGATTTGGATGCTCTCAATATCAATCAAAACGGCGCGGCCAGCAACAACATCGCTGCCATTTCGACCGGAGCCAACACCGTTGCTTACCGCCTGTTCGCGGTCACCTACTACCTCACGGTTCCGGCCAACGGCGAGACGCCTCGCCTCATGCGCCAGGTCAATGGACTCAACCCAACTCCGGTAGCGGACAACATCATCAACCTGCAATTCGCTTATGACATCTACAACTCCACGACCTCAGCGCTCGACGCCAACCAGAGCAATCCCCTCGGGGTTGGCGATTCGCCCAACCTGATGCAAAAGATCAACATCGTGGTCATGGGGCAAAGCATGCTCCAGCCCGGGAAATTCCAGAACCTCTATCTGGCGACTTCGGTCAGCGCCCGCAATATGGCATTTCGCAATCGTTATCAGTAAGGTTTTTCCGCGCAGGAGACGGACCTATGGGACAGGGAAAAAATAATTCGCAGGGTTTCACGCTGGTGGCCGCGCTTCTCATCCTGGTGCTGCTATCGGGCGTGGCGGTTGGACTGCTTTTCATTGTCACCAATGAATCCCGCATCGGCGGCAATGACCTGGAGTCCAATATGGCCTACTACGGCGCGGAGTCCGGCATGGAAAAACTCACCGCCGATCTCTCCTCGCTGTACACCCAATACATGATCCCCTCCAACGCCCAGATCCAGAACTTGGTTAACTTTCCGCCAACTTCGGCGATGGTGAGCGGGATGAATTACACGGAGACCATCACCTATCCGACCGATGCCAACCGAAATCCTGTCAGCGGCTGGAACACGGTCAGCTCGGGCGCAAATCAAGGACTCTACGCCGAAATCATTCCCATGACGATGCAGGTCATCGCCACCCGTCCAGCGGGCGCCAGCGTGAACATGACGCGCAAGGTGGAAGTCGCGCTGATTCCGGTATTTCAGTTCGGCGTTTTCTGCGGCTATGACTGCAGCTACTTCCCCGGCCCGAACTTCAGTTTTGGCGGTCGCGTCCACACCAATCAAAACCTCTTCCTCGCGGCCGGAGGCGATCTGGTCTTTAACGACAAGCTGGCTGCCTTCCAGCAGGTGGTGATGGACCGGTTGGAAAACGGGCATATGACCAGTGCTGGATACGGCGGCACCGTCTATGTTCCCAAAGCCAGCGGTGGCTGCCCTCTCAATACGTTTCCTCCCACCGGCACGAACTGCGTAGCTCTTCCCGGCTCCGGGACGGTACCGGGCGATGCCAGTTGGAGTGGCGGATACCCCAGCATCGCTGGTTTAGCCAACAGCGGCTTCCCCAGCATATCGTCAGGAGCACTGAATGGGTTTGTGGTGAATTCGCTCACCGGCGCAACCAACATGCAGTTGCCTTTCGTCAAAAACAGTTGCACCAGCAATCCACCACCCTGCACCGATCCGATTTCGATCATCCGCAAGCCGCAACCCGGAGAATCGGCGACTGGCGCGCTCGGAAGTTCGCGCCTGTACAACAAGGCGCAGATTCGAATTCTGCTGGCCGACACCGAGTATGATCTCCACCCGGAGCGCCCCGGTCTCACCGGTGATGCCGACGATATTCAATTCGTCCCTAACACCGGTTGGAATATCCCGGCCTCTGCCAACGCCCGCAACCTAGCGGGCGGCCAGGCCACCGGCACCGAATACTATGGCATGGCCCAGACCAATCCTTCGCTTAACAACTGGGTCAACCCTTACGGCTATCCGGCTTGGACCTCGTACCCGCTGTTAGGAGAACTTACGACGCCGGGGGTTCCTGCCGGCGGCCAGGGAGCCTGGATGCGGATTGAATATCTCAACGACGCCGGAGGCTGGGTCGGGATCACCCGCACATGGCTGACGTGGAGTTTCACCCGCCAGTACAACATCCCTCCCACCGGACCTACGGGGACCGCCGGTGCCGATCCTTACAATCCGAACGCGATCATCATCCTGCAGCAAATGGCCCCCGGGGCCCCTTCGCAGGTGGGTGATCCGAGAGCTTTTTATCCCATTAACTTCTACGACACACGCGAAGGTGAGATGCGCGACGCCGCCAACGGATGCGCGGTCAACGGCATCATGAACGCCGTGGAAGTCAACGTAGCCAACCTCGGACTATGGCTGAAGGGACAGGGTCCGTACGGCGCTGATCCAGGCCTGTCGGTGAATTACACGAACCAGAATGGCTACATCCTTTATTTCTCGGATCATCGCGGTATGCTGACCGATCCCAATCCTTCCAATGGCGGACAAACTCCCGCGAACGTGATTAGCGGCGAATCCGGCCTGGAGGATGTGGTTAACTCGAACCAGCCTCTGCCCTCTACCAATCCCGACGGCGTGACAGAGCCCAGGACCTACTACACCTATTCCCCGGAAGATGCGGATCAGAACGGCAGGCTCGACAACTGGGGCGCCAAGAACATCGGCTATGGCTTCAACGTAAACACGAATAATCTCAACCCATACCAGACCACTAGCTGCAACACGACGGGCTTGACCAACGCGGTCACGGGCGCGCGCCACGTTCTGAAACTGGTGGCCGCTGGGGGCAGCGCGGCGGGCAGCTATCTTCCCGTGCGCGCCGACAACAATCAAGGCGGATTCACCGTGACATCGGAAAATCCCGTCTACGTCCAGGGCAACTACAACAGCAGTGCGGCCGATCCCCTCTGGACCGGCGGCAGCAACACCAATCCTCACGCGGCGGCGGCCATTATCGCCGACACCGTCACGCTGCTCTCCAATAATTGGACCGATGCCAACAGCCTGAATAATCCGACCAATACCGGCGGCCGCGTCGCAGCGACCTCTTACTATCGCATGGCCGTCGCCGGAGGCAAGAACATCCCATTCCCCATCCCGACCTGGGGCGGGGTCTCCCAGGATTTCGGCACCGACGGAGGACTGCACAACTTCCTCCGCTACCTGGAAAACTGGGGCGGCAGAACTCTCTACTACAACGGATCATTGGTCAGCATGTACTACTCGGAATACAACACCGGGACGTTCAAATGCTGCGCCACAGTCTACAGTCCGCCCACGCGCAGTTACGCCTTTGACACCCTGTTCCTGAACCCGGCCAATCTGCCTCCGGGCACGCCCATGTTCCAGGACGTGGTGAACCTGAGCTATCACCAGAACTTCACACCACAATAACCCGACCCACCGCCCCGGTGCCGCCCGCGCTACCGGGGCTTCTTTCTTTTCGTCCGTTGGTTACCCGAGAGCATACATCGATGAGCATCAATAACGTGGTCGTCGCACAACTCCTCTTCTTACCATGACTTCCAGGTTGAAATCGATTCAACTCCCATAGCGCTCCGCGTCCGCCGCACCAGCGGCTCAGTCCTGGTCGGCAGGTCGGAAGTTATGCGCGGCAGTCGGACATATAGGTTCTGAAAAGTCGGCTTAGCCGCGGCGCCGGATGGCCAACAGAGTCAAGTCGTCCAGACGTGGGCCGGCGCCGGCGAAGGCGCGCAATTCGTCGAGGCAAGCGGCGATCAGCTCGGCGGGGGGCCGCGCGGCCTGCTGGCGCACCAAGGTCATGACGCGGTCCACACCGTATTCGTCGCCCTCGTTGCGGGCTTCCGAAAGGCCGTCGGTGTAGAGGAAGAGGGTGTCGCCGACCTCCAGTTGCAAGCGCGTAGCGGAGAACTCGCTTTCGCAGAACATCCCCAGTGGCAGACCGGTGGACTCGATGCGCAGCACGCCGCCGTGCCCGACGACGATTGCGGGCCAGTGGCCGGCGTTATGGATTTCCACCTCCCCGGTAGGTTTAGCCTGGCCGCACACCAGCGTGGCGTACTGCCCGGCCAGCGCGCTTTCACAGAAGACGCGATTGGCCCGGGTGACCATCTGGCCGAGCGGCAGGGCCATACCGGTCAGGCTGCGAAACAAGGCGTGCAGTTGCGTCATTAGCATCGAGGCGGCCACACCTTTGCCCGAGACGTCGCCAAGCACGAAAAAAAGCTGTCCGTCAGACGGGATCAGGTCGCAGTAGTCGCCGCTAACGGGACCGACAGGCGCGTAATGATAGCTGGTCTCCCAACCACCGGTGCGCAGGCCCGCTTGCGGCAAAAGGTTGCGCTGTACCTCGGAGGCCAGGTCGAGGTCACGCTGCAGCGCGGCCCGTTCCGGTACGGTTAGGTGGTCCAGACAGTAGCGCACTAGCGGGTCGGCCAGCAGGCGGTCCTGTTCCACCGGTTCGTGGCACTCCTGGCATAGACCGTAGCGGCCTTTGGCCATACGTTCCAGAGCCGAATCCACTTCGTGCAGCAGAACGGCCAAGCCCGCGTTCGGTGGTGCGACGGCAATCGCCGCTTGCAACCGGCGCTTGCGCTCTTCCAGTTGATCGTGCAGGAAAGCGGTCTCTAGCGTGGCCATCACAATTCTCCCCGATGTTAAAAGGTCTTTGCTGTTGGATTCTGATAACGCTGCTTTCGATGCGGATCTCTATTGCATGGTGACGGATTGCCAACCCCCACCCAAAGCCTTGTACAAAGCAATCAAGTTGACGGTTTGTGTAGTGCGACTCTGCGCCAGCAAATCCTCGTTCGCGTTTAACTCACGTTGAGCTTCGAGTACAGCGAGGACCAACTCCAGGATGGTCGGCAACTCTTCCCTTACCGGCCGATGATGGAAGGGGTGCCCGTCACACACTCGCAAAAGTCCAGCGGTATTCCAAGTAGCTATGAAGATTAGCCAGATCAGCAAGACAAGCCGGGGAAAATTTCGACAAATCAGCTGAACTCTAAGCATGCTACCTCCGTAACACAAGGAGTTAGAAGGAGGTAGAGAGCAGTGACACCACAGAATGTGAAAGCGCGGCGTCAAATTGCGGCCATTGCCACTGTCATTGCTGTGATAGGTGCAGCTCTTCCGATGGGGAGAAGCCTCGCGGCGGAAGCCGATAACCAAAAGGTCGGAAAATTCGCAGAGCAGATCGTCCAAGTCCAGTCCAAAGATGACATCGTTGATTCAGGAGCACTTTTCGCTCCGCCGAAGGATGTCGCCAAGCCCATCGCGGTAATCTGGATCCATGGATGGGGAGTGAACTTCTATTCTCCGACCTATGTTGCGATCAGCAGAGCCCTGGCAAAACGAGGGTATACCAATATTACGGGTAACACGCGGATGCATGATCTTGGAAATGTGGAAGCCTGGCGAGGGGAAAAGCGGATCCGCGGCGGTGGGTATTGGGGAGTGCCCAGCGAAGAGGTAAGGGACCTAGCCGCATGGATCGACTTCGCGGAAGGGTTGGGATTCAAGCAGGTTGTTCTGGTCGGTCACAGCGCCGGCGCGACGGCAGTTCCCACCTATCAGGCGCAGGCGCAAGACGCTCGCGTTGTGGGAGTGGTGCTTGCTTCAGGAACCGTTCGCCCTGATACCCGGGTTCCAGGTCCGGAACTGCTCGCACAGGCGACACGGTTGATTGCTCATGGTCGACCAGAAGACCTGGTGCAAGGCCCCCTTGTCAGTGCCGCCACGTTGGTGGATATCATCAACACTCCTCCTGAATTCAAAGACTTTTTTGGAATCCAGACACCCAATCCCGGCGTCACCCGCATCCACTGTCCGCTTCTCGCCCTTTTCGGGACAAACGGGGATGTTGGAAACGAGGAGGACCTAGAACTACTTAAATCCTCAATCAAACGTCAGCACACCGGTCCCAGTCTCGTAAACACAGTCATGATCCAGGGTGCCGATCACATGTATGCCGGGCAAGAGGACCGCGTCGCCCAGGTCATTGCGAGTTGGGCCGCCACGCTGCTGCCAGCGAACACAGAAAAAGGCGAAGTTCCGAAAACGCCGTACGCAAGGTCGTTAATTCGAAAGTGACCGAAGGAGTTTGAGCGAAAACTTCACTTCAGCATTACCATTCGCAAATCATAACTCTCTGGATTGTCGGCAACTCTTATCTTGGGATTTCTAATGGGATGGTCCGCCGCCTTTACCAAGCCAGCAGCTTAGGTATAAGAGGTGAACGGAGGAGGCATCCCATGGAGTTACACACGATCGGCATTGATCTCGGCAAGACAGCCTTTCATCTGGTTGGGCTTAACCTGTGCGGCGAGGTTGTGGTGCGCAAGAAGTTTTCGCGCAAACAGCTGCTGCACTTCACGGCGAACCTGCAGGTCAAGTTAATGGGTATGGAAGCCTGCGGAGGGTCCCACTTTCTAGGGCGGGCCCTGAGAGAGCAGGGTCACGAGGTCCGGTTGATGCCGGCGCAGTATGTCAAGCCTTACGTAAAGACTAACAAGAGCGACTACATTGACGCCGAGGCGATTGCTGAGGCAGTCGGACGGCCGAAGATGCGCTTCGTACCGATCAAGACCGATGACCAACTGGATCTGCAGTCCCTGCTATGCCTGACAGATGCCTGCACCGTTGTGGTTCTACCCGTAAATGAAACAGGTCGCGCGAACTAGTCATGGAAGCTGGGCCAGAAGTCGGCATCGAGGACATCACCGTTGATCTCCTCCAAGCCCGTTTATGGATAGTTTCCGTACGGCCAACAACTCGTCCGGAGTCGGCCAAAGCGGGTTCTGACTACTTCCCTAGAGAATTCTGAATCAATACCAGATCCGAAGGAGAATCTCCGCGCACCAGGGCAAGGCCCTTGCCATCGGGCGACCATTGATAAGAGTAGATTTTGAGGGAACCGAAGTTCGTCAACTGTCGGCCGGGGCCGCCGT
>Ga0137418_10000912_pt1 | contig 27162 bp, 26 predicted proteins | sample CZODoug3_1_2_16f_FD_122242 | JGI IMG/M metagenome (GOLD analysis project Ga0137418, IMG submission 122242) | Vadose zone soil fungal communities from Angelo Coast Range Reserve, California, USA - CZODoug3_1_2_16fungal (Hybrid Assembly) | ecosystem: Environmental > Terrestrial > Soil > Vadose...
CGGGAAATGTTTTCGCAGCGCTTTGGTTCACGCAAAGTCGCAAAGACAATTCGAGAGGCGTTAAGAAAGGACCAAAATCAAGACCGGACCCCCGAAGCCTCGACTAAGAACCAAAGTCACTAATTTGCTTTGTATAGGCCCGGAAGGTACTTGCGCAAATTCTCTATCTTGGGCAGGTCGTTGATGATGATGTAAGGCTCATCCATATGTTGCGCCAGATAGTCCTGATGGTAACTTTCTGCTTCATGAAACGACTGGAGAGCTGATACCGCAGTCACGATGGGTGAGCGAAACACTTTCGCCTTGTTCAACTGATCGATGTAAGCCTCAGCGATGCGCTTCTGCTCCGCGTCTACATAGAAGATCGCCGAGCGATACTGGGTACCGGTGTCAGGCCCCTGGCGATTCAACTGGGTCGGGTCGTGGGCCACGGAAAAGAATACCTTCAGCAACTGGCCAAACGAGATCCTGGATGGATCGTATGTGATTCGCACCGATTCGGCGTGACCAGTTTCCCCTGTGCTGACCTTGTCGTATTGAGCCGCATTCGCCGGTCCACCTGAATATCCGGAGGCCACACGACTGACGCCCTTAACGTGTTTGAAAACGGCGTCCACACCCCAAAAGCAACCCCCGGCCAGCACGGCAGTCTGTTCGCCCCTGATGCTTGTTAGTGGGGCATCCAAAATCGGATCTGGGATCGCAGTTATAGAAGCCCTGGCCGTGAATAGCATTCGTACCAGACCGGGTGGTGACGTTTACTGAACCCGCCGAGGTCAACTCCGTTGAGAGATCGAGGTTCGAGCGGCTGATGTTGAATTCTTGGATAGATCCCAAACCGATGTTCTGAGTCGTAGTGCCGACGGTCTCGTCACTGATGTCCAAGCCATCTAGTTCGATTCGTGGCGTACGTCCGTACACACCGTTAATTGAGATCGAAGAATATCCGGCTTTCGTAGGATCGAACACCTGACCGTCCTGAATCTGGACGCCAGGTTCGAGCTGGGCGAGATCGAGGAAGTTCCGGCCGTCTACAGGCAACCTGTCGATCTGATCTGCCGTAAGTACTCCCTGCACTGTGGCCTGCTCAGTATTCACAGTCACTGCCGAACCTTGTACTTCAACTACCGTGCTCTCCTGGCCAAGTTCCAACTTCACATTGCCGGATGCGGTAACGGCAACTTGCACGATCACAGGTAGCTGCGTAGTCTTAAAGCCCTTGGTTTCGACGCGAACGACGTAATCACCGGGAATCAAGCCCCCCGAATTGTACGTACCCGAAGATGAACTAGCCGTGGTCGAAACCTGCCCGGTGGCCCTGTTGGTAATCGTGATCTTGGCTCCGGATACCACGGCACCGGAGGGATCAGTCACTGTTCCCTGAATACTGCCCTGGGCAACCGTGGTTTGGGCCGACACAAGCGTGGACGACAACATTAACGACAAGACAATCAACGTCAGGAGGCTAAATCGAGTGTTCAGGCGAGAGGAACTGTTGTTCGACATCGTCCACCTTCCTTAACTTTCGGAATTTTTCCCACGAATCTGTTACAGAATCCTGGTCTCTATTCAGAAATCTTCGGGTCGATTCCTCGGTGCGTCGCAGGAGACGCGACCAAACTCTACGGCGTAGCTCAACACGAATGAGGCCTTAGACACACAACATCGCTTGACATCTCGACTCACATGAGCAATTTGTGAACCAGCGCTGTATATAAATGGAGTATGTTAGAGATATAGCCATTGCAATCAATTACTTAGGTGTACACCTATATGGGAAAAGCGATCTACGCTACGCCCGTTCCCCCGAGCTGTAAATCCCAAAAATTGTATTTTCATTCTGGAAAAATGAAGCTTCTCTTTTATCTATCTTGCCGGAGGATTGTAGATTCCTGTCCGGTATATGTTTGGCGCCGTTATGCACAGCTGGTCCAAATGGAGATTGCATCTCGGGCCGGCAGCTCAGTTGACAATTCCCGACCGCGTACTTAGAAGTCTGATTTGACGCTGTAATAGCCGGCACGATGGCGGACCCGGTAGCCGGAGACGCTAACCTGAATACGGCGGAATTCCGAATAGGAGGTGCGCTGTGAGGGATAGTAGGCAAGCAGATATTGGGTGCGGAGTTCGTCGCTGATCTTGCGAAAGGCCTCGTCTAGCTGGGAGGCAGACTTCGCGTAGTAATACTTGCCTCCCGTGTCTTCTGAAAGCTGAATCAGGGCGTGTTCGCCCCCGGTTTCGCGGCCAGCGCTGGCTTCGATGGGAACCACAATGATGCTGTAAACGAGGGCTTCGGCTTCTTCGGCGGCGCGTGCGGCTTCTTTGTAGTCCACTTTGCTGATGGTGTCTCCGCCGTCGGTGATGAGCACGATCACCTTGCGTCCCTGACGGCGATCGAGCGCGCGCGAGGCCAGATAGATGACGTCGTAAAGAGCGGTGGCTGCTCCGAGCCGAACATGGTCGATGCCCTCGTCGATACGCTTCAGGTCCGCAGTGAAAGGCATCGACAAGTTGACGACCTCACTGAAAGCATAGACGGCGAGCGCATCCACCGGCCGCATGATCAGGTGCGCAAAGCGCTTTGCCGACGATTGTTCGAGCGGCAAGTCGCGGCGCGTGCTCAAGCTGGTGTCGACCGCTAAAGCGATAGACAGCGGCAGGGCGGACTCCTTGTCGAAGACGGCAATCTTCTGTTCGTGACCATCTTCCTGGAGTGAGAAATTTTCTTTCTTCAGGCCGGCCACCGGGGCACCGTGAGCGTCCGTCACGGTAACGAATACATTCACTAGCTTGACATCGACTTTAAGAGTCGTTGCTGGTTCAGATTGTCGCTGCGAATTGCCAAGCTGCTGCTGTTCGGATGGCTTTTGCTGTGCACGCGCGGCGACGTAGACCAGCAGCACTAGAGCCACAATCGCGGATCTTCTCATCGAATCATGCAATATATTTTGCGGAATTTGGCGCGGCTTTTTCTGCTCAGTCTTACGTAACTTTTCGCCGAAAGAACCCCGAAATGCTCAGGCTGCGAATCAAGTCGGCATATAAAGCCGCAAAAAACTGCTCACTTAGATGCGCGGCTGGCGGGATGGCTGCCTGAGCCCCGCTGAATTTCAGCGGGGAAAGGCTCGCCGTCAGCCCACACCGCGCCGTCCTCAAAATATTCCTTCTTCCAGACGGGGACGGTGCGCTTGAGCCTGTCAATCAGCCAGCGGCACGCGTCGAACGCAGCGGCACGATGGGCGGATGCGACTACGATCAGCACGCTGGTTTCGCCAATTTCGAGGCGTCCGAGACGGTGCACGAGGGCGACATTGCGAATTTGAAACTGACTCAGGGCCTGCCCGACCAAAGATTCCATCTGCTTGAGCGCCATCTCTTCATAGGCCTCGTAATCGAGATAAAGTGTCTTGCGTCCGCGAGTCTGGTTGCGTACAACACCTTCGAAGACCACGGCGGCCCCGTCCTCGCCCCGCTTGATGCCAGCCAGCACTTCCTGCGTTTGGATGGCCCCGCCTACGACGGCGCAGTGCTCCGTTTCGCGCCGATTTCCTCCGCTGGACGCAGTGCGGCTACCCTCTTTGCCGCCGCTGACCGGCGGCAGGATCGCCACCTCATCGTTTGATTTCAGCTTCGTTTCTGCACGGGCATATTCTTGATTCACCGCCAGCGCCAGCGAAGGCAGCGACTCGCGAAGCCGCGGAATCTGCGTCTCGTAATGCGCGAGTAAATCCGCGACCGATGCGCCCTGATCGAGATCAAGCGTGTCGCTGGCTTTGCCAACCAGGTCCTTCAACATGCCGAAAAAGAGAACGCGCACGCGCATGGGGATATTGTTATTGCCAGTCTATCGTGACGTCCACTGGGATCTGCGGGGGATCCGAACAAAACAAAATTGCCAGTCCTCATGGGAGGATTGGCAACTATTCCGCTTTTCACAAATCTCGCTCCCGTTTAATGACCGAGTCGCGAGGTGAGCACTCTCTCGGGCTCTTGTACGGGCAGCGTGGGTTCGTAGTCCTGCTTGGAATCTTTCGGCGGCGAAGACAGGATCTTCGCTGCCGCCCCCTCCGCCACTGCGGGCAGAGACACGTGCAAAGCTTCATCAATGGTCTTGACGTAATGGATGTTGAGGTTCTCGAGCTGCTCAGGTGTAAGGTCTTCCTCAACGTTCATCTTGTTTTCCGCAGGTAGAATCACGTCGGTGACGCCGGCACGCTTGGCGGCCAACACCTTTTCCTTAATGCCACCAACGGGCAACACGTTGCCGCTGAGTGTGATCTCCCCGGTCATCGCCGTGAGAGGCTGAATGCGTCGCCCGGACAACAAAGAAACCAAGGTCGTGGCCATGGTCACGCCAGCCGACGGACCGTCCTTCGGGATGGCTCCCGCGGGCACGTGCATATGGATGTCATGGTTGGCGAAAAAGTCTTCAGCAATGCCGAGTTGGGCGGCGTTGGAACGAACCCAGGTTAGCGCAGCCTGCATGGACTCCTGCATCACCTGGCCGATCTGTCCCGTCATGGTGAACCCGCCCTTGCCTTTCATGGCGTTGGCTTCGACGAAGAGCACGTCGCCACCGGCGGGCGTCCAGGCCAGGCCCACAGCAACTCCGGGGCGTTCCGTGCGCTCGGCGATTTCGCCTTCGACGCGGATCTTAATCCCGCCCAGGAACTCCTGCACAATTTCCTTCGAGACGATGAGTTTCTGACTCTTACCTTCGGCCAGCCGCCGCGCCTGTTTGCGGCAGATGGTGCCAATGGTGCGTTCGAGACTGCGGACACCGGCTTCGCGGGTGTAATGGCGAATGACATAGCGAACCGACTCCTCGGGGAATTCGATCTGCTCCGCGGTAATGCCGTTTTCCTCTACTTGTCGCGGAATCAAATACTGAAACGCGATGTGGACTTTTTCTTCTTCCGTATAACCTTGAAGCTCGATGATCTCCATGCGATCGCGCAGCGGCTCGGCGATGGGATCGAGCATGTTGGCCGTCGTAATGAACAGCACTTTCGAGAGATCGAAGGTCACATCCAGGTAATTGTCGCGGAAGCTGGAGTTCTGCTCGGGATCCAGAGCCTCCAACAGCGCGGAGGCCGGGTCGCCGCGGAAATCTCGCCCGACCTTGTCGATTTCGTCGAGCATGAAAACAGGATCTTTAGTCTCTGCACGGCGAATGCCCTGAATAATTTGTCCTGGCAGTGCGCCGATATAAGTGCGGCGATGGCCTCGGATTTCTGCCTCGTCATGCACGCCGCCGAGGGAGAGGCGAACGAACTTCCGTCCGAGCGCTCGCGCAATGGACTTGCCCAGCGAAGTCTTGCCGACGCCCGGAGGTCCGACGAAGCACAAGATCGGGCCCTTCATATTCGGTTTCAGGCGGCGCACCGAGAGATAGTCAAGGATGCGGTCCTTGACTTTCTCGAGATCATAGTGATCGGTGTCGAGAACTTCCTTGGCCTTGGGGATGTCCACCTCTGCGCCGGAGGTCTTGGACCATGGCAGCACAGCCAGCCACTCGATGTAATTGCGGGTGAGTGAATAATCAGCGGCCATTGGCGACATGCGCGACAGACGGCCCAGCTCTTTGAGCGCTTCTTTCTTCACTTCATCGGGCATGCCGGCTTCTTCGATCTTTTTCCTTAAGTCTTCGACATCGCGCTGGCCTTCGTCCTGCTCGCCCAATTCTTTCTGGATAGCCTTCATCTGCTCGCGCAGGTAGTATTCGCGCTGAGTCTGCTGTACACGGTCCTGCACTTCGGTCTGAATCTTGTTGCGAAGCTGCTGGACCTCAAGTTCTTTGGCCAGATGCTGATTGATCTTTTCGAGGCGCACCCGGACATCAATGGTCTCAAGCGTGTCCTGTTTGTCTGAGGTCGAAAGTGAGGGCAATGACGAGGCAACGAAATCCACCAGACGGCCAGGCTCATCAATGTTCATGGCCACGGTAGAGAGTTCGTCTGACAGCGTAGGGGATCCTGCCACGATCTGCTGGAACAGAGTGAGCACGTTGCGCTGGAGGGCCTCTATTTCAGAACTGGGTGCGGGCGCTGTCTCGGGCACCGGCGAGACACGTGCGCGCATAAAAGGGCTGAGCTGCGTAAACTCGGTCAGTTGCACGCGTTCCAGGCCTTCTGCAAAGACAAACAGGCTCTGGTTGGGCATCTTGACGACTTTGTGAACGATGGCCGAGGTCCCGAACGAATAGAGATCGCTGGGCTGGGGCGAATCCACGCGCGCTTCGCGCTGCGCTACAACAACGATGGTTTTGTCTTCTCCCAGCGAGTTAATCAACTGGACCGAACTTTCCCGGCCCACCGTCAGGGGTAGCACCGCGTGGGGAAACAGAACCGTATCGCGCACCGGCAGCACAGGGAGAGGCTGTTGTTCTTGCGTTTCGTTGAGCTTAGGGGGACGCTCTGGTACGGGGTGCTGACTCATGATGCTCCTTGAGTGTAACTCACTCAACTTTAGATGACACGCTTCCCAGGAAGGATGCAGGCTCCCGGTCGAGTTAAGTCAACGTACTGGATTCTAACGATCTCGCGTCCGCGTTTGCATATGCCGAAAGTACTCCGGCGTCAGTTCCAACCGCAATTGGCGCGAACCGGAGTCTGACTGTGAACCATCGGCACTGTGCACGCCAACCTGAATCGGCCGTAAATTACAGGCTCGCTCGTGGCGATCAGTCTGCCGCAGCCGCCGCGGCAATTTGCGGCGCACAAGGGCGCGAAATCGTTGAGCCCGAACCTCGTTTCCAATCCTGTCATCGGTCCATGCGAGGAATTTAAGCCGGGCAAAATGCCGCTGAAGCGAGCTACCCGGTAGTGTGAGCCTTTATGAGTCCTTCCACAAGCTTTGGATGGCAAAGCCGGGACTTGGGCTGCCGATTTTTCTGTAGCGCTTCGCAAAACTCAATCCAAACTTTTACGCAGCGGGATAGATTCCCAATACCTTAACAAAATCGGCGACCTCGCCAAGATGGTGCAGGGCATTCCGTGCGGGCTCATCATCTCCACGCAAAAAGTCCACGTAAAAGACGTACTCCCATGGCCGGCCGCGCATGGGCCGCGACTCAATCTTGCTAAGGCTGATATCGCGCAATGCGAACACGCTCAGTGCCTTGAAGAGAGCGCCGGGTACGTTTTTTACTTTAAAAGCGATGGAAGTCTTGTCAGCGCCGGGCAGCATGAGGCGGGAGCGCGTACGGGTGCTCGACGCATTCCCTGACGGTGGACTTTGCCTCCGCTTGTTTAGAACAAGACTGTTTAGCTTGGTATTCCCTTTGCGCAGCAAAAAAAACCGGGTGAAGTTGCGCTTGTCGTCCTCAATGCCGGCCAGCAAGATCTTCCCGCCATATTCGCGGGCAGCCTGGCGCCCGGCAATTCCTGCGGCGTCTTTCAGCTTGTTGGCAAGCACGTGCTTCACGCTGCCGGCCGTGTCATAGAAAGGCACTGGCTCGATTCGGGGATGGCGCCGGAAAAAATCACGACACTGATCAAGGGCCACAGGGTGGGATAGTACGCGGCGCATGGATTTAAGCTTTCCTCCCGGCGCTGCGATAACGTTGTGCACGATGCGAAGCAGAAATTCGCCCTGCACGAAGACCTCGCGTGCGACCAGAAGATCCGCGTGCTCAGCGACAGTGCCTGCCAGCGTATTTTCGATCGGAATGACTGCGGCAGCAGCCGTCCCACACTCCACCCTGTCGAATACCTCGAGTGAACGAGCACAAGGAATTACCGTGCATTGCGGCAGCATGCGTCGCGCCGCCTCGTGGCTGAAAGAACCGAGTTCTCCCTGGATGGCAACCTTCATGTGATCGGCAAGATACCTGAGAAAGCCAGGAGATCCAACTGGAGAGCCTATTTCCTCAGATGGTTCCGCGGATTATGATGACACACGAAAGAGGTGTCCATGCGCCAAATCATTTTCCGTCTACTGAGCTTTGGCGACTTTGTGCGTGGTCTCGATAAACGCAAGGCGTGGGAAGCTGGCCGCACTACATTCGCGATTATCGGTGCAGCCGGATACGCCGGCTACTTGTCTGCGATGCACGTCGTCATGGCTGCTGTATCGCTCTGTATGGTCACCGGTACTTGGTATGGGGTATACCGCATGATGGAGCGTAAGCAGTGATCAGCTTTCTGGCAGCAGTAAGCAGCGGCCGGCTCCAGCAGACCTGCGGTTCCCCAAGGCATCAGCCGCTGGATTCGTGGTGGACGCCGATAAGCGGCTTGGCGACCAGCTCTTTCTGAAGTACCAGAGCATCCATCCCGTCCGAATAATAATGAGGCAAAGTCTTGATCACGTCGTAGCCGTGCCGCTTGTAGAACCGAAGTGCTGAGAAATTGTCTACAGCAGTCTCGAGCGCCACCGCCAATGATCCCGCAGCGCGCAGGCGATCTTCCGCGGCTCGCAACAGCAGTGATCCTACGCCGCAGCGCCGGGCAGCAGCCACCACGTCGATGGTGATGATGTGCCCGACGCCTCGCCTGCCAACTTCAGCCACGATGAAGCCGGAAATTGACGCCCCGGCCACGTCTCGGGATAGATTGCCCTCTACAGGAGTTCTACCGATTCCGGTGGAATCTCTTCCCGCAGTCAATGCGCTGCCATCGCTTGCCACCAATGTAAAAGAACCGCTGCGACGCATGTACAACTTTAGCTCCTTCCGCGAGTAGGAAATCCCCGGCGGAAAACACTCCTGGTCAATGCACCAGAGCGTGTCAAAGTCTTCAGGCTGGAAGTCGCGAACGGCGGCACTCACGTTGTCATTGTAGGCGCGGCACGCCGGTCTCAGGGTTTCCCCGTAGCAACGCTGGCTAGCAGCGCGGCATCTGAGCTCCGGACGCGAAACAGGGGCGGCGTAGGATGAACGAAAAATTTCTCTGCAGGATCGGCTGGGGAGGCTTAATTTGTGCCCTTTTGGGCCTTTGCGCCTGTAATAGTGTTGGCGGCAGTCCCTCACCCGACAATTCAGCCACGCCGACCATAATTTTCTCCGCGAACAAGAACACAATTACGTCGGGAGATAGCGTCTCGCTAAATTGGAACGCCACAAACTCCACCACCGTCACCGTCACCGCCTCGACGGGTTCGGGTTCGGCAGTGCGCACCGTGGTCACCAGCCCTCTGGCTGCCGGCACTCAAACCGATAAACCCACGCAAACAACCACATATACGGCAGTCGCCACCGGATCTGGTGGCAGCAGTTCGCCGCAAACCGCCGATGTGCAGGTAGTGCAGCCGGCGGCTCAGCCGCAGATCACGCTATTTACAGCGAGTCCTACCACCGTCAATGGGGGCCAGACGACTACCATCAGCTGGACCACTATCAATGCCACATCGGTGACGATTACTCCGCCAGTGGCCCAAACCGATGACACCGGCTCGCTACCTACTTCCGGATCCTCCATCGTGCCGGTGATTTCCACCACGAAATTCACCATCAACGCCACCGGCCCGGGAGGCACTGCGGTGCCCCAGACCACCACCGTGACAGTTCCATTCACGCTGACCCTGAGCGCATCCTCGAGCACGGTTGTCGCAGGAACGCCGGTGACACTGAGTTGGCAGATTACAGGCGGCACCGCGACCACGCTCTCCATCGACAATGGCGTGTGCGGATCGTGCACACCGCTGTCCCAAGGCTCTGTTACCGTTAACCCTGGCACTACTACAACCTATAACGCCACTGCCACGGCGGCCGATGGCAGTGCCATAACCGCATCTGCGACCGTTACCGTCAACACAGGGAATTCCGGCGTCATCAAGCACATCTTCTTCATGCTTCAGGAGAACCGCTCGTTCGACATGTACTTTGGGCAACTGGGAGGCTACCGGACGACGCGCCTTGGGGGGCTCGGTATTCAAGACAACCAAACGGTTGACAGCTTCAATCCCAACGTAACTCTGACGAATTCCAACACCGGAGCGACGATCACGCCGTTTCATGAACGCACGGAGTGCACCGAGAATCTATCTCCAGCCTGGGATGAAAGCCATCACGATGCGGCGCTGAACGGAGGCGACGGGCAATGGAGTTCGCAGACTACTTTCACCGACAGTGATTTCGCGATGAACAACTTTCTCGATACGACCTGGTCAGTGCCGCATCAATTCGATCACAACGGCGCTCGTGCCGTGGGCTACTACGATTCAACCGACCTGCCTTACTACTACGACCTGGCCACGTTCTTTGCCACCAGTGACTCGTGGCACTCGCCCGTCCTCGCCAATACGGTTCCGAACCGCATGTACCTGATGGCGGGGACCTCGTTCGGCCATGAATATCCCGACCTGGATTCCAACCATCCAAAGTATGCTGCGCCGACCATCTTCCGCGCCATGAACACGGCGAACGTGAGTTGGCTCTACTACTACCACGATGGGATTTTCCTGGCCAACTTCGCGGACTTTCAGGATCCCGCCATCAAGCCCAAGACCTTTCCCGACACCGACCTTCTCGCCAGACTCGGGGGGAAGTGTAGCGGCAATCCCTGCGATCCCGACAAGGCGATTCCGCAGGTAGTATTCATTGACAGTGCATCCGGCGGCAGCGGCTTGGATGAGCATCCCGACAGCAACATCCAGAGCGGCGCTGCGTATGTGCAGTCGATTATCGCGGCACTCATGAACAGCGATGCCTGGCAGGACTCAGTTTTCATTCTGAGCTACGACGAAGGCGGCGGCTTATACGATCATGTGGCGCCATTCATGGTCCCAGTGCCTGATTCGATCGCGCCGGGGGCCTGTCCCGATAAGAACAATGGCTCCGCGGGCTACTGCACGGTGGGAAAATTGGGCGGAACGTTCGATCTGACCGGCTTCCGCGTACCCCTGATTGTGATCTCGCCGTTCGCGAAGCCGTATTTTGTGTCCCACGCGCGGCGTGACTACACCGCGATTCTGGGGTTCATTGAGACCACATTCAACATAAAAAATCTGACCAACCGTGACCTTTATTGGCAGAACACGCCCGCCGATATGAGCGAGTTCTTTGACCTCACCGCTAGCCCAAGTTTGCACCCGCCGGTGAGCACCGGGCAAACTGACTGGACAAAAGTCCTGGCCACGCAGACCACCTCCGGCCTGTGCGACCAGACGCAGGAATCTATACCGTAAAAGGAATGCTGCCCGGCTAACCCGCAGTTGGCGGCGTGCCTTGGCCGCAGTACCTCACCTCACAGCCTATCAATGGGCTGTGCGACCAAACCAAAGAGGCTAGCCGACGTTCTAAGACACCCAGGAACAATTGGCCAGTTTTTCCACAGCCTCCAGTTCTTCCCTAAACCGACCCGATGGAGTCCACCGCCTCTTGCTTCGTCCGCAACCTCAGACGTACCATCAGCATCAGAGACTTTCAGAGAGAACGTCTTGCTCCAGCTACTCCTGATCGACGCGGCCTGCGCGGGCGCGGTCTTAGCCCTTTGGTATTTCGTGTTTTCAGCCTACAACCGTCGGAAGGGCGCGGCGGCGCTGCATTGGGTTCAATCCGCCTGCGCGGGCCAGGGACGCATCGTTGAATGGCGTTGGCTGGGCAGCTCGCGTCTGCATGCGCGGTTCCGCTTTCCCTCGCGTTGGTTCGAGAATGCCCGCGTCACCATGAAGTTTCGGCCACGGGCGCTGCCGGTGCAATGGCTGATGAGCTGCTGCCGTCACCAAAAAGAAACCCTGACCTTTGAGGCAGATCTCGATCGGACTCCCGATTTTCATCTGGAGGTGTTCCGGCACCGCTGGTGCGCCCGTAGCCGCGGCTCCTCACCGGGGCGAGACCAACGCGAATGGGATTTATGCGAACCCGGGCCCATCATTCTGACCACTCGCACGCACTGGAAGCAAGATCCCGCGCCGGAATTGAATGCACTCATGGCCGCAAGGCAGCAGAACGTGTTGCAAGTGCGTTTCCGACCGGAGTCCCCACAATTTTCTGCCACAGTAGCGCTCGATTCGCTGTCTGACCCGCAAGCCGCCGCCAATTTCCTCACCGCAATGCGAGAACTGGCTGCGGAAGCAAAAGCTCATCCACAGTGAGCGTATGGCCCTTGCCGGGGCCGTTCTTCGACAGTCCCCGCAGATTTAGAGTCCGCCGCCCGGATAAAACCCTTTTATCCACCTCATCAGCTTTTTCGATTGGCACGGTCCGCAAGCTCGCGATATTCTGAAACGTTGCAACCAGCCATTAAGGTCCCCATCAGACTGGATTTAGCCAGCACGGAGCACAGGAAGAGCATTGGCAACATACTCGGAGACGAAGGAGATTCATGTCCAACGAACTGCGCAATTTTCTGGCACTCTCGTATGACGAGCTCGAAGAACTGAATCTGAAGGCGAAGGAGCAGCGCCGGAACCGCGTCGCAACTCACAAGGTCCAGGAAGAACGGCTCAAATATTTGACCGATGAAAAGCGGATCAAGGCGGTCACCGTGCTTTTCAGCGATCTCGAAGGCCGCCTGCACATGCTTGACTATGACAAGAAGTTCCTCATCAAGAGTTGGGACAACCTTACGTTCGATGGGTCTTCTATTCGGGGATTTACGGCGCAGCGCGAAAGTGATTTGCGGCTGGGGATTGACTGGGGCGCGTTTTACTGGGCTCCCGCTGATGTCTTTGGCTCGGGCAAAGTCCTGGTCTTTGGCGAGGTCATCGACAAGGGTGGCACGCCTTACACTGCCGATATTCGCGGCGCATTGAAGGGTTACGCCAACCACCTGTACAAGAAGAAACGTTACACTCTGAATGCCGCCAACGAAATCGAGGGCTTTCTTTTCAAGGGCGCCGATGCTGAGCGCCGCTACCACGAAACGCTGAAGTTCGAATACGTCAACACTGGCGGATATTATCATTCACTGCCCGGCGATCCGCTGCGCACGTTTATCGATACGACGGCGGAAGTACAGCGGTCGATGGGGTTCCAGAACGAGAAAGACCATCCCGAAGTCGCTCCCTCACAGTTCGAAATCAACTATGGATACGGCGAAGTCGTGGCCGCCGCCGACCAGATTCAGCTTTACAAGCTGATCTGCCGCCAGGTGGCGACCAACATGGGGCTGACGGCATCGTTCCTGCCTAAACCGGTGGTGGGAGTGAACGGCAGCGGCATGCACACGAACGTTTCCATCAGCGAGAACGGCGAGAACCTTTTCTGGGACGCCAAGGGCGAAGAGAAGCTCAGCAAGATGGGCTGGGCTTTCCTGGACCGCATCCTCACCCATGGGAACGACATTTGCTTGCTGCTGAATGCCAGCGTGAATGCCTACCGCCGTCTCGACCCGCACTTCGAGGCACCAAACCAGCTCAAGGCTTCGCCAGTGGACCGCGGCTCGATGATTCGCATTCCCATCGGCAACGAGAAGAGCATGCGCGTGGAGGTTCGCTCCGTGGCTCCGGACGCGAATCCGTACCTGGTGATGCTCTCCATCTTTAAGACTGGGATCGACGGCGAGACTGCGAAGATCAAAAACCTGCGCCAAGCCGAGCGCTATTTGCCGGACAACATTTATGATGCACTCGCGAACTTCCGCAAAGCAGACTGGACGACGACGCTTCTCGGAGAAGACGTAAAAGATCGCTACGCGGAGCTGAAGCAGGCCGCTGCCGATCGCTGCCCGCGATCTCTCGGATCGTTCGTGAAAGCTCCCGAAGTGCAGTTCCATCACGAGGTTTACAACCAGTTCCTGTGGAATCTGTTCTAGGACCGAAGCAACCTGAGAAGAAAGCGGCGGCGCCTCCCGGGAGCAAAGGGTAGGCGCCGCTGAATCTTGCACCTATGCTAGATTCAGAAGTTTGATGGACGCCGCCCCCACCATCTCTACCCAAGGCTTGACTCGCCGCTTCGGAGAACTGGTTGCCGTCGACGACGTCAACTTGCGCGTCGCCCCGGGACAGTTTTTCGGATTCCTGGGTCCCAACGGCGCGGGCAAGTCCACCACGATCAAAATGCTGACCGGCCTCTTGGCTCCCACCGCGGGCCGCATCGAGATTCTCGGAGTGGATCTAGCGAACAATCCCGTCGAAGTGAAGCGGCAAATCGGAGTTGTCCCGGAAGGCATGGCGCTATTCGGACGGCTGACCGGAGCGGAATTCCTCAATTTTGCCGGTCGCATGTATGGCCTCGAGCGCGAGACTGCTGCCAAGCGTACCGCTGAATTGCTCGACTTTACGCAGCTCGCAGATCAGCCCAAAAAACTGGTCGCCGATTATTCCCACGGCATGCAGAAGAAGCTGGCGCTGGCAGCGGCCGTCATCCACGGGCCGAAAGTTCTGTTTCTCGATGAGCCCTTCGAGGGTGTGGACGCAATAGCCTCCGGGACTTTGAAGTCCATGTTGCAGCGCATGATCGCGCGCGGAGCCACGATTTTTCTGACCTCGCATGTGCTTGAGATCGTGGAGAGGCTTTGCAGCCACGTCGCCATCATTGATCAAGGACGGCTGGTGGCACAGGGATCTCTGGAAGAACTTCGCGCCGGCGTGGAGGCGCAGACATCGGACGGCCGGTCGCAGCCATCCTCCGGCGAAAAGCTCACGCTCGAACAGATTTTCTTGCGCACGGTGGGCGGTTCGTCCCGGTCGGAGCAGGAACTGTCCTGGCTGGGATGAACCCGGCATGCCTGTGGGCGTGCTGAGAGCAGTGACATGAGCACAGAACAGATAGTCCGGACCGACGCTCACGCTGCGTCGTCTTTTTTATTTCTTTGGGACGCCTGGCGCTCCGCGTCTGTAAGCAGCGCCCACGCGAGTCTGGCATCCTGGTTGTACACCCACAGGATTATGTCCGCCGGTAAACCAGGAAGAGGCAAGGGACTTAATTCGCACGCGATACCGTTGAAACGAAGCAGGCCACAGGCGAGCTCCGCTTCATCCAGTCGCTCGAACCGATCCACTTCAATTCGATTATTGGGATCAACATAGCGCAAGCCTGGATCGCCATCAATCAAGCTCCCGCCGGGCTCAGGCACGGTGTCGAGGATGGCACCGCAGCTAGCGCAGTGGTCAGCGTCCGCATGGTTTGTGCTGCGACAAAAACCACAAACTCTCTCCGATTTCATCATCTAGAACCTCCGTCAACACAAAACGAAAGCGGCACTCAATGGATCAGACAAGATTGAACTAATTTTGTAATGCTTTCGTCCTACTTGCATTGGGCGGCGAAACCAAATATTACGCGACGATCGACTGTACAAACAACAATGGGTTCAAATCTGTGCAGGTCGTATTGGATCAGGATCAGGCTCCTGCACGGGAGCGTGTGGGTCCTCTGGCTCCTTCGCTGGTTCCTTGACGGGAGGCGGCGCAGGGTCTGGTGACGTGCGCAGGTCCATTGCGGAAGGTTCCCAAATGTCTGCTCCCGTCCCCAGAAACCGGCTTGCGTCGTTGAACAAACTGGCTCGCCCAATCATGGCTCCGGACTCCCGTATGTTTGCAATTCTGGCACCTTCCCGCTGCCACTGCTACTCCTCGAGAACGGGACAGATTTCTACAGCTTTTTTCGTAGGCTCGATTCGGTCTCCTGGCGGATTGATCGAAATATGCCCTTTCCGCTGGGAAATTCAGCAGTAAACATTCCTCCCCAAAGAGACCGACTTCCCGTCGAGTGCATCGGGGGAACGGAAGGTGGGGCTGAAGAATGTGGGGCTGAGAATTACGGGCCGAGAATTATGGAACGGAAGCTCTCGATCGCCGACATCATACTCATCGCCGGCACTCGCATCGCATTGGGTGCCGGGATCGGCCTCTTGCTCTCAGGCCGGCTAAACAATGATCAACGCAAAGCTGCTGGACTGGCTCTTACCCTGATTGGAGGCCTTACTACGATTCCGCTGGCCGTGGGCGATCGGCAAAAAAAGTGCGCAGGAGATCAAGCCAGCCGCCTAGACGGGCGTGAAAATGCGGAACCACAGCGCGATTTACCTAGAAGTCAGCGAGCACTTGTCTCTAACCAAGTTGAGTCTCGAGCAACGGCCGCGGAAAGCCGGTAAGTATGGCAGTGAAACTGAACAGGAGTGCATTCGAGCACGCCAAAGAGCTCGTCGGCAAAGGAAAAGTCGTAGTAGACGAGAGAGACGAATGGAGCGAGCACCAGCCATCTGCTCGAGAAGAAACCGAGTCTTATCGACGCTCACGGCTTCAGCGAATATGGCAAGTGGCATTTGGGAATCGACGACGACAAACCCCAAAATACCAAGAAACATTACAAATATCCTTATGGGGATTTCGAGAAGGTGCACCGCTGTGCCTTGCTTTCCGCGGAGAGCCTCGCAGGACAATACAAGCACTTTGATATTGAGCCGCGGCCGCACATTTGCATGGCATGATTGAGGAACTGGGACAGAAGGTCGCCTGAGACGCCGTGGATAACGTCAGCCCCATACGAAGGAGTGCAACTTCTCTGCAGCAACGCCTCTACCTGAGTACCGTGCATGAGTGAGCTCAATCTCACGGTACATGCGCGCGGTCAACTCGCCGCCATCGCGGATCTGCGCTGGCGACTGTTCATCAACGCCTTGCGCACGACGCGCGGCAAGCTGGAATTCCTGTCGCGCGGACTGGTATCGTTGGCCTTCCTGCTGGGCGGTCTGGGTGGGTGTTTCGGTATGGCCGCGGGAGCATTTTATTTCCTCTCCGCAGGCAAGCCTGAGTTGCTCGCACTCTTGTTATGGCCAGTATTCTTCTTTTGGCAAGTTTTCCCGGTGATGGCGACGGCTTTCACCAATAATCCTGATTCTTCCAATCTCCTTCGCTTTCCTCTGAGTTACCGCTCGTACTTTCTGGTTCGGCTGGCTTACGGCTCGTTCGACATCGCGCCCGCACTCGGCAGCTTGTGGCTGGCGGGGATTTTCCTGGGTATCGGATTTGCTCACCCAACCTTATTGCCCTGGGCCGGATTAGTGTTGCTGGCATTTGCGTTGGTTAATCTGCTGATCATGCAGATGGTCTTCGCCTGGGTGGAACGCTGGCTGGCGCGCCGGCGGACGCGAGAAATCCTCGGAGTGCTTTTCATTCTCCTGATGCTAAGCCTTCAGCTGGTGGGGCCGCTGATGGAGCACTTTGGCAGGCGCTCGCGGCCCGAGGCGACTCGCTGGATCGAACTGCTGAGGGCAACCCAGGCTCTGTTCCCTCCAGGCTTGGCGGCTGAAGCGATCACCCAGGCAGCGCGCGATGATTTTATGTTAGGGTTCAGCGCTTTCTTGCTCTTATGCGCCTTTGGAAGCACGATCGGTTACTTTCTGCATCTGCGCCTTGGCGCGCAATATCGTGGCGAGAACCTTAGCGAAGTGGGCGCGCGATCCGCCTCCATGCAACGCCAGCCGCTGCGCCTGGGCTGGAATCTGCCGGGACTCCCACCCTCCGTTGCAGCCGTCTTTGAAAAAGAGATTCGGTATCTTGCACGCAGCGGCCCCATGCTGCTCACGCTGATCATGCCCATCTTTATGCTAGTGATCTTCCGTCTGGGACCGATGAGCCGCCAAGGGAGCTTCTTCGCACGGGCACCCAACATGGCTTTCCCCGCTGCGGCAGGATATGCGCTATTGATACTGACAAACCTCGTCTACAACAACTTCGGTGGCGATGCCGCAGGAATACAATTTTTCTACGCCTCTCCGGTTCGTTTCTCACAAATTATTCTGGCGAAAAATCTCACCCACACAACAATCCTGGTCCTTGAAATGGCCTTCGCATGGGTGGCAGTAACCTGCCTTTACGGTCCGCCTGCGCCTGGCATCGCCCTGGCCACACTCGCCGGACTGTTGTTTGCCGCTCCCGTGAACCTAGCCGCAGGAAATTTGCTCTCGATCTATTCTCCGAAGAAATTGGACTATTCCACTTTCGGGCGGCAGCGCGCTTCACAGACGACCGTGCTCGTGAGTCTGCTGGTTCAGATCGTTGTCGTTGGCTTGGGTGTAACCGCGTTTCTGGTGGCACGAAGCTACGGACGCCTCTGGATTGCTTCAGCGATCTTTCTGGCCCTCGCTGCGATCTCGGTTACCGCCTACGTTATTGTCTTGAAGAAAATGGACCACATTGCGGAGCAACGCAGGGAAACGCTGATTTCCGAACTCTGTCGTACTTAGCCGCTGCCTTACGCCTTATCCGGCTGGGCCAGAAAGCGGTAGCCCACTCCGCGCACTGTAAGCAGATGGCGCGGCTCAGCAGGATCCTCCTCGATATAGCGCCGCAACCGCACGATGAAATTGTCGATCGCGCGAGTATCGGTGTCTTCGTGCAGACCCCAAACGTCCTCCAGAATCGATTTCCGCGAGACTATGCGTCCCTCATTACGGATCAGATGACGCAGCAGCTCCGCCTCCATCACTGTCAGGTGAATCACATTTGTGCCGGTGCGTAGCTCCAGCGTTCCGAAATCGATGCTCTTGCCGTCAAAGGAAAATGTTCCGAATTCATCCGCGGAGGCAGCATCATCAAAAGCACCGAGCTTCACACCCGTTTGTCCCGGCGTTTTTTTCTTTCCGGTCTCCTGCCCGGACTTTTGCCACTGGCTCCTCCGCATCAAACCTTGCAACCTTGCCAAGAGAATCGACAGGTCGAAAGGCTTGGGCAGGTAGTCGTCCGCCCCCGAGGCAAATCCCTGCAGCACATCCTCAGGACGGCCTCGCGCCGTCAACATGAGTACCGGCACATAGTTCCGCGCTGCCCTCAACTCGGAAACCACGCTGAAGCCATCCTTGCCAGGAAGCATAATGTCGAGTACGACCGCGTCGAAATCCTCTTTTTTCGCTAGCAGGCGCTCGGTGGCCGCCTCGCCATCACCCACCACTTCGGCGGAGTAGCCTTCGGCTTCGAGGTTAAAACGAAGTCCCTCAGCCAAATGAGCTTCGTCTTCCACTACGAGCACGCGGCTCATGCCATTCTCCTCGGTAACTCGATGGTCACCGTAGTGCCCCGCCCCTCGCCTGCGCTTTCCGCGAAGACCTTGCCGCCATGTTTTTTCGCGATGGCCCGGACGATGAACAACCCCAGGCCAGTTCCCTTCACGTGCGCGACCGACCGTTGTGAGACCCGATAAAAACGTTTGAAGATAGATTTCAGATCTTCCGTTGGAATCCCCATACCGTGATCCTGCACGCTGAGCACAACCCGTTTCTCGTCAGGCGCGGCCAGACGCACGTTTACATCGACCAGGTGGCCCGAATACTTGATGGCGTTGTCCAGCACATTGGAGACGGCTGTCCGCAGGTCCTCGGCATTCCCCCGCACGCTAGCTCCGCTTCCGTTCATTCCGGAGTCTTCGAAGCGCAGCGCGTCCGGCTGCAGATGGTGCCGCGTGCGAGCCAGTTCCATGCAATCGCGCACCAGTTGCCGGAAATCGATCTCCTTTTTTTCGCGTCCCGCTTTCTTGTCGCCGGCTTGGCCCGCGCGAAGCACTTGCTCCACTGTGCCCAGCAGGCGGTCGGTGTCGTGAAGCATGATCCGATAGAACTCCTGACGCTGCGGTTCCGCCAGTTCGCGGCGTTGTAGTGTCTCCAGATGCAACCGGATCGATGCCACGGGCGTTTTCAATTCGTGTGTAACCGCATTGATGAAGCTGTCGTGCTGCTCGTTGCGGCGAATTTCGTGCACTAGGAAGCTGGTGTTGACGATCATGCCCGCAATGATCAGGAGGAAAAAAATTACCCCAAAGAAAAGCAGCACCCCTTCGCGCCAGTTAAGGATGATCCAGCCAACGTTCAGTGCTACCGCCAGCGTCACCAGGCATATGCCTAGAATGACGAAGAACGCGATCGCTTTACTTCGGCTGGTAATGCGCATGGCAATCGGCCAAGCTGATTTTAACGCTTTCCGCAGCTGCGTCTATCCGAGATGGGATAGAAGCACCCAAAGGAAAACCCCCGATCATTGACGGATCGGGGGCAGTCATGCAATGTCGATATTTAAGTAAGCCTTTGACGACTCAGTCGCCTGCCACCGAGGCTTCTTGCAGTGCCGCGGAGATCAAGCGTCCATTCGGTGCCGGCACCAGGCCGCGCTCTACGTCAGCCAATTTCACGCGTTTGATGTCCCAAGCCAAGCCCAGCGTCTTCAGCACCCAGATACCGTACCAGTTGACGTCCACTTCGTACCAGGTGAAGCCATGCTGTGCTGCCGTCGGATGCGCGTGATGATTGTTGTGCCAGCCTTCGCCAAACGTGAGTAGCGCCACCCACCAGCTGTTGGTGGAGAGATCGCGGGTCACGAAGCGTCGCGAACCCCAGCTATGCGTCGCTGAGTTCACCAGCCACGTCGCGTGCAAGCCAACAACGGTGCGCACGAAGACGCCCCACATCAGAAACGGAAGTCCGCCAACAGCGAGCAGCACTACACCCAGCACAATCATGGGAACGTAATGATACTTCGTGATCCACACATGAAACTTATCTTTGGCGAGGTCGGGGACATAGCGGGCCAGCGTGGTCGTGTCATGGTGCATGGATTTACCCATGAGGATCCAGCCCATATGAGCCCACCATTTACCGTCGACGGGCGAATGCGGGTCGCCATCCACATCGGAAAACTGATGATGAATGCGGTGCGTAGCCACCCAGAAAATCGGTCCGCCTTCGAGAGCGAGGGTAGCGCAAACTGTGAGGAAATATTCTACCCACTTCGGCGTCTTGTAGCCGCGGTGCGTCAGCAGGCGGTGATAGGCCATTCCGATGCCCAAACTACCCGAGACCCACCACAGGAACATGGCGACGAACAGCGCCTTCCAGGTAAAGAAAAACAGCGCCGCGATCGCCCCAATGTGAAACAAGGACATAAAAATCGTGGTCACCCAATTAATTTCGCCGTTGGCCGCTTGCCGTTTTTCTAGGTCTTCCAGTTGCATATCCAAGTGATGTCCCCAGTGGTCTAGATTGATAAAGCTAGAGTATCAAGGCCAGTCGCAGCTGTTTGTAATACTTGTGTAATAGCGGAACGAAGCTCATTACGAGAGTAATCAGACTCTCGTGCGCCAACTACCGGATGTGCTTGCAGCTAAAGCCGAAGCCAGTTCTTCCTGAGTTTGCTCTCGTTTGGTCTTGGTGTAGGAGAACTACGCGGCGGTTCGTTTCACTTGCACTCCTGCCCACTTTTCCAGCAGCGTCAGGGTTGCGGCGTAATCGAGGTCGCCGGAACCCTCTTCGGTGGCCATCTCGTAGATTTCCTCCACGGTCTCGAGTGCCGGGAGTTTCACGCGCGCTTCTTTCGCAGCTGCCAGAGTGAGGCGAATGTCCTTGTGCATCAACCGCAATGGAAAGTTCGGCGTGAAATCGCGCTGAAGAACGAAAGGCGCCTTGTAGTCCACCACGCCTGAGCGCACCATGGTGGATTCAATAAGCGCCACCATCTTCTCGGCGTCGACGCCAAGTTTCGTGGCCAGGGTGAGCGCCTCAGCGAATCCTTCAAAAATGAGTGCGATTTGCAGATTCATAACCAGCTTGGTCGCCTGGCCTTTACCGGTCTCGCCCATGCGAAAGATTTTCTTTCCCATGGCAGCAAAAAGCGGTTTGAGCCGTTCGATGCTTGCTTCGTCTCCGCCCACGATAAAAACAAGGGTTCCATTTTGCGCTCCCACTTTCGAGCCGGTCATCGGAGCATCCACGTAAGACACTCCCTTGGCCCGCACCCGTTCCGCAAATTTGGCCGTCGCTGCCGGGGAGATCGTGCTCGAGTCTGCAATGATCATTCCCTCTCTGAGGGAGGACTCCACACCTTCACGACCGAAGAGCACGCTCTCAACCGCATCAGTATCGGAGACGCACATCCACACTACTTCTGCGCCATTCGCAGCTTCTGCAGGATTCGCGGCGCTACGCGCACCCTCCACCTGTTTGCCCGGAGTACGGTTCCACACGGTGACGTCATAGCCTGCCTTGACCAAATTCGTGGCCATCGCATGCCCCATTATTCCCAAACCTAGAAAAGCAACTCGCATATGGAACCTTTCTCGTGCATTAGAAGCAATTTTGGATTAGATATGACGGATGTAAGAAGGTCAAGCAACCCGGATGTAGATGCTCCAAGATAATGTCACCCACAACTGCAACGAGACTTTGTCACCCTGTCAGGATGGTGACGATGAGTCAGAAAGAGTTCCAACGGGTGAAAGTGATTGAGAATGCGGCGGGCGGACCGTTTGCGACAGTCCTCGCGCGACGCTATCAAGGTTGGAGTACGAAAGGAGTGGATGGAGGGTCTGTGGGGGCTGGCGGCTCGGTTTTCTGAGATCGCAACCCAAGTGCAGTAAATTTTTCCTAATCAGCCCATTCGGTTACCCGATTTCAAACATACTGCAGCGAGCCCTGCTGAACTAAAATGGAGCTTGGTTTCTCCGCTGACATCAAACGATAGGCGCCCACTCGGCGCAGCATTGGGATGATTAAGTCAACTCTTCGCAATCGGGCTCTGCGCAAGCGCGCTACTCAGTTTGGGCGTTTGGTGCGTCATTCCGCGGTGACCCCGCTCTCGGGCGAGACTCACCATCCCCGTTTTGCGGTAAATGGAGAACTCGCCGTCACCTTCATCGGACATGCCAGTTTTTTTGTTCAGATTGGCGGGCGCAGCGTCTTGATCGATCCAAACTTTGCGCGCTGGCTTTTTGTCTTGAAGCGTCTGCGCCGGCCTGGGTTGCGGGTTCGCGACTTACCCCCGATCGATCTGGTTCTGGTCTCCCACGCCCACTTTGATCACCTTCATCGCCCATCGTTGCGGGCGATTGTGCACCAAACGCTGCGTGAGCGCGGGACAGCGCCGGCCATTATCGTTCCTAGCCACGTTTCAGACCTTGTTTCGGACCTGGGATTCTCGGAGATCATCGAGCTGGACTGGTGGAACAATTCCCGCCAGGGCAATCTCGCCATCACTCATGTGCCTTCGCGCCACTGGGGAGCGCGCATCCTCAAAGATTCGCACCGCGGGTATGGTGGCTTTGTTCTAAAGGCGGGCAAACACTCGGTCTACCACGCAGGCGACACTGCTTACTTTGCAGGCTTTCGCGAAATCGGCAGGCGCTTGTCCCCTGACCTCGCGCTGCTCCCCATTGGAGCCTACAATCCACCGGCGTTCCGCAATGTTCACACTAATCCCGCCGACGCTACCCGGGCCTTTCTTGATCTCAATGCCCGCTGGATGGTGCCCATGCACTACGGCACGTTCCGCTTGTCGCACGAGCCCATGGATGAGCCGCTGCAGTTGCTGGAAAAAGAAGCGCGCGCAGCTGGAATTAGCGACCGCGTGGTTGTGATGGAAGAGGGCGTTACCAGATTCTTCTGAGGCGATCCTCAACCGGAAGTGTTTTGTTTCGCCGAGTTTCGGCCCTTCGTTTTGTAACAGCCCTTTGACTATCGAAGCTCCCGGTTTTGGTGTAAACTTCCTCCCGCGAAACTTTCGAAATGAGGAGGTCTTCATGTCTGTTCAAGCCATTCCAAAGGGCTACCACACCATCACACCATACATGACTGTGCGCGACGCCGCTCGCGCCATTGAGTTCTACAAGCAGGCCTTCGGCGCCAAGGAAAAGGGCCTCATGAAAGGACCGGACGGCAAGGTCATGCACGCTGAACTCGTTATCGGCGATTCCATCATTATGCTCGCCGACGAATTTCCCGAGTTTGGATCTTTGTCACCACAGAGCACCGGCGGCTCCGGCACGGGCCTTCATATTTACATTGAAGACGTAGACTCCGCCTTCGATCGCGCCGTGAAAGCCGGAGCGACGGTTGAAATGCCAGTCGCCGATATGTTCTGGGGTGATCGCTACGGCAAGCTGCGTGATCCCTTCGGCCACAAATGGTCGATTGGAACCCATAAGGCTGACCTGTCCATGGAAGAGATGAAAAAAGGAATGGACGAGGCCATGGCCAAGATGCCAAAGAGCGCGTAAGGCCTAGCTTGTTCTTCTAAGAACGGCGGAAGGGGCGCGGCTTTCAGCCGCGCCACCGACCTTGCCAATCAATAATTTTCCTCGCGGGCTTTACCTGGCTCGGGTCCGCCCACGTACTCCCGACAGAACTCATCAGTAAACCAACAGAATCCTCAGGTCGCGCAAATTATTTCCCGTCGGACCGGTCTCAATCGCGTCGCCGAGAGCACTGAAGAACGGATGCACGTCAAAGCGCTCTAACGCGACCGCAGGGTCGAGCCCCCGACTCTGCGCCCGTGGTAGCGTACTGCCATCCACCACGGCGCCTGCTGCTGGACTATTACCGTCGATGCCGTCAGTTCCCGCACTCAAGACGGTAATGTTCTCTCCCGCAATGTTTCGCGCACAGGCCAGTGCGAAGTGTTGGTTGCGTCCTCCCACACCGCCGTTGTTTACTTTCACGGTCACTTCGCCGCCGGAGATAAGGCAGGCGCGCGCCGCCTCTTTTCCTAACTCGCGCACGCGTTTCAACAGATAATCTGCTGCGCGCTGGTAATCCCAGTCGTCACAGGTGTTGTCGACACGGACGACGAATCCGGCACGCTCGGCCGCGGCTTTGGCTTCTGCCACGGCTGTTCCGTTTGAAAGCACAGTCCACCAGCGCGAACGGTAAAAAGCCAGGTCGTCGGACTTGGGAGTCTCGTCGAGTGCGCGGCGCTCGAACAGCTCGCGCGTAGAGGGGGGGAACTGACCTTCATGGAGCAGGCCATATTTCTGCGCGATGCGATAACAGTCTTCTGCGGTGGACGAGTCGGGCATCGTCGGACCGGACGCTAACGCATCGGGAGTCGTGTCCGGCACATCGGAAACTAGCAGCGAAACCTGTTGAGCAGGGTACGCTGCCTGTGCCAACCGTCCGCCCTTGACCGCGGAGAGATGTTTACGAATCGCGTTGATCTCGGCGATGGGCGCGCCGCAATGCACCAGAGCGCGATACGTGGCAATCAAATCGTCAAGTGGGATCTCGTCATCGATGGGCTTTTCGACAATTGAAGATCCACCACCGCTCAGGAGAAAGATGATCAGCGAGGCCGCGGTTTGCGCCTGCAGCAATTTCAGCATCGCGCTCGCCGCCTGAATCGATTCCCCATTCGGCAGGGGATGTCCTCCGCGAAAATAGCGAAAGCCACGCACCTGCGATGCGGGCTCCGACGAACTGGCAACGATACCTTCGAGCGCAGAAGCGCCGACCATCTCGGTCAATGCCTCGACCATCGTATGGCCAGCCTTACCGATCGAAATGACCCGCACACTCGAATACGACTGCAGATCGAACAGGTCCTCGCAGATGCGTAAAGCCCCGCGCTCGCAACGCACCTGCCGCGCAAATGCTTTGGCGATCGAGGCTTCCGCAAGCGCATAGCGGAAGATTCCCATCGCGGTCTCGCGCATTAGGCGGAATTTGTTTTCGTGCTCGGCGTCAGGCATGCAGAGGATTATAAGGAAGAGCTGTCAGCCCTCAGCCATCAGCGAAACCACCGCCAACAGGGGGTCGATAGAATGAACGGCCACGTTCTCCATGCCACACGGAATTGTCGGAAGCGCTGCCAGATTTAGCTGATCGCTCACGGCGGAGAGCCGACAACTTCCTTCACCCACGCCTCGATCGCTTCCCGCAACTCGCGCAAGCGTCCTTCGAAAAAGTGATCTGCGCCTTCGATCACCACCAATTTCTTCGGCTCAGGCAGCGATCGAACCAGCGCTTCCAATTTTGCCCGCGGGCCGAACTGATCACGCGCTCCACTCACAAACAACTTCGGCTTGGCGCAACCGCGCAAGCAGTCAAACGTGTAGGTGCGGGGCAACTCAGTATCAGCAACCACCGGAACTACCGGCGTTCCTACGCTGATCGCCGCTTTCACTCTCGAATCTGCGCACGCGGCTTTCAAGCCGACCGCGGCTCCGAAAGAAAATCCAGCGAATATAAGCGGCAAATGAAGTTGGTTATCGAGCCAGTCGAGCGCCGCCCGTACGTCATCCACTTCCCCGATTCCATGATCGTGTTCACCCTGGCTCAAACCCGTGCCGCGAAAATTGAAGCGCAACACGGGAAAACCAAAACTGTTTAGCGCCTTCATGGTGTGAAAGACGACCTTGTTGTGCAACGTACCACCAAACAGCGGATGCGGATGGCAAACGACCGCCGCATGAGAGGCGTTTTCCGAGCCTGCGTTGAGCAGCGCCTCCAGCCGGCCAGCGCGCCCGTCGATAGCAAACGACTTGATGGTCGAATTATGAGGCAACACAATGTTCAGACTACAGGATGAATACCCGGCTTTGCTCGTATGTGCAGCGGACGGCTTTCGGACTCCGTCTCAGCGGCGGCTTGTGGTTTATCCTTCTTCCATGGACGCAGTCGCGTTTACGCGCCAACTCGTTGACATTGAATCCATCACCGGCAATGAAGCTGCTGTCGGAGATTTTCTCTATCGCGAACTCTGTCGACTCGGCTATCAGGCAAAAAAGATCGAGGTCGAAGACAATCGATTCAATGTCTATGCGACCTCGCCCGACAATTTGCATCCAGTTGTAAGTTTTTCCACGCACATGGACACCGTGCCTCCATTCATTCCTTCTTCCGAGGATGTGGAGCGCATCTATGGCCGCGGCTCGTGCGACGCGAAGGGCATTATCGCGGTACAAATTGCCGCCGCTGAACGGCTGCGGCAGCAGAGCCTTCATGTCGGCATGTTGTTCGTTGTGGGCGAGGAGCGCGATAGCCTGGGCGCCAAAGTGGCGAACGAGCAAGCGGCTGGCTGCAAGTATTTGGTCAATGGCGAACCAACCGAGAATCGCATTGCTCTGGCCTCCAAGGGTACACTGCGCGTCGAGTTGACGGCTTCGGGCCGTATGGCGCACTCGGCGTATCCTGAGCTGGGCGAATCCGCGATTAACAAGCTGCTCGACGCACTCGGTCGTCTTCGCGTCATGCCGTTGCCTTCTGATCCGGAGATTGGTCCGTGCACTTTGAATATCGGACTGATTGAAGGTGGGCGCGCACCTAATGTGATTCCTGACTATGCTCATGCGGATTTGCTTTATCGTCTTATCGGACCGTCGCAGGACTTGCGCGGCCAGATTGAGGCGACTGCGGGCCATCAGGTGAAGACAACGTTCCCTCTGGAGATTCCTTTCCTGCGCCTGCGCACTGTTGACGGCTTGCCTACGATGACTGCTGCATTCACTACCGATATTCCCTTTCTCAGCAACTGGGGTGAGCCGTTGCTGATCGGTCCAGGATCGATTCACGTCGCGCATACTGA
>Ga0137418_10000913_pt1 | contig 27155 bp, 12 predicted proteins | sample CZODoug3_1_2_16f_FD_122242 | JGI IMG/M metagenome (GOLD analysis project Ga0137418, IMG submission 122242) | Vadose zone soil fungal communities from Angelo Coast Range Reserve, California, USA - CZODoug3_1_2_16fungal (Hybrid Assembly) | ecosystem: Environmental > Terrestrial > Soil > Vadose...
TCACTGAACGCGCTGTTGGTGTTCGTGGTCGATTTCGAAAGCACGTAGCTGAAGTCGGCTGTCATGCCGCTGCCGGTTCTCTTCTTGATCTCGACCTGCATAGCATCATAACGAGATTGGCCGATAGGCGAATCGACGGCATAGATCGGTCCGTAGGTGAGTGCCACTTGTGGGAATGGGCTAACCGCTTGGTATGCGAGACCTTGAAAGCCGGCATACGGGAATGGAACATTCGCCGCCGCAGCTGATGCCTCATCGAAGACCCAGTTGTACGCGGTGTAGTTTGAGCCAAACAGTGGGAAGAACTGACTCGCCGGCGCACGGAAATTGGCCAACCCACCATCGTGCAGCCGATGTCCTCGGTTCCCCAGATACGTGACTTCGAGGAGCATGTTCTTGCCCAGTTCGTACTGACCGCCAATGTTCCACTGATCGGTGTAGCCCAGACGCAGCGCGTTAGGATCGACCGCCACAGTCCCATAAGGAAAGAAAGTCGGATCTTTGGTTCCAGCAACGAATGTTCCCGTATAGCCGACATCCCAGTTGAAGGCGGCCTGTCCCGGACCTGCTGGATTCACCTGGTTCGTGCCTCGATATCCGGGCGCAAAGCCGTAGGGGATTCCTTCGTAGTAGTTCATCACCAGCGGCGCGTAGTAGATTCCGGCGGCGCCGCGCATCACAAGTTTGTTGGTAATCGAGTACGCCAGTCCGATCGTCGGCCCCAAATCCTTCCAGTCTCGATTTTTCTCAAATGAGTCGCTGCCATTTTTGGCAAACGTCATCGCACCCGGAGTGCCGGTTACTGGGTTGGTCAACGTAGGATCGAAGTTGGCCCAATGCCCGTCCTTTTCATGCAGGGGACTGACAACTTCCCAGCGTAATCCCAGGCTGAGCGTCAATTTCGGATTGATCCGGAATTCATCCTGGCCAAAAAAGCTGAAAGCCTTCCTTCTGCCATACAAGTTGAAGGGTGTATCTACTGAAGCTTTCTGCACGCCGCCCAGCAACATGCTCGCGAATCCGAAGCCGACCTGGCTGCCGTACGATTGGGTGGCGGCGCCGGTGTAATCGTTGGTGAAGGAGAAGTGGATCGTGCCATCCGAGGAGTGGCTGTTGATCTGCATGGCGCGAAATTCGCCACCGAACTTGAAGGTGTGCCGCCCTTTGACCCAAGAGACCGTGTCACCGTAAATGTAAGTCGTGCCCACCCAGTTTCCTTGCCACGCATTCCCAATGTAAGTCTCACCCACGCCGTTGATCGCGGGTCCGTAGTCAATTGTCGGAAAATTGTCTGCGTAGCCGCTTCCAACGCCCAACTTGCTAGGCCAGTTGCCTGATGAACTCGTTGGCAATGAGCCGTTCCAGTAGTAGTTGTAGGTAGCAGTCGCAACATTGAGGAGATTGGGCCGGATCGCAAATGAATCCGCCGCGCGCCATGAATAGGAGTTCACCCTCTGAATTCGGGCTGCCGCCAAGGGGCCTCCATCGTCGCTGGCCGGAGCCCAGACGCCGCCCGAGTCGTTCAACAGCCGGGGGCGGCGATTGTAGATGTAGGAACCCGAGGCATGGTTACGGTCCGAGAGATTGTGATCGACCTTAATCGTGACTTGGATTGGTGTCTGCACCGGCGAATTCTGCGACGGGATCCGATCGTTGTTGGTCTGGCTGCTGTTCTCCGGCTTGTACTGCTGTTGGTAGATCGCGATCAGGTTGTTGGCCACGCCGCTGAATCTGGTTGAGGGAATCGCGTTGCCGGTGAACTGGTTTCCTGTCTGCGGATCGAAGATCATGCCCTGCTGCAAGGGCAGGGACTGTCCGGCATTGTTCTGCACGAGAACGGGAGCATCCCCTTGGCCCGCGTCGCAGCGGTCGGTAACGCTGCCATCGCTTTGGCTGCAAAGTGGGGACCCAAGCAAGCCGGTGAAATCTCCCGTCAGGAATGCGGGCGTCGGCAGGGTTGAGGCATTGCCAAAACCGGCCAGCGTGAAGTCATGCTGTTGAAACCGTTCGAGAGCGCCGAAAACGAAGGTTTTGTTCTTGATGATCGGCCCACCTGCGCTGAAGCCGTAGTCCCAAAAACGCTGTTTTGCTTTTCGAGTGGTGGTGCTGCCCGGAAAGCGCGGGTCACCGGTGTGACCGTTGTCCCAGCTATTTGCATCCAGAATCTCATTGTGCCCAAACCCGAAAGAGGTGCCATGAAATCGATTCGTCCCGGACTTGAGACCGAAACTCACGACACCGCCGTTGGAAACACCGCGCTCCGCAGTGAGCCCACTGGTTTGAGCGTCGACTTCCTCAACCGCCTCCATGCTCGGCTCCGCTTCGATGGAGTCGCCCTGGATCGAGGCATTTTGTGACGTACCGTCAATGAGTACTTCCTTCGTGAAACCTTGACCACCGGCGATTACCGCCAAGTAAGGGTCGCCTTGCGCACTCGGAGTAATGTCGTACACGAATCGCTCGATGTGGCGCCCACCCTGCGCGTTAAATGGCAGATCCTGCAAGGGCGCGGCTTTCATATTTGTGCCTACATCTGAGGTCTGCGTCTCGAGGACGGGAGCATCGTCGGTCACAGTCATGATCTGGGTCTCGGCACCCACCGTCAGCTTGACGTCGAGTTGCACCACTTGAGCCGTGGATACGGTGATGTTCGAACGGTCGATGGACTGGAAGCCATCCTTCTTGAAGGTGACCGAGTATTTGCCCAGGGGAAGGTTAAGGATGGTGTAGAGGCCGAGACTATTTGACGGCGCGTTGTAGTTGACACTCGTTGCGACGTTCGTGGCCGTGACCGCCGTCTCCGGTATAACTGCGCCCGAGCTGTCGGTGACCGTTCCCGTGATGCTGCCCCGATCCGCCTGTGCCCATGCGCTCTGAACCGCAAAAAGCACGACTGTTACAACCAACAAGCCCGGGAACAAACCTAACGATTGAACTCTCCGCATATGGCCTCCGATAGCCTGCAACTGATTTCGATCGCGCAACGCAAGATTGCTAGTTTCGTTTCCATCGCTTCCCAAAGGAAGCGGTCCAAAGCTCGTCAATGTCCAGCGGCTGCCGTCGCGACCCCTCGCTTCAGCTGGACTTCGACCATTCCCATAGAACCCGGGGTCAACACAATACCGTTCTTGTCGGTGGACGCTCCCGCAACTTTTTCGTTTGCGGTGTAAAAGAGCGTGAAGGAATCGGGGCCTTCTTCCACGAGCCCAAGCGGCGTGCGCACCTCAGTAGCCCACAGGCCGGCGTCCTTTTGAACCACAAGATGCTGCCCGGCTGACCAGTAGATCCCGTCGGTTGAGAACGTGTAACCAATCGCGTTCGGCGCGTCCGTGTCATACACCGCGACAAACATCCCATCTTTCAAACGAGTCACGATTGGGTTCTCAATGAAGCGCGGTTCGACTTTCAGAGGGTTGGCTTCGGTGCGACGCACCCACGCCCCTGCCAGATCTGGCGCACTGGCCAAACCGACCTGCCAGGAAGAAATGGGCAGAGTTTCGGTATGAGCGCTTCCATAGAAGGCGTACCACTTGTCGCCGATCTGGTACGGAAAGAAGGAGTCCGTGCCCTGCAGGCCTTCCCACCGGTCCGAGTCCTTCCCTCGCTGCATGACGATGCCGGCGTCCTCATAGGGACCGTTGATACCCGAGATGCCAGGCACGGCTGACACCGCGCGCCAGATGCGCCCCTCGTGGTTCGTCAGCCATTCCCTTGGGGTATCGGGGGCCGCCTGGTAGGCGACGTAGAACAGATTCCATCGTCCGTCTTTCGGGTCGTAGACCGGCATGGGCGACCACAGCGCAGCTCGCTGGTCCTTGCCGGTGAAGTCGCCGCTGGACTCAAGCAGGGTCGCGCGCCGGCTCCAGTGCAGGCGGTCGGAACTTACCCAAAGGGCCAGCTTCATCTTCACCCAGTGCGGGTCAGCGACCATCTCCGAAGTGAACAAGTGGTACATGTTGTCGATCTTCAGAACTCGGCCGCCCTCGAAACCATACTTGTTTCCTTGGGCGCCGCTGGAGTGGATTGTCAACACGGGGCGGTCGATCTGCTTGCTCACGATTAACTCGGGTCCCTGCGTCTGCGCAAGAATTGTCCACGAGAACAGCGCGAGAATCGCGAGGCTGCCCACCAGCCGGATTCCGGCCTGGGCCGAGCTTGTTTCCAGGAGTGTCGGTAAATTCAGCTTGGGTGCCAGGAGGCCGTTCACAATGCTCCGGGTCCACTTTCGCTGCCCGCCGGCATGCCCGTCTGTGATACCAGCCGCTCCTGCGTGTGATCTCGTCACAAACGCCCTATCTGTTACTGCCATTCGTGTCGCGGCTCAAGGTAAAAGAGGTTATGGCGACGGTTAAGAGATGTGTATCCTGCTGCCCTCGGGCTGGTACAGCCGGAAAACCTGAGTCGCTGCCCAGTGCGGACGCGCTCGAGTTCCCGCAGGCACAGTCATTGAGGCTAGAAATGCAGACCTGCAGGTCCACTGAACCCTTCAAGAGCTCGAAGTGGCCTCGGGGAGAGGCCTTAGGACCGACTGAGGCAACCGAAATCACCCCGCAAATAACGGCAATTAACGGGTCCAATAACGGTTAGTGCATGGCGTGCTTCGTACGGACGATTTCCAACTGAGCAGGTCGGCTCTCGTGAACTCCCCCAAGCACGCGAACCAATGCTCCACTCTTGATCCGTGATCCGCATCTGAGGATTGACGGTTGTGCTGACTGTCCCTAGTCCCCTGCGAAACACCGAAAGCAGGCGACCGGACGGGGTAATCCGCAAGCAGTTCCGTTCTGGGATTACGGCCCGGCAGGATTTATGAGATGGGCCAGCAACACGGCCTGATTGACCTGATAGTAGCCCCCTCGAATTAGGGGCGTGATGGAGTGGGCCCACCAAAGGACAACAAAGGTCATGAACCAGTACACGCCAAGCCCTAGCTGCCGAGCGCTATTTTTGCCTCAGAGTTTGTTCGGGACTGAAAAGCAGCTCCACGGAGCGTGGTCGCTCACGGTGGCCGCGCCGTTAAATTCGCACTATTGAAGAGCTCGAGGAACTCTGCATCCTGGCGTTTAGGTCGAACAGAAAGCACAAGTAAGTCGCTATAAGACGGACAGGTCGCGAGTTGCTCCTGTCTCATGGAAAGGTCGGTTTTAGTGATCCTGGAAACTCCACTTGAATGTCGCCAGGATTCCTCCAAAGCGCAGCAGTGGCATCAGGCCTCCGACGACTTTCGACTATCACGCTCGTCGGTTGGCTCCAAGTTGCTGGAGGACAAAACCAGGCCCAGGATCTTGGTTACGATTCCGGAACGGCTGGAAACGCCCATCTTGATTGTGGCCATGCGCAGAAAAGCCTTGACCGTATTCGCACTGATCCCCATGTTCTCCGCCATTTCTTTATTGCTGAGTCCCTGCAGCAATAGCGCCACGGCTTGCTGCTCTCGATGGGTAAGGTGGAATTGCTGAGCAACTTGGGACAGGGCAAGAGGTCCCGACATTCCCCTCTCGAGCAGAATCAGGGTCGCGGTGCCACCGGAATCTTTGCCGTTGCTGTCCAGAAGAAGCGCACGGCAGAAATACGTTCGGCGTCCCGACTTGAATTTCATGATGGGATGAGTGTGGTTGCTGTTTCTCAGGGAAGTCTGAGCGCTGACAAGACCGGGACGCACCTTCTTATGGAACACATCGGCGATGGTCTGTAGTGAGGGCCCCGGATAGGTCAGAATTGCAATTGCCTCGTGGTTGGCAAAAAGAACCTTCAGAGAGGCATCAGCTACGAGAAGGCCCAATACCGGTGGCCAGGCTGGGGTTGTGCCGCTGTCTCCCAGCAGCCGGGACTTCTGTGGATTTGATTCCGACGTCTGCATGATGCTCCCGTTTCGTGAAGGCGATATTTGGCACCCACAGCCCAGAGATACAAGCCACCTGCTCAGATGTACGATCACGTCCTTCGACTTGAAACCTTCCAATGACTACGCTGACCGAATCCAGGGCGACCAAGCGATTCCTTGTTGGACAACGCTGTCCGGTAAACTGTCCCCACTCCCGTGCGCTGCTCGGTACAACGGTCCGGCCTTCTCCCGCCGACAGCTTCGTTGGCCTTCTCGTCGTTCACGCCAGTCTTGTGCGCGCCAAGCACACCGCAAATGAAAAAATCGTGGGCTCCTTCCGTTCTTCCGAAACGCTTCATTTCGGAAAGGCTTAGTGCCCACCGCCAATCGTGGAACGAGCGGGGCACGCACGCAAAGGATTCGAGCGATTCTCACGACGGTATACTCCTCGGATCCCCTTAGTTCCAGACTTGGCTGCGCACCTCGATTTGAAAGCGATGCTGCTCGTGGTGCGAGCAGCATCGAGTGTTCAGGTTTTTGTCGACCTGGACGACACTACTGTGCCGTGCCGGTCAACGGCGTCGACGTTTGAGTGCCGGCAGCGTCGGTGATACTGAGCGTCGCTGGGCCCTTCGCGCCGGCTGTATCCGTCGTGGGCGGCCGGAACTGCACCGTGACCACGCAAACCGCACCCGGTGCCAGCGTGGTCTGACCCGCTAACTGGCCGCCACCAGCCGGTCCGCAGGTCGACGCCACCCGCGCTACCGGGAAGTCAGCAGCGTCGGTGCCCGAGATCGTCCCCGGCGTGATCCCTGTGAGGGTCACGTTGCCCGTGTTGGTGAGCGTGAAGACCTGCGTCGGGGCAGCCAGCGCGGCTACGCCCCTGGTCGCATTTCCGAAGTCGCGCGAGGCTGGAGCCAGAGAGGCACCCACGACCGGTGCCACCCCCGTACCACTAAGACTCACCGGCGACCCAGTGACAGCAGCATTCGCTGTGATGGTAAGTGTTCCCGTGAACGCGCCTATGGCGTTCGGCGAGAAAACCACGTTGATCGTACAGGTCGCAGTCGCCGGTGTCAGCGTTGCGCCGCAGGTGCCGGCTGCCAGACCCGTGGCCCGCGAGAAGCCCGGCGAGAAGGTGAGCGTAATACCTGTCAGATTGGCAGTGCCGGTATTGTGCAACGTGAGGGTTCGTGGCGTACTGGAGGTGACGGGCGTGCTCACCCCCACGTTGCCAAAGTTCAGCGGTCCGCCCGTCACGCTCGCGATCGGGAACGCCGGTGTTCCCACGAATTCTACCGCTCCAATATCGAATCCAGCGCCCTGCGGCCGTTGGGTACCGAAAAAGTCATGATTCGGTGCCCCGGAAGCAGACGCAGTATTGACGGCGGGAGAATTCGCCCCGATCGAGTAATTACCGAGCGGGGTTGTACTTGGCGTAGTGCTCGATAGACTAAACAACGACAACGGCCCGTAAACCATGTTGACCCAGTTGTTGCCTTCATCCACGGTTGCGGCCGCAGTCAGGTTGAACACTGGGTTGGGCATGGTCGCATCGGCGATGCCCGGAGGCACCACGTAGCCCAGCCCACCGTTTTCCGGCGGGACTCGCGATCCGTTGCAGTACTGGGCTATCACCGGACTGGCTCCCGGCGCCAAGTTCCCATTTCCCGTGTAACCACCGCTGAGACTGCTCAGGATCGAATTTGTGGGGACAAGCGTGAATCCCGAGCCATGGTTAGTCGGTCCCGTGTCGCCACGGATACCGATATCCCAATAGGTCCCTCCGTTGACGCATTGTCCCGTTGCGGTTTGGTTCAATACCGGCACCAGCGTGACCAGATTCTGCTGGCTCAGGAACCCCGTACCAAGGCCACCAACGCTGATGTTGAAATACCGGTTTCCCCAGAAAAGGTCGTTCTCCAAAACGGGGTACGAGATCGTCGTGCAATTGGGATGGTCGGTAGGGCAGGTAATTCCCGTTGCTGGGAACGACCCACTAAGGTTCGCGGTGTGTCCCGAAGTCGCCAGTCCCGCAGGCTGCGGGCTGGTGCACACGGCATTGCCTGCACTCGGAACGCAGTTAGGTGCACCCGCACTGGTGAGAGGAGCACCGATCGCGTTGAACAGCACTCCCGCCGAAGCCGTCGTGTCGTTCGAAGCCACAGTGTTGTTGATGACGTTCACCTTCAAAGCATCCTGCAGAGCGACACCGCCTCCGTCCCAGCCGGCGACATTGTTCACGATGATGTTGTTGGTGACCGTGACCCCATACCACTGGTCCGGAGTGCTGGGGAAGCGTGAAATCTCGGTACCGTTGACGGTTTGCAGCCGAATGCCGCCACCACTGCCGCTCTCGGCCGTGTTCCCCAGAATGAGGTTGCTGTCAATTACGAGACCGGGACCCGTGCCGTCGCTAAGCCCCGGAGGACAATCCACGTCGGTCACGGAGCCGCACTCAGCGATACCGGATCCCTGAGGACCGGGGCCATCCGGGGCCGCACCCAGCACTGCAATGCCGCCGCCATGAGTCGGGATCGTCGGGTTGGTGCTCTGGTTGAAAAGGATCGAGTTGTGTGAAACGTCGCCGTTGTAGCTGAATCCTAGGTGAACCAGGCCACCACCGTCGCCTGAGCTCAGATTGCCACACACCCAGTTGTAGTTAAAGTGGTAGAAGTCGGAACCCGTGCTGAAAGTCACTCCTCCGGCGCCCGCCGGAGTGCTGGAAAACAGTTCATCGCCGTACGAAGCGTTACTGCTGACCGAGTTGTGGTGCGCGCGCACGTTCAAGTTGTAGCAGTACGGCAACTGCTGCCCGGTAACGGTTCCGGGTGGCGAGGCCACCTCATCGTAGCCGTAAGGAGAGGTGTTGGTCGCGACCACTGCCCCGGGCAAGCAAGTCCAGGGCTGCTGGTCGAATCCTGCCAAGACCCCGCCGTTGTAGCCGAGCGGACCGCCACCGTTCCCGGAGAGAAGAGCATCGGGAGATTCACCCTGGCCGATGTTAATGCCACCCGACAACGTTCCGGCATTGCTGTAGATCCGGTTGTTGGCGATTTCCAGGTTATGTCCCCACGCGTGCACGAAGATGCCACCGCCGCCCTGGGAACTGTTGGTGATACCTAAGCCGTCAATGCGCGAAGGATTGCATTGGAAGTTGCTGGGGTAGTCGTTGCAATCCGCGGCGCTGTTGGTGAGCTCAATGGTAGGCACGGGCATCTGACTTTCGTGCGCCACTGAGTCCCCTGCCGCTGTATCAGGCCCACTTCCGAACACGTCAACTCCAGGAGGGAATCTGACTCCTTTCCCCAGGACGGTGATGCCAGCTCCTTCATAGGCTCCCATCAGCGATGGCTCCTGCAACTGCTCCGCGAGGTTGCCATTCACCGTGGTGTCCCATCCGACGATGCCCTCCAGCGGCAACCGATCCACTTGCGGATTGTTGGGAGTGGCCGTGAAGCCAGGCCAGCCTCCGCATGGGGTTGCACCGCTGGGATCATAAACATTCAGTGGCTCAAAACCTCCGCCTAACGGTAGGGGAACGAGATTGCCAGGTGTGCTGTAGGGCTGACCATTGATCGCCAATCCGAACAGACAATTGACGCGCTTGCGCCAGCCATCCAACTTGCCCGAGGGGTGAGTGTTAGCATTGATGGTTACCACACCCGCGCCCACCCCTTGCAGCCGAACCGGCTTCCACATGAGCAACATTTCGTAGTAGGTGCCCGGCCCCACGATGATGAGGTCGCCAGGGGTAGCGGCGTCGATCGCGGCCTGAATCGCATGGTTGGAAGCATTCTCGCCATTGATGTAGCTCGGCGCCTTGCCGCCGATGGTGACGGTGACCGTGTCAACCGACCGTTTGCCGTTGCCGGAGGTGATAACCAATTCACCGCACTCGGCCGGGGTCGACACACCCATCTGCCGGATCGTGCAAGTCGACGCTGTCCCCAACTCTGGTACGGTCACCTGGATCTGCGTGTCGCTCCATGAGGTCACCGGCGCATTTACTCCCGCAATCGTTACGGATCCGGTTCCCTGCGTCGTGCCAAAGCCGTAGTGGCGCGTAAGAAATTTCTGGTTGAACGGTGCTCTGGTTGCCGATGGCCCGGAGTATGCGTAGTTCGGCACTTGTATGCCGGAATTTGCAACTGTGCCTGCGGCAGTTTGTGTGGTGCCCAGGGCAGTGATGGTCAAGGTGTGACCCACTGCGCTCACCCAGGGTCCGGCACCACCACCGCTCGCATCGCCGGTGACGGTGGAAACCGCCGGGGTTGCATCCGGGTAGGTGCAATCCGGTGGGTTATAGCCCTCCGCGAAGGCCGCGGTCGGCACCACGGGCGTGTCCATGTATTGGGTCTGTCCCGGCATGAACGGGATCTCGTAGCAGAACTGGCTGTACGACGGGTTGTACAGCGGATCGGTGACGAGCGGGCTGGTGAGATCGAGAGGATTCGAGTGGATCGGACCCGGATCGTTCATGCACGTGACCATCATCGTGGGTGCGTACCCGGTCGGATTTGGTGGGTTGACCTCCCACGTCGAGTAATTCAAGCCATCGAAGAATCCCCACTGGTCGCTATAGGTGCGGGAAACCTCATTTCCATTGAAATCCTTGAAGGAGATCGGAAGGTTGGGGACGGCAAACTTCTCCCCGAATTGCGGCGAGAACGGATCGAATTCCGAAGCGAAGTCGTCGGTGATGATGCCGGTGTAGTGGGCCGCGACGTGGGCCGAGGTGAAAACCCAGAACTTGGCAAGCGCGGCGCTCTGATCCTCGAGCGTCACCTCCTTGCGATCGCACAGGTGACGCGAAGCTCCCGCGAACGGCGCTACTTCCCCTGATTGCGGGAACAAGCCGATGAAGTCGGGGACAACCCGCAGTGCGCCTACGCAGGGCCAGAAGGTCTCGACGCTTCCTGTGTCTCCCTCATGTCTTGGAACGGCCCCGAAATCCGTGGTCGGATTCTGGGGATTGTTGGCGTTGTAGGTGCTGCTCAGGGCGGCCTGATCGGGCATGATGAAGATGCCGCCCAGGCCACCGAACTGCTGCGCCACCGGCGCGATGTAGTTGTCGCCGATCAGAATGTTCTTGTCTTCTTCCTTCACCAGTTCGTAGCCCGGAGGCAAAATCATCTCGACTACGTACTTGCCGGCGGGCAACATCGGTGTGCCATCCGTCGGATTGGAGACGCAGATAGTGCAGTTCGAACCGGGCCGGGACCCGGGTGTGCCGTTTACTGATCCCGTTCCTGTGGGTGCGCCGGTTACGGGATTTCTCCCGATGATGCTGGGGAACTGGTACATGCCGTCGTAAGGTGCCGGCTGCACCTGGTTGAACATGAGCATGCCGTCGTAGCACTTGAACTGGCTGTTATTGGGCAGAGGAGTATTGGGGTTCAGCCACTGCCGGCTGTTCCGCAAGGTATAGAAGAAGAGACTGCCGTTGCCGGCAGTTTCCTGACCGGGGCAGTTCATGTTAGGAACGCCGTTCGAGCGGAAGCCCTGTGCCCAATCATCCCAGCTGCTGGTCTTTGTGGTGTCCGCCAGCTTCAGGGTCTGAGTTCCATCTGTGGCCGTAAGCTCTTGATACAGGTTAATGGTCACGCCCGGCACATCCGGCGTCCAACTGGTGTGGATGAGCAGCGCGGGATCATCGAAGGGCCGCGTCGAAGCGTAAATGACCTCACCGTGGATGCCGCCGGTCTCACCCACCGCGTATGGCTTCTTGCCAAATTCGATGAACGAGTACTGCCCGAGGAAGCCCTGCCATCCCTCAGTCGTCACCCATGGCGGGTCAACTCGGCCCGTGGACGGGGTGGCGGAGCTGCTTGCTGGCCCATTCGCGATCGAAAACCCTGTACAGTCCGCGTTGTCGCAATACACCGCACCCGGTACGCGCAGGTTGGTGGGAAGGTGGGCAGTGGCTGACTCCCGCGTGCCCGCAAGGTTCGCGGCAATATTGGAACAGGGGGGAGGGGGCGTGACGCCAGCAGGGGTTGTGCAGTCCGCCGGTCCACCGGCGTCGTAAACCACGTGAACACCCGTCTGCTTGTAGCGTGTAGTATCCGCCTCGACGACGTACCAGTTGAACAGCGGGAAAATCTCGTTCCAGCCGGCAAAACCGTTGAGGTCGGTATTGTTGAAGTTGGAATAACTACCGTCTCGGAATCGGACGTTGGTGGGAAGCAGGGTGAGGCCGGGCTCAGTGGGATTCCCCTGGGAATCGACATTGGAGACGCCGTCCCCGTTGAGGTCGAAAAACGTCCGCGTGACGAGATTCGTGTGCCACTGCTGTTGCGGAATGTCCCCCATGTTGAAGCCGCTGCCCGTCAGCCTTACTGGGGTGGAAAGGCCATCTACGATTTGGTCATTCCACTGATCAAAGACCGTGATTCTCCAATCGCCATTGGGGATGCCCCCGATGCTGAAGGTGCCATCAGGACTGCACTTGGTGAACGCGAAGTCTTCGCCGTCCGGATCGCCGATCGTCACATAGCACTGGGTGAAGCCCAGGGCATCGTGCGAACCGCTGCTGTAGAGCCGCTGGTCCGGCGAACGACTGATACGCATGTCGGTGATCGTGCCCGTGACCGTGTTCGTTCCTCCCGCAGGTTTACGGGCATTGATGATCGCTGGGTTCGCAAAGCCAATGAGATCGTGGAATCCTGCGGGTCCGAACTCCTGGAAGTACGATGGCCCACCTACCTTGATGAAAGCGTCATGGGCCTTCTGTCCGTCGAGGGTGTTTGTCTGGAGCCATTCTTCTCCTCGGGCAATTCGGTCGGCTCCCGGAGTCGCGACGACACCGTATCTGCCGGGCATCATGTTGGCAACAATCGCCTGACCCGCAAGGGATGACAGCGTTACGCCGTCCGACTCAAATGTCGGACAGGTGACAATCATTCCCACCAGGCCGTCGCTATTCTTCGATATCGGGCATGCATCCATTCCGGTCGCCGGATCGATCGTTCCCGCCAGGCTGTTCGACAACGGCATGTTGAACATGTCGTACGTCATTTGTCCGGTCGCATCCCCGGTGCCGCCAGCGTCGTCGAAGAGCGTGATCTCAAACCCTGACAGGCCGTGCTCGTTCGTTGCCAAAACGTCGATTCCCCCGCCGGCGTCGTGTTCACCATTGAGCGGGAAATCATCCTCGAACACGAAGACCGCGATCTTGGCCGTCGGCAGTGGCGTCTCTTGCAAGAGCACATTGACGGAGGTCTGCCCAGGCGCGATCGGCGCACCGCCCATGGCGTGACCGCAGGTGCCGCTCCCTGGAGCCCAATTCGCCGCGGTCGAACCACTGGTGGCGTAAGCGCCGCAATCCTGATCGACGCTGAACTGTCTCTGCGGCCCGTTTGGGTTGTTCGAGTCCACCGGTTGCGGACCACCTGCTCCTGAAGTGAACGAGTTGCCGGCATCGCCGGGCAGAATCGAGATGTAGTAATGCTTGGTCGGATCCAAGTGCGCCTGGCTCGGATCGACCGCGACCTGTTGCGAAGCATCCGTCCGGCAAACGCCGTTCCCGACATCGCACACTGCTGGCATGTGCGCGTGGGACACCGGATCGATGACCTTCTGCCCGGACTCGCAAGCGACAGCACCCGTTGGCCCGGCGCAGCCCGACGCAACCACCGGCATATAGCTGGTGTGGAAACTGGTTCCAATGCTTGGAACGTTAGTCCCACCGTTCTGTACTTGGGTGGCGGGATTGATCTGGAATGTGCGGTCTTCCTCGATAATCCAGCGATAGTCAGGAATCCCAGCTCCCGTGGGCGCATCCTTGACGGCCACCACAAGGCCACTGCCGCCATTGAACGTCACCGTGACTAGCGCCCCGGTAGGATTACTCAGGGTGGTCTGTGAGTTCTGGGCTCGGTAGCGGAAGGTAACGGTGGCAGGCGTCGCCCCCGTTGGTGGAGTCGTGGGAGCTGCAGTAAAGGAACCATCCGCATTGAGCGTGACAGAACCGCCTGAAACAGAACCGGCAACAATGTGAGCTGTCAACGGATGGCCTTGTGGATCCGAGTCGTTGGCCAGCACTCCGGGAGGCGCGATCTGCAGCCTGGCGGAAATGTTGCTGGTATAGGAGTCCGAACGCGCGGTGGGCGCCCCTCCGAGGCAGCCTCCGGTAGATGTACACGCGTTTATGGAGACCAAAACCGTGACTGTGGTGTTGCCATTCGCGGAGTAACGGAAGCTGCCTGCACAAGCGCTGCTGGTGGCCGGAGTGGGCGTTGGGGTGTACGTGAACGTACCGTCCGAATTCAGGACCACTGTGCCTCCGGTCGGTAGGCCTGAAAGCGTCACACCGTAGACACCGGTGTCGTTCGCGATCACACCCTTGCCGGGGTCAGAAATGACGAGCGGGACGTGTTGTCCGCCCACGGTGCAAAAATAATTGTCGGCACGAAGTACAGCAGTTCCCGGGCTGACCGGCAGAGTGCTGGCGCTATTCACGCTTATGTAAGCTTGCATGCCACCATCGCGCTGATTGTTGGTGGATAGACTCAGCTGGCGGTCGAATACCGGAAGAACTGGAGGCGCGGCCGTACCCACACCCACCGGCGCATTGATCATTACATCGTACGTCTTCCCCGCGGCCAGAAAGACCTCGTTCTGGACCCTGAAGTTACCGGGCAGGACGTTGCCGTCTTCCGCGATCAGTGAGAAGCCACTGACGACTTTCAGAGTGCCCGAACTGCTGTCGTTAGTCTGCGCCCCAACGATGGAAGGAACGTGCATGCGCAGGCCGGCGTTCACGAAACGCACGAGAACTGAGCCAGTGGCGGGAGAAGGATTGGTTGGAAATGAAGAACGAGTCGGGTTGTTCTTCTCCAGCGCCACTCCGTTGATCAGGTAGTAGCGTGGATCGTAGTTTACGGCCGGGGGATAGCAAGTGTTGAACGTCGCGGAAGTGGGGTTCCCGCAACCGCCCGGCTGGCCGGACCAAACTGCGGTCTCGGAGAAACCGGTCTTCGCGACTGCGACAGCCACGGAGGCATTTTGCACGGGATCAATTTCGCTGAGTACCAACGGGACTTCCGCGTTGTACGTAACGCCGGCAAACGTCCCCGCTGGCGGGTACGCCGTGCCCAGGGCACCTCCTGCGGGCGCAGTGGTCACCACTAATACTCCGTAAAGACCCATGGGGCCCTGAATCGAGGGATGTGTTCCTGACTCGATCAGATAGGTGCCCGGTTTCAGATTGGACCAAGTCAGCGAAGCCGTTGCTCCGGCCAGCACTTCGGTTGCGAAGGACTGGACGCGATCCATCTGAGGTGGCGGATTGAAAACCGGATCACCCGCTGCAGGCGGAGTGGTGCCCGCAATAGGCCATGTAGCGACCTGTTGCCCATGGTGCGGACTCGGCGTTCTGGTGGGCGTCCCTCCCAAGCCACCACCCAGCTGACCCACGATCACCAGTGAAGTGGGCACGGTATTCCTGGCGCCGGAAGGTGTAAGGAAAGATAGGCCATTGGCCAGATTGATGGTGAGCATGCCCGGGGGCACGGTGATGACCACCGGGGACCAGTTCGCACCGGCGTTGGGATTCGAGGTCGCGCAAGTGGCTCCACCCGTTGGAGGGGCGGCGGCTGAGGGAGGGACAGCTGTGGTACTCGTGCCGCAAACCAGCCCCCACATCGGAACGTTGTTGCCGTCCGGTAGAAGTATGTTTTGGGGGATCGCCGTCAGGCCAACCGACTGGGCGAAAGACACACCCATTCCGAGCATGAGCACAGTTACGGCGAATACTGCGGTTTTTGTAGTTGCTTTAAGACAGTTGGATCGCATCGCTCTTCCCCCAATTAGAAGAACTCGTTGATCGGAAACTCCCTGGAATCCACCAGCATCATCATCAGCATTCCGCCCGGGAAGATATTGTTGGTCGTGATCTCACGCTCGTTATGCGAATGCCACATGAAGGCAAAACCAGCTTCGGTCGTGGGGGGATTTGCGATCGTACCTGACGGCGGAGTAGTACCTGTGGGGCCCACAGCGCGCACCGTAGCGTCCGGTCCGAGATAAGGGCTGCCACCGTACCATGGACCATTCGTCAGGATGTTCGCGTCAGGCAGCGTGACAGGCCCCCCGCCGGCGACCTGACCGAAGGGCGCGTTTTCCAGAGCGTGCGCGTGGTCTTCGCACCACTCGTAGTAGTTCACTGCGGCCGGAACGCTGGTGTAGTAACCGTTGCTGTCTGCCACGCATGGGGTCGTGTCGCCGGAGTAGCCGTGTCCGTAGACGTCCCAGTTCAGTCCCCTGCCGGTCCAGTAAAAGATTCCGTCCATGGCCAGACCCGGCGTGGTGGTTGTAGTGAAGAGCAGGGGGCCGGCGAGTTTGCTCGCATCGGTCTGGCTCAGAATCAAATTCCCGTCACGCGCCAGGATGCGCACGTGGTTGCCATGCTCGTGGAAGGGATGCTGCCAGCGGCCCTGACCGATGATTCGTAACAAGACCAATTCCCCGGGGTGCATGTGCGGGTTGCCGTTGTAAGGCTGGTGCGGATATTCGGCCGCGTAATTCGTGTCCATGTCGTCGGGCATGGAACGCCCGTTGATCATGAAGTAGGCCGGATGGTAAGGCTCGGTTTGAACTTCCAGTCTGCAGGTAACTGCTGTGATTGGATTGCAATTTGCCGCCGCGACCTGCTCTTCTGCCTGCCGGTGAATCCTGGGATCAATCTCGGAGAACTGGAAGAGGTATTCGCGGTCATAGCAGCTCTCTGCGTGGTCGTACGCAGCCGCTGCCAGCCGGAAGTCAGTTTCACCGTGAGCAGCCTCCGCGAGCAGGTTGTTTTGCGCTGCCAGGCCTGATGTGCAATTGCTGGGGATGGTGCTTGGAAGAACAATGAGCGCACCGTAGAGGCCCATCTCGACCTGCAGGTCGCCCTGGGTTCCGCTATAGTAAGCGCGGGTGCCGGGGGAACTGGCCGTGAAGGTGTAGCTCACTGTGGTACCCGGAACCGCGTCTCCTGTTGTTCCTGTCAAAAGGCCGGGCACTCCGCCGCTGGCCGTCACTTGGAAGCCGGGGAAAAGGATCGAGGTATTGCCTGCCGCCGCCGGCAAGTTGTTCGTGAGGTTCACGGTGACCGTTTGCCCCTCGGTCACGATCAACGTCGGACCTGGAACCTGCATGTTCGGACAATTTGCACGCGGCATCTTGGCCACGGGCGGATTAAAGCCAGCCGGCGCACCGTTGCAGCCGTAGCCCCAGGAGTACATCATGGAGCCATCCGGCTGGCTGATGTAACTGGCCCGCGCCGTCAGGTTGAATGTTGGGCCGGTTATCCCAGGCGCCGCAGCCTGCGCCGTAGCTGTGAACAGCAAGGTCACCGCTACCATCACGATGGGAAGCAATCGCGTCATCGAGACCGAGTCTTTCGTATTCTTTGCAGGCATTGCTGCTCTCCTAATTGATATGGATCTCGGTCATAAGCCCGCCAAAGTTCTCGGCATCGTTGGAGAGGTGGTCGAGATTGGGAGTGTAGAGGTAGAAGGTTTGGCCAGACGTGTATCCGGCGGCGTCTAGGATCACATCGATCGACTCACCACCGGCCAATGTGATCGAGTTGGTGGTGTAGTAAAGGTTGTTTCCGGACTGGTCACGCAGCAGGCGCGCGTTGATGGCAATCACCTGCATCGGAATTCCGAGGGAAGCCAAAGTCTGATATTCCGAGACATCCAGATCGGAAATGCGCAGCAGGGCTCGACCGCCGGCGGGGATATTGATCACCGTGGGAAGAGGCTGCGAGGAACGCTGAACACCATCCACGTCCTGGGTGTAAAACGCGTTGGAGCTGCGAGGCGCTCCGACGAAATCAGAGTTGCCCGGGGCTAGAGTGGAGTCCTGGTAACCGGTCGCATTCATCGTATCCGGATAACTCCGTCCATTCAGCAGGAAGTACTTGTCCTTTATGTCCGCGAATCCTTCCGGATTGAAGGTCATGCCGACGAAGTGGAAGTTGGGATCAAAACCGTGAATCTGGATGGGATACTCGACGTCGTAGTGCGTGGAACCATCGCCGTCGTTGTAGGCATAAAGACCGGCGGGCGCCCGCGTTGCCGAATTGGACGGCGGCAATGGGCTGGTGCAGAGTATGTCATTGTTGCAATCCGAACGAGTGCGCACTCCGGTCTGCTGCGCCTGGAGTCCGTCATAGAGGCTGGCCCCGGAAGCCAACCGGTTCTGTCGAGGCCGCACATAGAGCTGCCCCACCATGCCCATCTGTAAGTGTTCCGGTGGAGTAATGTGGCAATGCCAAAAGTACGTTCCCGCGTCGGGTGCCAAGTAGTAGTAAGTGAAGCTGCCGCCGATGTTGATGGCGACGGATGCATCCGGCACGCCGTCATAGAAAGAGGATGCGTTGGGATAGCCGTGGAAGTGGACCGTATGCTGCTCGAACAGATCAGGCCGCATGATCATGCCGACGTTCGTCAGGGTCAGGAAGAACTCGTCATCTTCGTCGATGGCCATCATCGGAGCGGGCATGTTCCCGTTCATGACTCCGACGTCCATGATCTGGCGGGGATCGACGTGTCCATCGAAACCGGTCGTACAGTAGCTCGGCGGGGTCGCTGTGCTGCACAGTGGGTCGTTCGCGGCCTCCGGGTCGGGTACGAGGCCCACCGCCCCATTCGAGCCGGCGGAGTTGGGCGCGGCGGCCGGATCGTAGGGCGTCATGAAGACTGAGTTCAGCTGTGTTCCCGGCAGACCCTTGGCGATGTCATTCAACCCCGACAGCGGGCCGAACGCGAACAGATACGTTTGCGTCCCATCAGCCATGGTTGCGTAGCCGTCACCGCCCGAGATCTGCTGGCACTTGATACTGCCCGGGGCGCCGGAAGTGGCGTTGTGAAGCGGCGTGGAGGGGGGGCACTGCACTCGGAACGATTGCGCGCTCGCAGCGGCTATCGCAAAACAGACTAGAAAGATTGGCAAGCAAACTCGGTGCGGCTTTCTCATGACTGTACGGCCTCCTTCCGGACCTGCCGACGTGCGAAGGGCCTGTAACTGCAAAAGTGCCGTTTCAAAAGCACCTCAGACCGGCTCAATGCGCACTGACCACATGCGCTCAGTGCAAGAGCCCGCCCGAGAATGTTGACGATTTGCGGAGAAACGCGATCCGAGGGGGAGGAATTGTGACGCGCTACAATCGCGCAGACCACCCAGAAGGTCTGCCTCACAAAAAACTTTGTGCTTGGTTAGCTCAGCCGAAGTGCGCCGTGCACATTTGCGCGAGCCACTTATAGAAGGTCAGCAAGAACTCGACTCGCACCGCCTTTCGGGCTAACCCAAAAGCATGTCGCGAGAGTAGGTTCACTTGTGATCGGAGTCAAGGTGCGTGCCTGCTAATTTACCGCGATTTTAACTTTTTAACACGCAGTGCAACTATTTGCTGTCTGCACGCGATCGACGACCTGATCACTATCGGACTGTCTCCGCACTTACGCGTGAGGGTAGCCGGAGGCCGTCTGCTTTCTTACGACGGCGCGTAGCGGGTCATCCCGAATGGCCACAGTAATACCGGGCCGCTCAGGTTCAAAACCTTGTCCATGAGTGCGCCCGGTGGAGGTGGCTAGGGCCGCATCGAGGGTATCAGGCGGGCGTTTCAGCATCCCCAGAGGTTGAAATCACACGTCTCTCGATCCAGCAAACTTGTACCCAACTCCTGCGATCGTAACGATGAGTTCCGGCCGGCTGGGTTCGTCCTCAAGCTTCTGGCGGAGGCTGAACACGTGTACGTCGACCGTACGCGTAAACACGCCCGCTTCGTAGCCCCAGACCGCGCGCAGGAGTTCGGCTCTCGAGATCGTGATTCCTGGACGTTCCATGAAGTACCGCAGGAGCTGAAACTCTCGTCCAGAGAGATAGACCGGCTTACCCTCGCGCGTGACCTGTTTTCGAGCGACATCGATTTGAATTAAGCCGATCTGGTGAACACCTCGCCCCGCATGAACTGGAGCCCTGCGTAACAGCGCCTCCACCCGGGCAATTAGTTCCACAGCTTCAAACGGTTTTGTCACGTAGTCGTCCCCGCCGAGTTTGAACCCGATGACCTTATCGATCGTCTCGTGTCTGGCGGTAAGAAACAGAACTGGGGTTGCCAAGCCGGCTTGTCGAATCTCCCGACACAAGTCGAAACCGCTGCGATACGGAAGTGCCACGTCGAGTATGAGGAGGTCGAAAGGCAAGCCAGTGGCCTTTTCCAGGCCCTCCTCACCGTCTACAGCTGTGTCGACGACATACCCCTCGCCGCGAAGCCGATCGCTCAAGGAGATCCTCAGAGCCTCCTCGTCTTCAATTAAGAGAATGTTTTCTTTCATCTGGTTGGTTGCCTTTCAAGCAACCATTTCCGAATCCAACTCTGCCACGACTCGGAAGTGTAGTGTAAAGACGCTTCCAACACTCAGTTCGCTCAGCACGGACACGCGCCCTCCCATCGCTTCCGCAAGATCCTTTGTGACGGACAGGCCGAGTCCGGTGCCGTGGATCTGAGCCGCAAGCACGCTAGGGCTTCGATAGAAAGGTTCGAAGATTTGTTCTAATTCCGCGGAACAAATACCGATGCCACAATCTGCGACTCTGATCTGAACTCCCTTATTCGGGTTTCCCAGTTCCTCTAATTCGGCGGACACACCTATCCAGCGACTTTGACCGCTGTACTTTGCCGCGTTCCCGATCAAGTTTTGCAGGCAACGAGACAGGAAGAGCAGGTCGCCCACAATAGGCGGCAGTGATGGGGCTATGTGGAAATCCACCGTAAACCCGGATCGCTCGAAGATCGTTACTGTATCCCTCCGAACCTGATCCAACACACTGGTCACTTCTAGGGGCCGTAAGACGTAGTGTTTCGCCCCATTCTTCGTAGAAGCGAACGATAGAATCTGATCAACGAGATCAATCTCTCGTCGAGCCTGAGTCGTGATGAGCCATCCATACACCTTGAGATCAGTTGCGAATCCATCCGTGATATTCTGACCCGCAGACAGGATCGCCGTAAGGGGCGTACGCAGTTCGTGAGAAACTGAGGTGACGAAATCCATCTGCAGGTTCGCGAGAGCCTCCGCACGCCGACTCGTGACAACGACGAGAACTATGCTCGTGGCGAGCATGAGCAGGACAACCCCACTCGTGAGCAGATGACTGCGCCACACTTTTGTAACGGCTGCGTCAAGCAAACCTTTTCGGTTTTGCAAAACGAGCAACCAGGGTCCGTCTTCGGATGCGTGTCGAATCACAGGAAACCAGACAGGGCTCGAAAATCTATGCCAATCCTCCCGTTTCAAAGGCTCTCCGTTTTCTCCTACTTGCCAAAGCTGCCGCGCTGAGCTCTCCGAGGGAGAACCAAAAATATTCATCACTGCGTCCGAGGTACGGACCTCGCGAACCAGAAAGTCAGTGTCGGATGAGTAGAGCAACCGTGGAGTCCTGCCCGCAGTAATGACCCCCACCTTGTATTCGAGTCCTTGGCTGCCGGCGAAGTATCGTTGCGCAAGTCTGGGAAGAATCCGCCTCTCAATCGTTTCAAGGTTGAGCACCGCCACCACCCAGTCAACGGGCTCGTCGTTGCTCGAAGCCTTGGCAGGCAAAGGTCGGCCGACGTGGTGGAAGATCGGATGAACAATCGCCGGGACTCCCTCATCAAACTGCCACCCGGCTACCGCGTCGCCTCGCAGCATGTGCGAGGGTGAGAGGCGCTCGTCGCGTGCACGATGCTGGTATGGAACGTCATCCTGCTCCCAGGCGCGTAGCGCGACGCGCAAACTGGATGAGTTTCTCTTTAGGTGAGCCAATAGGGACTGCAAGTCCGGAGGTACGGGAGACCTTTCGATTTTCTCTTTGTCCGCGTTAAGGCGCAACAATCTTGGGCTCGCACTTATGCTCGTTTCCCAAATATAGATATCTTTCACGAGCTCCGGATTCGTGTAGATGTTATCCATTGAATCATCGTCGTTCGCTGCACGGCTCCATCGCGTATAGCGCTGCAGGTAGTGTTCCCGGCTATCGCGTGCTCCTGAGTCTGGACCGATCTGTAAAGCAGTGCACACTGCGGAAATCTCACTATAGAAATCCAGGTGCCATTTCATCATCGTCGACTCGAGGAAGGTCCCCAAGCGAACTTCCGCAGCCTGCCTGATCTCAGTGCTCCACCGGTATTGCAGAGTACCTACAATGGCCAGCAAAACCGCAATCGTGATCAGAACCGTGATCCAAAACAAGAGGGATGACTGTTTCGGGGACGTGCGGGGCGTTCGCAGCTTGCGCGATTGAAGATCGAGCAGACCCACCGGGCAACCCTCCAACCAACCGACGGCAATAGCTGAGGTCGCTACGCGATCGGTTTTCCGGGTCCCTGCCCGATGCAACCCGCATCGCTAGAGGGGAGAACGTATGTAATTTGTCAGCGTTGGCCAACAAAAGCAAGGAAAAATCGCAATCAAACTCTATGGAATCACCCTATAGCGTTTAGAGTCAATGACTTGCGGGTGCCGTAACTTAGGCGCCCGAAGTCAGACAGGGCCCCATCGGCACGAACGTTCCCCCGGGGCTGCCCCAACTGCGCGACTACCCAAGAAATCGTCCCCAACTACCTTGATTTATTGGCAAATGAATGACGAACCGCGGATTCTGCACGTTACCTTATTATTGGGGGCTAACGTGATCGGGCACATAGCATCAATAATCCGCTCAGAGGAACGGCGCGAAAATTCTCACGCAAGAGCGGTGACAGGAAAACAAAAGCTCATGTGGAGGAGAGAGGGCGGATCGGTTGGGAAACTTTTCGGAGCAGAGCTTCAATCCGGGCAAGGAGTTCAGCCGCCTCAAACGGTTTTGTCACATAGTCATCCGCGCCAAGCTTCAGCCCAACCACTTTGTCAATGGTCTGACTTCGTCCGCTCAAGAGCATGATCGGCGTACTGATTCGCGCCTGGCGAATATCGCGACACAAGTCGAATCCGCTGGTATCGGGCAACATCACATCCAGGATGATAAGGTCGAAAGATAGACCGCGGGCCTTATCGAGCCCGTCGACTCCGTCTGCGGCCATTTCTACCAAGTAGCCCTCGCCACGCAGACGGTCCCCAAGAGCAATCCTGAGCGCTTCTTCGTCTTCGACCAGCAGGATGTTTATTCTCACAGCGACCCACAACGAGGTCGAGTCTAGGCACCTCGTCTTGAATGAGTCAAGGCATGTGTGACAATTTTACGAATGCCGTACAATTTTTACGTGAGCCAGGCCACGATCTAACATCCTGCCGTCGGCAGGAAAGAACTTCCAGGTACGAGTGCCCCAAAGGCCGTGGACTACACGTGCTGATTGCGATCCCATAACACGCTTTCGAAATTCTACTCAACCGAGCCGTGTCGCCAGGCACGGAAGGTACGGACCCGAACAAACCAAGGATCGTTGGCGCAATCGATTGATCCCCCATACATCGTCCGAAATTGGTAAGGATGTACGTTGATTTGGAGGCGGACAAAATCCCTCGCGATCAACAGAGCGAGGCAAGGGTTAACAGTCCCTGGCCCCGCTCGGCAACGGAGTGATCCCGGAGCGCCTGTTTTGACGCTCCGGTTTCCCTTGGTTCATGCAGATCTGGTCTCGTGCAGAGGATTCACGCGTGACCGAGTTGCAGGTCAGTGGGGCCCTCACAGGCCCCACACTCCCTTGAACTTTCCGTTATGGGTTGGTCGCGCAGTAGCCCTGCACCCCGTTGAACCCAAAGTAATTGGCAGCCTGCTCCGCCGTGTTATAAAGAACAGTTCCATCAGGCAGGGTTACGCCGGTGGGAGTGTTGGCTTCCCAGAACCTCTGGTACGTCAGCAGTGCGGCCGGCATCGGCCTCAATTTCGGGTCGACCGTATAGAACGGATCGAACGCGTTACAGAATGGTTTCAGCACCAACTGTGAGAAATCCGATTCCTGTTTGAAGTTCTTATAGGTCCCGAAATCAAGGGAGATCTCGCGGTTGAAGTGGCACGACCGGCAGGAGGGTGCGACCACAGTCTTATACAGCAGCTCCGAGTTTGCGGGTGCAGTCCCACCATGTGAAGGTTCACGCCAACCTACGGGGATGAAGTCCCCGTTTTGGGTTGCCCGAGACATGGTCTGATCGCCCTCGAAGTTCGCGTACCAGCCCTTAATAACTTCCGCGAGGTGGGCTTGACGCACCGTGCCTGTGCCATCTGATTCCTTCCCTTGACCAACGGTTAGCAGCACAGCTTGGTTGTAGGCCTTAATGTCGGCTTCCTGGCAGGCCCGAGAAGTGAGGTCAACATTAGGATCGCTCCGATCACAACTCGCACCGCCCTCCGAAGTGAACATCAGATTCCTGTTGTCCAAGGGTAAGAATCTGAAACCGCTGACATTGCCTCCATTGGGATACGCTCCAGTGCTGGTCAGCTTTGCTGGTTTACCACCATGACACATAAAGCAGACACCGGGATGCTGCTTAAATCCGCGAAAATCGAGATTGGGCGGAAATGGATCCCCCACCTGGATTGTGAGACTGTTGTCATTAGGATTCGCAAAATTGGGGATCGACGCACCAGCTATGCCAGATGAAGCTGGAACAGTTATCGTCTCGGTAAGGTCGTTGTTGAAGAGGAAGGCCCACGTAGTTCCGTACCGGGTTTTCGAAGTAGGGTTGTTCTCTGGAGGCGCCCATTCAAAAGCGACGTCGGCAATTCGCTGGATACTGCACTTAAGGACGGTGTCGCCGGTGCTGCAACTCGTAAGGCTGCCAAAAGGGCGGTTAACGGCAGACTGAATTGCTGCTGTAGCTTCAGCCTGGGTCGGGAAACCGGTCTTAATTGGGAAGCCAGAGTGACCGGCGCTGAATTCTGCAAAAGGGTTGACTGGATAGTTTTCCAGGTAGGTGTAGACAATTGGGTTTTTCGCCGTGCAGCTTGGGACGCAACGAATGAACTGGTTGCGGACGAAACCCAGGTCCGCGGCATTCAACACAATGACATGCGAATCCGCAAGGATTTTGGCATAGCCGTGTTGACTGGGATCTTTGATCACCGTTTGCGGACCGGTTGGATTCCATTCACTTGCATCGTGAATGAAACCAGCGTTGACCAGCCATTCCACGAACGTTCGCTTACTCTTGTTTGGGTCAATCGCGTCGTAATATGCTTTCGCGGTAGCCGCACTCTCCGGCTTAAAGCTTCCAAGGAAAGTGAGGAAGTGGTTTTGTTGCTGAAACGGAGTCTGGTGAACGTTGTCAATTATGGTTGGAACGCCTTGATTTTGTGGAAATGGAAATACTACAGTCTGCGCCATTGCGCACATCGGGACCAGCAAACAAACCAACCCCAACAGGCTTTTGACAAAACTTGTTTTTACGTTTTTCATTTTCCTGTCCTCTCTCCGTTGCATCGCCATAAAGTCTCTCATTTCGGTCCTCATTTCCGACGACTGGCCCGGCTAAGGTCACCGAGGCTTGCACTTTCCAATTCAATCCTCTAAGTCAGTGTGCTTTCCCCTGGGTAGTTCTCTGCTACAGAGAGCTTGAGCCGCCGCTTGGCGAAGCCAATCTGACACGCGAATCTCCCCGATCGCGCTTGTCACACCCCAGAAGGTTAAGAGGGGAACCGAATACTCGAACGCCTACACTTGATCGTGCACTTCAACACCGCTAACGCCCGCGGTCAATTACCGAAATGTCCTAAGTCTATGATGCTACACAGAAGTGCTAGCCTTACGGCCTACACCTTTTGGGATACTCCGCGGGGCGCACTCATACGACTTAGTCCCATGGGTTAGTCCCGCTCGATACGAAGCGAGCTATTTATGGATATGTGGAGAGGTTGTTGCCCGCCGTAGCGGCACGATTTCTCCCTCAGCTTGCAATTGTTCTCATTCCTTTGGATGACTCCGGCGAAATGAGAAATGAGCGAGAGGGCACTAAAAGGAAAAGGCCGAAGGATCGCGCCCACCGCGAGGCACACGTCTAGCGGGTGGGCGGAGGAGTACCCGCCTGTCTTGCAGCGTAAATGCCTCGGGCCTGCCCTATCTGAATAGCGGATGTGGCGCGAAGCCGCTGGGAAGCGTCAATTCGGCCCTCAGAAGTCCCTTGGGCTCGTATTCGTATGCCTCCCCGCATTCGTCGCATCGGGCCTGAAAGAGTCCGCTGAACGCAGGCGGAGGTGAGACAGCATCCGTTTCGCCTAACGGAATTTTGTGTCCGAACAGAGTGTTTGTTTGCTTATGAAATCTTTTGTTCTTGCAGATGACCACCCAACAGTAATTGGGATTATCCCAAGGACTCCACGTCCCCATAGAGCTCCCCCATGTCCTCTAGGATGTGTTCGTCCAGCAAATTCCCAACGCCGGTTCTTGACGGGAAAACGACGACCGACTGCCTGCAACCGATTCGTGGTCTTTCTGGACGATTTTGTCAAATGGCCCCGACGCACCTTACTACCACTTTTCTAGGAGTGCAAGAGGCCTCACGGCGAGTATGAGGGCGAAAAGCTCGCTAACAGGTCCCATCCGCCGCTGAGACTGCTCAACCGGGCCATCGAAGTCGAGTAGTTACCAATGCGCTTCTCGCTTTCGAGGAGTAGACAGACTACGGGAGAGTATCAGCAAGTCTTGGCCTGGCAGACTTTTGTCCTAACAACGTATTGTTGTGTAATTGTTGTGTACGCAGCACCACGCACGCCGCTATGTCCGGGGCAGGAAAAATTGAAAGCGGTCTTGGGCTGCAGCTGCTCGGCGGTTACTCCCCACGCGCACTCGTCTTCGCTGCCACACATAGGCTGAGGCTTCAACTACCGACCTCTGATTTCATAAAGTCGTCGGCCAAGACCGGCCAACGGTGGTCAGGGCAAAACCGGCCAACGGGAGCGGCCGGGATTCAGTTCTTTTACCCTCCGGCCGGTGCCGGGTGGGCCTAAAAACAAGCATCTTCGTGGCGAGCGATGAAGCAGCACTGGCTAGTCGAAGACAAAGACAGCTCCTTACGAATGGCTTCGTCGCTATCAGTAGAGAAATCTGAAAAACGAACAGTTCCCACTCGCTCCATACCAATGCAATAGGCCCTCGAAAGTGAAACATTTGAAAATAATTAGGACGTTCAGGCCCCAACCAGACCTCGGCGGACCGCGTAGCGCACAAGAGTCGCCGTCTCGTGAATATCCAGTTTTCGCATGAGCCTTGATCGATGCGATTCTGCTGTTTTGACGCTGATACCCAAGACGGAGGCAACTTCCTTGGTCGATTTTCCCTCCGCGACGAGTTGCAGGACTTGTCGTTCACGGCCACTGAGGGGATCCGGGGGCCTGGTTGGTTTCGTACGGTATGCCTCTACCA
>Ga0137418_10000915_pt1 | contig 27110 bp, 23 predicted proteins | sample CZODoug3_1_2_16f_FD_122242 | JGI IMG/M metagenome (GOLD analysis project Ga0137418, IMG submission 122242) | Vadose zone soil fungal communities from Angelo Coast Range Reserve, California, USA - CZODoug3_1_2_16fungal (Hybrid Assembly) | ecosystem: Environmental > Terrestrial > Soil > Vadose...
GGCCGCCTGGCAGATCGCATTGGCAAACGCGTTCGGGCGCCCGGTCTTCGACGACAACTGCAGGTTGTCACCATTACCCGTAATGATGTTGAACGGGCGGCCGGAGGCCACTTCAATCACCGGCGCAAAGGTCCATTCACTCAGGAACTTGCGGGCAAAGCCGCCGCCGCTCAGTTTTCCAGTCTGGTAGACGCCGCTGAATACGAAGCGGTGACGCTGATCGAACAACGAATTCGACCGATCAAATCCCGGGAAGAAACTGTCCTGCGGCGTCAGCGTGGACTGCAGGTCCGTCGAGTCGTCGATGGCGTGTGACCAGGTATAGGATCCGAGAAATTCGTAGTGCCGACTGAAGCGCTTGCGGAGGTTCGCACTGAAGCCGTGATAAATCGAACTGCCATTCGAGTAATTGGCGTCCATGTCACCGAACGGAACGCAGTTGGCGAACGTCGTCGGGTCGCAGTTTGGGTTGAAGCCCTGGCTGGCCAGGCTGCTCTCTATCGATTGGGCCAAGCCCACGCACGCGCCTCCACCGGCCAGTGCCACCGCCGCCGCAATGGAGGGATTCATACCACCCGGACGGAAGAAATTCATCAGCGGAGCGCTGACCCACGGGCCGAGCGGGCCAGATCCGCAGGGAACAGCTCCCGTCCCCACCGTGAAGGGACTGGCCGCCGTCTGTCCGGCGGCAAGCGCAGCATTGAAATTGGCCACCATCAGATCACCGCGAATCGTGTTGGCGTTGATCGGACGATTCAGGTGCCGCCCACCGTTGTAGTTGTAGGCCAGCGTCAAGGAAAAATTTCCGCCCAGATCGCGCTCGATGCTGAAGTTGGCTTGCTGCGCATAGGCATAGACGAAGTTCTTTCCCTGCGGATATCCAAAAGGCTGAAAGCCCAGTGGAAGAAAAGTCGACTGCGCGGGATTCGCCAGATCCAGGTTTAGATAGTTCTGGTTGAGGAAGACCGACTGCGGAAAATTCAACGCCTGAAATTGCTGCTGGTCGGGCAGGTAACCCAGGTTCGCATTGGCGAGCGGGAAGGCCGAAGGCGTACATCCGGGCGAGTTCAAAGATCCCTGAAAGATCGGAATCGCGTTCAGATTCCCCGGTTTCGCGTCCCCGCTACAGGTTGACGTTCCGGCAAAAGCCAATTGCCCGCTGGAAGAGCCGTCAGACGCGTCCCCCAGGAAGTACAGACCGAGCAGCGGGTGATCGTAGAACAAACCATACGATGCGCGGATTACAGTCTTGCCATCCCCCTTCGGATCGTAGGCAAGTCCCAGGCGAGGCTGGATGTTGTTCTTGTCGGTCTGAATTCCTTTCTGCAAGCCGAGCAGGTTATAAGCCGGCAGGGCCAGTCCCTGCGGTGGTTTGAACTTGGGCGGAAACTCCACGTCGTAGCGCACGCCCAGGTTCAACGTAATATTGGATCGCACGCGCCACGAATCCTGCCAGAACAGTCCCAGTGGCTTGTTGCTGAAGGAATCGCTAGGGCTGCCCAGGCCCTGAATGAAATCTCCCGGAAGGCCCGCGCCGTAGGCTTGCACCGCTGAGAGGTCGGGGAAAGGCGTGTTGGGAATGGGCGACACAAAGCCCAAATTGCCGGAGCTGAACGATCCGAAATCGTATACCCCGCCATAATTGACCGTGAAGATGGCATCCAGCGGCAAGTAGTTGAAGTCGGCACCGAATTTCGTGTCGTGCCGACCGATTGTCCAGGAGAAGTTATCGGTGAACTGGTAGCGTTTCTCGGTGCGTTGAATGTAGGAGTAGGGCTCGCGTCCGAAGTAAGCGAAGCCCGGTATGTTCACAGCCGGGTCGGACCCACCTGGGATTGCCGTGTTGTAGAAGTACGACAGACCGCGGCGCGCATACTGAAAGCGGAATTCGTTGACCTTGTTGTTGCCGATCGTCCAGGTGTCCTGCACCGTACCCGCAACGTCGCGGAAGGTCTGCTGCGAAGTACGCGAATAAGCATTTTGCCCGAAGGGCTGGGATTGGCCGCCGACCTCGATACCGGTAACCGTGCTCGGGCTGACGTTGGCGCGCAGCATCACGCGGTTGCTGTTGTTCAGGTTGTGGTCAAGCCGCAACGAGTAGAGGCTGGTACCTTCGAAAACGGGGAAGTTGCCGCGCTGAGACTCCAACGTTTGATACGAAGTTGGAACCGGAACGCACGGTCCCGGGGGCTGGCATGAAGTCGGAAAGCCGGCCCAGGCGGGTAGCGCTCCTCCTGTAAGAGCCAACACCATGTCACTGGGCCAAGCGCCTTTCAGTGCCTGACCCGACGACGCGCCCGCGAGCACTGCGTACGCACCGACTTCCTGGGCAAAAGGGCCCGTTGGGTCGGCTTGCTCCGCCGCGAGCACGTTCGGGTTAGTGAGGAATCCAATCTGGTCCGGGGTCAGTTGCAGAGTCTTGAATGGCAAGCCGACCAGCGTGGTGTCGAACGGAACAAGCCCGAAGTTGTTGGCACCGATGCTCGAAAATCCCGTCTCGTGCCTCCGGGTGACTTCGTAGGAAAAATAGTAATAAGTCTTGTCCCTCTTGATCGGTCCGCCGAAAGCCGCACCCGCCTGCACCCGCGTATATGCCGGGTTGGAAACCGTGCTGAAAGGATTGACCGCTTGGAAGTTTCGATTGCGCAGATAACCAAACACGTCGCCATGAAACGCGTTGGAGCCCGAACGGGTGATGATGTTGACCACACCACCCGAGGCGCGGCCATACTCGGCGGCGTAGCTGTTCGAAATAATTTGAAATTCCTGCACGGCCTCCTGCGAGACGGTCGAGCGTACGCCGTTAACGGAATTGTCGGTCGCGTCCGCACCGTCCACATTCACCAGGTTCGACCGGGCGCGCTGCCCGCTCATGTTGAGCCCCGAAGTGGGGGCTGCGCCTGTGTTCGGCGCGTTGTCGCGCACTACTTGCGAGTCGGTCAGCGTGAAGTTGATGTAATTGCGCCCGTTAATCGGCAGGTTGTCGATGCGTCTTTGATCGATCGTGTCTGTGGTCGAACTGCGCGACGTTTCCACCAGGGCGGCTTCGGAACTGACATTTACCACCGTCTCCACGCTGCCCACTGCGAGCGTGACTGCCAGATCCCGCATCTGACCGACCGTCACAGCCTGATCACTCGCCGAATATCGTGCGAAGCCAGGACATTCAACCGTGACCGTGTAAGCCCCCGGAGGCAGTGACAGCAGCCGGTATGCGCCATCACTGTTAAGTTTGGTGGTACGCACAAATCCTTTAGCCTGTTCTTGCGCGGTGACCGTCGCATTGGTGATCAGATTGCCTCGCTCGTCTTTCACCGTGATGTGCAAATCGCCAGTGGCAGCGCCCTGCCCGAAAGCCAGGCTCGTCCATAGCAGAGCGAGAATCGGGGCAAGCAAGATCTTCACAGTGAATTTCATAGACTCTCCCTAGGGAAATCGCGGCGCGAAGCTTTCACGCTCGCGAGAAAAGATCTCTCCGTTGACAGGATGGGTACGATACACCGTGTGTGGGCGGCAAGTTCCCGGTAGCTTGTACATCAGGATGCCGAGCGAAAGCAAGATAAATCCCTGACGTGTATAGGGTTAGTAAGCGCAGCGGCTGCGGAGTGATGAGATTCTTAACAGCGCGATAATCGGACTGCTGCAGAGTGAAAGATCCACCCGAATCTGAATCGTTTTGTTCATGTCGGCAGGTTACCGCCAGCAGCGCGAGTAAGTCGCGAAGCAGGCGTTCAATTCCGAAGACAGCATTCATCGCCGCTGGTGCCACTCATTGCCGCTCGTTCCTCTCGAAGACTTTACGCCCCGCTCGTCATAGAAGCCCTTTTCGCTTCACAAACCTTTACAAATCTTCGCTTGGTCTCGACCCGTCCCTGTTCTACCCTTGACGATAGGGGGGCGTCCCTAAGTCTTAGGACCTCTGACGTTTAGCGGTTTGCGGTAAAAAATGCGAGAATAAGGGTAACGCGCCTTCCGACGCGACCGGATTTTTGTCGTCCATGCGCAAATCCTGGCTGTAGCTTGAGGCAAAACGCCTGTAGATGCCGACCACGCAAACACCATCGAGAAATCCACTGCCGCCTGCGGTTCCAGCGCCGGAGGCTCCGGGACTCTACGACGCGCAGCACTGGGAAACCGCCTATCGGCACTTCGACGAAGACGCGGTTCCCCAACTGCTTCTCCATCTGCAAGACGACCTCACGCGCTCGCGCAAACGCGAGGCCGCGTGGCTCTCGGTTATCGTGCACTTGCTGGTCATCATCCTGTTCGTGAACCAGCCGCGGATCGAAGGATTTTATCGCCGGGTGTTTCTCCATCAGCAGCCGGTGATGAGCGTGTCGGTGCAGGATCTTCTGCGGCAAAAGGAACTCACCTACATCGAGTTGCCGCCTGATTTGCAGAAGGTCACCAAGCGGCCCGACACCAATGTGATCTCGGATAAAGATCGCACCGCGTCGTCTCGCACTCCGCAGCTCGATCCCAAACAATTGAAGAAGCTGATGGCTAGCAGCCATCCTGGAAATCCGGGGCCGAGCGGCCCGCAAGTTCAGCAACCTCCAACTCCCGACCAGGGTCCGCAGGCTCAGAACAATGGGGGCCAGCCTGCATCCCAGCAGGGTGCGCCTCCTCCGCAGATTCAGAACCAGATCTCGCAGCTACAGCCCCCGGTGCAACCGTCGCCGCAGATCAAGTTCGGCGGCAGCATGTCAGCGGGTTCGCAGATCGACCAAGCTACCCGTGCGGCCGCGCAGAACCGCGGGGGCTACGGTGGCGACGGCGGAGACTTCGGTCTCAACCAAGGCAAGACCGGCACGTTGGGACCGATGGAAGTGCTCACCGACACGATGGGGGTCGACTTCAATCCCTATCTCGCCCGCGTGCTGCAGAACGTCAAACAGCAGTGGTACGCCCTGATCCCGGAATCTGCCCAATGGAAGAAGGGCCGGGTAGTGCTGGAGTTCTTCATCCTGAAAGATGGAACCGTCGCCGGACTGAGAGTTGTTGCTCCCTCGGGCGACGTTGCGATGGACCGCCCGGCCTTCGGCAGCATCACGGGATCGAACCCGTTTCCACCCCTCCCGCGAGAATTCCCCGGTCCCTACCTCGGCCTGCGCTTCAGCTACTACTACAACCTGAATACCGACGGCAGCGAGATCCACTAGTGGCGCCAAGCATCTCCAAGAAATTGAAGTCCTCGTTCACAAACGCGGGATGACAGAAAGCGCGCGTTGGCGTGCACCAGATGCCAGCGCAGGTATGCCTTCCATGCACTCAGGTTCTCTTTTCTGATCTCCTTGCTCATCTTCGGAAAGAAAACTGGCGTCTCGACATTCAGGGATTGCAACGCCGGCAAGCCGATCTTGGTGAAGTACGTATTCCAACGAAATTCTGAACTGAGCTTCTGGAGCTCCTCTGCGCTCATTTTGTGATAGAGATTCTTCGGGCTGCGCCTCTCGACGCCCGCCATCGAACTCCGTGCGAGTTCGGTTTCAATGCGCTCCGGCCGCAGCTTCCGGCTTGTCTCGGAGTAGTTCGAACATCTTCTTCATGTGGGCGAAGTAAGCCTTGCGGAGATCCTCAGACTTTGCGCCCTCTTTAACGTAGTAGTCGCGATCCGGGAAGACCAAGTCCGCCCTGGTCCGGCTCCGCGATAACCTGCGTCGAATCTCCGTAGTCCTGGTCGGAGCGGAAGCGAAACAACGCTCCCTGGAAAACCATGTCGGCGGCCAGATCGGCCAGTTCAACTTTGGAGCCGAGGCTCTCGATCGTCTCTAATTGGTTTTTGAGCGGAGTTGCCCCCAACTCATCGGCGCCTTTCTCGTCCATGCAGGATGCGTAGTAGTACCCGATCTTCCGGGCATAGGCGGAGCGCTCGCCGGTCGCAGCAGCAGCACTGTCCAGGATGCCCCGCAATTGCGCCTGATTGTCATCCCGCAGCTTTCCGTAGAGGCTCCAGCTCGACTGGTCCCCGGGGGAATAGGGTTTTTCCGAATCCCCCGCCACACGAGTGAGCGAAAAAATCCACGCACGGATCGATACTCTCGTCCATCGACGAAACATCGAGCACAGATTGGTGACTAGCGGTGGCTGATCCTGCGAGAAGGAAGGAGGAACCCAAAGAACACACCCTACCAGGTGCGTGATCAGTGAAGGCGCATGCACTGTTCCAAGAAGTCTTAGCTGTTAGCCATCAGCCACAAGCCATCAGCTAACTCACGATTTTCCCAGTCGTATCGATCCGTCACCGGTGCGAATATCCAAAAGGCCGCCGCCCCCGTTCAATTTCCCGTTGATATTGCTCTGGTCATACCGGCCTTCTACCGTGAGCGGCATGTCCAGGCTGATATGCCCGTCTCCGGTGTGCAGCGTGAGGTCGGCAGCAAAGGTTTCCGGCACCGAGAGACTAACACTACCGTCCCCCGTCTTCACACTCCAGCCTTTCCCGATGGTCGACCCCGCGACCGCCTCGGCGTCGATCCGCCCGTCGCTGGTGCTGATGTCGAGATTGTCGAATCGTCCTCGCGCGCGAATGGGGCCATCTCCGGAGTGCGCCCGCAACACTCCATCCACGCCCTCGGCATCCACCCTGCCGTCGCCGCTTTGCAGCTCCAGATCACCCTTCACATCCCGCACCCGGATTTCGCCGTCCCCGGTGTTTAGGTGGGCATTGCCTTCGCGTGGCATGTGAATCTCAATGATGGTGCGTCGATTTCCGACACTGAAGACGTGCAGGCCATGTGGGAAGCGCACTTCGATCTCGACACTGTCGCTGGTCTGATAATCATAGACCTGGATACCGCCTTGCCCGAAGCCCCACTTTTCTGAAGTGACCCGCGCCTCAATACTCTTCTGGTCCCAGGTATCGAGGCGGATGTCGGCATCAGAAGTCTTCACCCGTAACTCCGCCCGTCCACTAATCGGGAAGGTCTTCGTCCACTCTTCGCCCTGTGCCAGAAGCGGCACAGAGAACGTCAGCCAAACTCCAACTCCGACCCAAAGTAAGCGCCGCATAAGTTCACTCCTTCGGACGCAGATGAGTACACCAATCCCGCGTCTCAGACGCAAATACGCGAATCGGGTAAGCAGAGTTCCCGGAATTTTCCTCGGAGGGCTTTTCTTCGCGAGCTTTGCGCTTAAAAGCTTTTGACGTTGATTTCCCGCGGATAACCCAACCGAACCAAAGTCCGCTCCGAAAAAGGAAGATACAACAACGCGGCAGTGGCCGCGAAAGCCGCACCAAAGCCAATCTTCCCGGCCAGCAGAAAAGGAGCCACAGCCCACAACTGATCGATCGCCAGGATGGCCGGAAACAGCCTCTGAAACTTTTGCCCCAGCTCCCGGTGGTCGAATCCGACCGCCGAAATCAGGAAGCAGCGCAGCGGTATCCCAATCCCGGCCGTCACCACCATGGCCACCAAAATCGCGACCGCTCCCCAGCCCGGCAGAAACGAGTCGGCGATCCGGTGCACATCCTGCCAATGGAATAGCGCCTCGACGTAGAAGATCAGGTACATCCCCTGGATCAGAAGGAACAACCCACGAGTTAGTCCACGTCGTGGAATTGGCACCGCAAGATCGGGATGCAGCGCAGCATCAACCCGCACCGGCACTCCTGCTTCGCCTGGAGACGGCGTCCCACCCTGCAAAGCCGGTGAACGGCCGTTCTCCTGCACGGGCGCAATGAAGCGATAGCCTCGACGCGCGACCGTCTGCACAAAGCGCGGGTTTGCGGCAGCATCCCCCAATGCCTCGCGCAGCTTGTTCACAGCCGTATTCAGGCCGTGATCAAAATCCACGAAGGTATCAGCTGGCCACAGCTTGCTGCGAAGGTCCTCCCGAGTGACCATCTCACCCCGGCGCTCGAGCAGCATGGTGAGCACTTGAAAGGGCTGCTCCTGCAACCGGATGCGGCTGCCATTCTTGCGCAGTTCCCCGGAGACGAGGTCCACTTCAAAGACTCCGAAGCGAACAATCTTCCCGGCTGAACTGGCTTCCGGCGTAGCCATGGCAACGAAGTTTATCACCGGGGAAAGGCAGGTCTCAGGTGGCAGGTCTCGGGTCTTAGTCTTTGGATATCGAGTATTAGATTTCAAGTTTCCATTTTTCTTGGCTCGAAGTTCCGAGTCCCGGGTCTCGGCTCGATAGGTTTCGCAGACGTCATACGGCCTGAGACCTGAGACCTGAGACCTGACACCTGAGAACCGAAAACCTAAGGTCTAAGACCAGCGACCTCAGCCATGGCCACACTATCGATCGCTGCACGCTGAACTTGCTCGTCGGTGCCGAAGCCTGCTAGCCAAACTACATCCGGCTCACGACGAAACCACGTCATCTGGCGCTTTGCGTAGTTGCGATGCGCCTGCTGGGCGGCTGCGATGGCAGATTCGCGAGTTCCCTCACCTCGCAACAGTTGGGTGGTCTGCTTGTAACCGAGTGAGCCGAGCGGACGGGCGGAATCGCCGTATGTCTGCAGCAGGTGCTCGGTCTCTTCCACCAGGCCTTCTTCGAACATACGTTGTGCCCGCTCATTGATGCGCTCGTACAACGCGGCACGATCGGGGTTCAGACCCAAACGGAGAATACGGAATCCCCGAAGCGCGTCGCGCCCCTGCTTCCACATCTCGCTCATCTGCTCGCGGCTTGCGAGACAGATTTCGAGCGCGCGAATCAGTTTGGGTTTGTCGTTGGCGTGAATCTTCCCCGCCGCCTCCGGATCGAGACGGCAAAGCATGCGGTGTAGATAAGCCGAGCCCTTTTTGTCAGCACGCTCACGCAAGCGCTCGCGCAACTCCTCGGAACGCTGTGGCCCCGGAAAGAGGCCCTCGAGCAGCGCTCGCAAATAGAGTCCGGTTCCTCCCACTACAACCGGCAAGTGTCCGCGCGACCTGATTTCATCCAATACTTGCCGCCCTTGCCGGGCATATACCCCAGCAGTGATGTACGCCGTGGGCTCAACAACGTCGAAGAGATGATGCGGAACACGGGCACGCTCGTCGCGGGTCGGCTTGGCGGTGCCAATCTCAAACTCGCGATAGATTGCAAGCGAGTCGCAATTCACGATTTCGCCGTGGAAGCGTTGTGCGATGGCGAGCGAAAGGGCAGTCTTGCCGCTGGCGGTAGGGCCGAGAATGACGACCAGGAGCGGGTCGCGCGATTTCGTCAGTGCAAGCTCCAGTGCATCGCCTGCCAGAAGCGAACCAGCGTGATAGCCAGCAGGGTCGCCGCGATGATCAACAGACCTGTGGTTTCCATGGCGTAGACATGGTGTCGGGAATGCCCCGCGTGGGGGTGCGCCTTGTCCTGCATGGGGGAGGTCATGGGCATATTGTAGCGCCAGACCATACAAGCACAAACAGGTGGTGGAAATCGAAGATGTCAAACTGCGAAACGTTCCACGTGGACCATTTCGCAAATCTTAATTTTTGGATATAGCTTATAGATGATCCGCCGTGACTCCGTAACCTAATGTGCACTTAGGGTTTGCGGAGTTTCTCGCTGGCCTGGCTTATCACTTGCGGACGTGATGCCCATTACGGGGTGACGAAATCCCAGCATAGGGCGGGCAGACCGGTCTCGTGCTATCGTCTGCCTATGCGTTCTGCCACAGCCCTCGTTCTGATCGTTCTGATCTTTGTGCTGACGTCTGCGCTCGCGAAAGACCGCTATCAGAGGCCGGGACCAATCCACCTTGACCACGCCGGAGAGAAGTGGGCGGAGAAGAATCTGCGCAAGTTATCCACCGAAGAAAAGGTTGGGCAGTTGTTCATGGTTTGGGTGCGGGCGCAGTTTTTGAACCAGGAGAGCGAGACTTACGCGCAGCTGCGCGACGATATCAATCGATATCACGTTGGGTCATTCGCCATGACCGTGCCGGTAGACGGCCCGTTCCTCATCAAGAGTGAGCCCTACGAAGCCGCGATGCTGTTGAACCATCTGCAGCAGGACTCGAAGCTTCCGCTCCTGTTCGCGGCCGACTTCGAACGCGGTTTGACCATGCGCCTGAATGGGCCGACGATTTTCCCGCACGCCATGGCCTTCGGCGCCGCAGGGAAGCCCGAATACTCGGAGGCCTTCGGACGCATTAGTGCCGAGGAATCGCGCGCCATCGGAATTCACTGGAATTTCTTTCCGGTGGCGGATGTGAATTCGAATCCTGCTAATCCCGTGATCAACACCCGTTCCTTCGGCGAAGATCCGCAACAAGTCGGCGTCCTGGTGACGGCCTACATCAAGGGTGCGCACGAAGGCGGGATGCTCGCCACTGCCAAGCACTTTCCCGGCCACGGTGACACCGCCACCGACTCGCATCTGGGAGTCGCGCGCGTCGGGGGGGATATGGCGCATCTCAAGTCGATCGAACTGCCCCCCTTCCAGAAGGCAATTGACGCGGGTGTGGATTCGGTCATGGTTGCTCATGTAAGCGTCCCGGCGCTCGAGCCCGATCCGAATCGGGTCGCTACCACTTCGAAGGCCGTCGTCACGGATCTGCTCAAGAAGCAGATGAAATTCCAGGGCATCGTCACCACCGACGCGCTCGACATGGCCGGGCTCACCCGGCTGTATGCGTCGAATGTAGGCCAGGCAGCGGTCGAAGCCTTCAAGGCCGGCAACGACTTGCTGCTCATTCCGGCCGACCTCGATGCTTCCTACAAGGCGATGTTGCAGGCCGTGGCGAGCGGCGAGATTCCCGCGGCACGCCTCGATGAAGCGGTCCTCAAGATTTTGAAGACCAAGGCTTCCCTGGGATTGCACAAGGCCCGGCTGGTCGACATTGCGGCAATTTCCAGCGAAGTGGGAAAGCCGCAAAACATGGCCGCAGGCCAACAGGTGGCCGATGACGCCGTCACCCTGGTGCGCGACAATGGCAAGCTTCTGCCCCTCAAGTCGGTGGGAACCGCCAGGGTTGGGCTTCCGTATATGACGACTCAGGAGACACACAACGATCTTGTTGTGGTTGTGCTCTCCGAAGACGTTCGCACCGAAGCTGGCCGCATACTCGCGCGCCAAGTGCGCAGCCGTGTGCCAGACGCGAACATAATTTATGTCGATCCGCGCGTCGCGGCGGGGATGACCGAGGAGATTGTCAAGGCGGTGGATGAAGCCCAAGCGGTGATCGCCGCTGTATATGTGATTCCAACGCCGGGAGGCCTCAAGAACTCGCTAGCCGTTGCCGACGCCACGGGAGTCCTGTTGAACAAGCTGATGGAGCATGTGGCCGAGAAGACGGCCGTGGTGGCAATGGGCAATCCCTACGTGATGGCGGATTTTCCGGGAATTCAGAATTATCTGTGTACGTTTTCCAATGCGTCGATTTCGGAGCTGAGCGCGGTGAAGGCATTGTTCGGCGAGATTCCAATCCGCGGACACCTGCCCGTCAGCATTCCAAACGTCGCCCAGCGCGGCGCGGGCATCGAACGTCACGCCCAGCTTGCCGAGGGAGGATCGCAACATGCAAAGATCGCAGCGCACTAATTTGGCACTCGCGTTGATACTGGCCGTCGCAGCCTTTGTTTCTTTGCCCGCCTGCAGCATCAATGTGAAGAAGGACAACAACGGCCAGGACAAGAAGGTCGACATCGAAACGCCCGTGGGCGGAATTCACGTCAGCAAGGGCGCAGATGCGCGCGACACCGGTCTGCCGATTTACCCTGGCGCCCACCAGAAAGATGCCGACAAGAGCGGTGACGAGAAAAGCGCGAATGTGAACATCTCGGCTGGATTCTTCGGCTTGAAAGTGGTGGCCGTTGAGTTTCTGTCGGATGATCCGCCGGAGAAAGTCGCTTCGTACTACAAGGACCAACTGAAAAAGTACGGGGCCATCCTGGAGTGTCACACCACCAACCGGCATGGCGACTCGGGCGACGTCGATATCCACGTCGGCAAGGACGATGAGAAGAAGGATTCCCACCAACTTACCTGTGAGCAAAGCAGCGGGCCCACGATCGAGCTGAAAGTCGGCACCAAGGAGAACCAGCACTTGGTAGCCATATCTCCCCAGGACAAGAGCAAGGGCACGGATTTCGCGCTGGTGTACGTGCAAACCCGCGGCGGCAACAAAGACATGATCTGAAGCGGCCGGAGCGATGAGCGCTGCGTCGACGGCCGAGGACGCCGGTCGCTCCATCATCAAAGCACGATCATCGGTGGCGGAATGGGCGCGAGCCCGGCTTCTGAGCCGACGGAAGGATGCTGGCGCTACATTCACTTCCTCTTCCTTGCTTCAACTCGAAGCGCTGCGGTACCTTGAAGTCCCGTGGAACGTCCCTGCGCAAAGTGTGAAGCGGCTGTTGAGGATGGAGTGCCTTTTTGCAAGCAATGCGGTGCTCCTCAGATTCGCGTGGGCGGAATCGAACCACAGCCCACGCTTGTCCCGGATGCCCACGAGCCTTCTTCTGACCGGCCGATTCTTCTTCCCGAATTGTTGCCCCGGTCTCGATCGGCTCGCATTCAGTGGTCGCACGCTCTTCCCTGTGCGGCGTTGGGCGGTGCGTTTTCCCTGTTGTTGGTGATTCCGCTCTCGATGTTGAGCGCGAACTCGCCGGCCGCACTGTTGTTCATGTTTGGCCTGGCCTTCCTGGCGGGGGGGGCATGGTCCGCCAGGCTTTACGTACGAAAGGTGAAAGATGCCGTGCTGACACCGGGCGCGGGAGGCCGAGTGGGCGCGGCCAGCGGCGGATTCGGTTTTCTGTTCCTCGCGGTTATCGTGGTGGCCACGGTCGTTTACCAGGCGGACGAGATGCGCAAGGCGATTTCCGACAGCGCACCCCAGTTGATTCGTCGCGGTTACGACCCAGAAAAGATGCAGCAGATGCTCGACATCCTGAAGTCCCCGGGCGGATTGGCTTTCTTGGTGGCCTTTTTCCTTTTTGTGATGTTAATGATGTTGGTGGCCGGCTCCAGCATCGGCGGCGCCTGGTATGGGGCGTGGGTACGAAAACGATTGCGTCGCTAACACCACGAAGTGTTCTTTCTCCTGATATCTTGCGGTTGTGACTACTACTTCTTCGCCTCGCAATCTGCCGAACGCTGGCCTGTGCGGCGATTGCACGCATGCCCGAAGGATTGAATCGGAGCGCGGCTCGGTTTTCCTTTTGTGTGAGCTTGCCCTCGTAGATCCACGATTCCCGAAATATCCGCGTCTGCCGGTACTGGCGTGCGAAGGATACCAGAAGAAGGCCGATCCGCAAGAATGAGCGATGCGTCCTGCGTCGAGCGCCAGAACCTGCTCATCCTTGCCGGGCGACACTGCCTCCGCGTATGATGCACCGTTTATGACTTCCAAACTGGCTCGCAAATCCGCACGTGCGCAGGAAGTCGAGGTTGCGGAACAGGTCGTCCTGAGGGAGAGGGAAAACTGAGCACAGTGCGGGGAAGGCACCCGGAGGCCGGATTGATCCGGTCTCCGAGGCAACCGATGAATAAGGTCGCTCGCGGTTCACTACTCGGTATCGAAAAGCTGGAAGCGCCAGAAATTCTCAAGATTTTGCAGTTGGCGCGACGCATGAACCCGCAGAGGCCCCGGCCGCTACTGCGCGGCCAGCGCGTTGTGCTTCTCTTCTACGAGCCTTCCACCCGTACCCGCTCTTCGTTTGAAATCGCCGCCAAATCCATGGGAGCGATGACCACGCTGGTGCAATCGAGCGGTTCGAGCATCGAAAAGGGCGAGTCGCTGCTCGACACCGGCTACACCTTGCGCGCGGTGGGCGCCGATATCATCGTGATCCGTCACCCGCTGGCGGGCGCGCCTCACCTGATGGCGCAGCATGTCGATATTCCCGTCGTCAATGCCGGAGACGGCATGCACGAGCACCCCTCGCAGGCTCTGCTCGATGCTTACACGATGTTGCGGCACAAGAAAACCTTCAAGGGACTGCACGTTTCCATCGTCGGCGATATCTTTCATAGTCGTGTGGCCCGCTCGGCCTGCCATTTGCTGAGCAAGTTTGGTGTGAAGATTACCCTGTGTGGTCCGCCGGAATTTGTGCCTGATGTCGCGGCAACCCTGGCCCCAGGATTACACCTCACGCGTCACATTGAAGATGCGGTGCGCGGCGCAGACGTGCTCATGCTGCTCCGGGTGCAAAAGGAACGCTTGGCCGGGATGAAGCTGCGCCTGGAGGACTACATCGCGCGCTACCAGATGACGACACATCGCCTGAAGATGGCTAAGCGGGATGCGATTGTCATGCACCCGGGCCCCATCATCCGCGGGCTGGAGTTAACTGCCGAAGTCGCGGATAGCGCGCAGTCGGTCATTGTGGATGAAGTGCGCAATGGCGTCCCTACGCGCATGGCAATTCTGGCGCGAGCGGTGGGAAGAGGGTAGTGGGTGGCAGGTGCTAGGTTAGGTGTGGGTTCGCTCGAAGCGCACAGCCTCGCAGACTATGGCACGCGATAAGTTCAAACCCGAGTCATTGCTGATCAAGGGCGGACACGTGATCGATCCCGCCAGCCGGATCGATGCGCCTATGGACGTGCTGTTGCGTGACGGGCGAGCAGCCGAGATTGCCGCACCGAATAAGATTCGTGGCAGCGCCGAGGAGAAATTTGACGCGCGCGGGCTGATTGTCGCTCCCGGATTTATCGACCTGCATGTCCATTTGCGCGAACCGGGGCAGAGCTACAAGGAGACGATCGCGTCCGGGACAGCAGCCGCAGCGGCGGGAGGGTTCACTTCGGTCTGCTGCATGCCGAACACGACTCCGGTCATCGATTCGCAGGAATGGGTGAACTGGTTGCGCCAGCCGGAGCGCGGTGCGGTGGTCAATGTCTTCCCAGTGGCAGCTGCAACCCACGCCAGCAAGGGCGCGGTGCTCACGGACTTCCGTGGGTTGCAGCGAGCCGGGGCGGTCGCGGTGACTGACGACGGCAAGCCTATCCTCGACAACGACGTCATGCGCGACTGCCTGCGACTGAGCGGAGAGCTGAACTTCCCCGTGGTGCAGCATGCCGAGGATACGCGTTCGACCGAAGGCTGTCCGATGAACGACGGACCGACGTCGTTCCGGCTCGGCTTGCGGGGATGGAAGGCATCCGACGAGGCCAGCATTGTGGACCGTGATGTCCAGATTGCCCAGCAACTCCCCAACGCGCGGTTGCATGTGGCGCACCTATCGACGGCCGACTCGTTGAAGGCCGTGCGGCGCGGAAAGCGCAGCCGAGTGCGCGTGACCTGCGAAGTCACGCCGCATCACTTCACGCTCACCGACGAAGCGGTGGGCGAGTATGACACGAACTGCAAGATGAACCCGCCTCTCCGTTCTGCCGCTGACCTGGAGTCGATCTGGGTGGCATTGGCGGATGGGACGGTGGATGCAATTGCCACCGATCACGCGCCCCACGCCAGCCACGAGAAGCAGATGGAGTTCGAGCGCGCGGCATTCGGCATTACCGGGCTGGAAACCGCGCTGGGCCTGGCGATCACCAGATTGCATCGCGAACACAAGATTCCTTTGACGCGAATTGTGGAGTTGTTCACAACGGGACCGGCACGGGTGTTTGATTTGCGCGGCCGAGGATCGCTGGCCCGCGGCAATCATGGAGATGTGACCATCTTCGATCCGAAGAAGCGTTGGACATTCGATGTGACGAGGTCGCGCTCTTTGTCGCGGAATTCGCCGTTTGATGGGTGGCAGCTCACGGGGAAGGTCGTGGCGACGATTGTGGGCGGGAAAATCGTGTACCGCGGAGAGTAGGACGATCGGTCAGCATGGAGTTTCGGGAGTCGCGTCGTTTGGATGCGTGGCGATGAGGCCCGGAGAGATCATGGATCGAGACAGTCGGGTAGCGACGACAGCCGTTAGTTAGCCCCGCACGTAAGTGCGGGCTAAGGCATGAAGCGAACCGGGAGTCCCTTCAGGGACGGCACGCAGGCGAACCGCTGGTCTCTATCGAAAGCGATCCTGGATTTCTGCAACAGCCTTAGGAACTCTTCCTCAAAATCTCGTCTTCGATGTTGTTCGGCTTGGCCCCGGATGTAGGCCTTCACAGTGGCTAGCATGGATGGACTCACGTTGAATGCCCCACGGCCCTTTCGCCACTCAAATGTGACACGCTGCTCGCCTAACTAACCATCGGGAAGAGTTGGCCTTCAACTTTTGGATTGTTACCGCGAGACTCGCCACCGGTCTCAGGTCCGACAGAATGTGCACGTGATTGGCGGTGCCCCCAACCGCGAGGAGATTGCAGTCGACCTTTTTTTGTAATCCCGCCCAAGTAGGACCAGAGCCTTTCCTGAAGTTCAGGAGGGAGGTGTCGCGACGATCTTTTGTGCTGAAGATGCAATGAACGAAATTGACGTTGTAGTTCCGGGACATGGCTGGGGTGCCAGGCCAAGGATGGCGCCCCGCCTGCGAAGCAGTCTGTGTCGATGGTCACAATGGTGGGGTGATGGCGACGTTCGTGGGTGTCGTCCCCTGAAGAGGACTCCGGTTTTTTAGCCGGCTTACCCGGCACTAACGTGCGGGGGCTAACGGCTGGCGTCGCTTCGCGACTCTTACGGCAAAATCCCCATCCGCTTGCCCACTTTCTTCAATACTTCCAGCGCCTGTTGTAGTTCTTCGTGCGTGTGAGTAGCGGTCATGATGGTGCGCACCCGGGCCTTTCCCTCCGGAACCGTGGGAAAGGCAATCCCGGTACCGAGCACGCCTTCCTTGAAGAGTTCGCGCGAGAATTCCATGGTGCGTGCGCCGTCGCCGATGATGACCGGCATGATCGGCGTCTCGCTGGCGGGCGTGCTCTTGCCCCCGATATCGAAACCCAGCAGGCCCAGTTCTTTCTTCCAGAAGCGCGTGTTGTCCCAAAGCCTGTCGATGCGCTCGGGTTCCTGCTCGAGCACATCGAAGGCGGCGATACAGGTGGCCGCCACGGATGGTGGGTGTGAGGTCGAAAATAAAAAAGGACGCGCGCGATGGTAGAGGTAATCGATCAGGTCGCGCGTCCCGCAGACGTATCCGCCCAATGCGCCAATCGCTTTGGAGAGCGTTCCCACCTGGATGTCGACTCGGCCATGCTGCTTGAAATGATCCACCGTGCCGCGCCCATTGCGGCCGAGGACGCCGGAGGCGTGCGCATCATCAACCATCATGATGGTGCCGTATTTCTCTGCCAGATCTCACAGGCCGGCCAGCGGCCCGATATCGCCGTCCATGGAAAACACTCCGTCCGTGATCAGCAGCTTCCGGCCAGACTCGTTTTTCACGCTGGCCAGTTGCTCTTCTGCGTGAGCGAGGTCCTTGTGGCGGAAGACCAGGATTTTGGCCCGCGATAGACGGGCGCCGTCGATGATGGACGCATGATTCAGCGCGTCGGAGATGATGAAGTCTTCCTTACCCAGAACTGCCGAGACTGTTCCCGCATTGGCTGCGAATCCGGACTGGAAGACCACACAAGCTTCCACGTTTTTGAAACGCGCGATCTTTTCCTCCAGTTCCATGTGGATTTTCATGGTGCCGGCGATGGTCCGCACCGCGCTGGAGCCGACGCCGTACTTGCGCGTGGCTTCTAAGGCGGCTTCGCGCAGCTTGGGATGCGTGGTCAGACCCAAATAATTGTTCGAGGCGAGATTGATGACCTTCTTGCCGTCAAAGGTGCAGACCGGGGCCTGCTCGTCCTCGAGCACGCGCAGGTTGAAGTGCGTACCCTTTGCTTTCAGATCGTTGAGCTCGTCGGTGAGATAGGAGAGAGGATTGGTGCGGGTCATCGCGATTGCCATGTTTCAGCCTCGAGTGAGTGGCAAAATCCGCGGCGCACATGCAGCACGGATATTTGCCTGGGACGACAAATTAGTCTAATACGTGCAATTTAAATCCGGGATATCCCAGCCTTTTCTGCGACGGCTGCCGCCAGGTTTTGCGTGACTGGAACGGAGAGTCCATAGCGCACAGCCCCGCGCAGAATGGGCCCTGCAATTGCGTCGAGTTCGGGTGGCTTGCCTTGCTCAACATCCTTCTGCATGGAACTGCGCATTCCAGGGGGCAGGCTCCGTAACGCGGCGATGCCCGTATCGGCATCCACTTGAGCACCGTCCGCAGTGGCCACGGCACAAGCCTCCCGGATACATGATTCCAATTGTTCGCGCCAGTGCGAGTCCGCAGCGACCTGGCCTGTGGCCGCTCCAGCGGCGGTCGTTGTCAGTGCTATAGGTGCCAGGAACGCCAGCTTGCCCCACAGCAGGGTGGGTTCGTGCTCGACCAGGGGACAAGTGAATTTCAACGGCTGCAGTTGTTCGAGCGTGGTCTCGAGGAGAGATTTCGCCCGCGCGATGACACTCAACCGCGCGAAAGGCGAGCGTCGGACAAAGTGTCCCGGCGCGACCCGTTCCGATTCAACCGCGATCGTAGCAGGAAAGACGCGATCGGCGCCGTAGCGCGATCGCAGCAGCTGGACGTGATCGATGCCGTTAAGCAACGGCAGAATCGCGCCCGCGGTGTCGGCTGCAGGAACCGATCGCAGCGCGCTTTCCAGCTGGGTCGCCTTCACGGTAATCCAGAGCACATCCACAGGCGGCACCTGCGAGGTTCGCTCGATAGGAACGCTGAAATTGCCGAACGGGCTCTCAAGCTGCAGCTGGCGAGGGTACTGCTCGAGGGCATCCGGGCGAACGACCATCGTGACCGACGCCCCTGTTTTCGCGAGGCAGGCACCCATTAGGCCGCCGACGCCGCCGGGACCAAGAATTGCGTGTTTCATGCACTGGCATTATGCAACGGCGGCTTGACGAGCGTCTCCTCCGCGCAGGAGTTATACTAACGCCTCAGTTATGACAGACGAAAAACGTTCCCGGACACTGCTCTGGATCGTGATCGGCGGAGGAGCATTTTTTCTCTTCGTCTTGGCCGTCTTCGCCCTGGTCTATGTCACGCTCCGCACCGGGAAAGACGCGTCGCTCACATCCTTCGGCGACAAGATCGCCGTGGTCGACCTGGAAGGCGTGATCCTCAGTCCCAATCCCGTAGTGCAGCAACTTAAGAAATTTGCCGATGACGACTCGATCAAGGCAATCATTCTGCACGTCAATTCGCCGGGGGGCGGCGTGGCCGCTTCGGAAGAAATTTACAAGGAAGTGAAACGCATTCGCGATGACAAGAAAAAGCGGATCGTGGCTTCCATCGAGACCGTGGGCGCGAGTGGCGCCTATTACGTTTCGTCCGCTACGAACAAGATCTATGCGGACAACGGCAGTGTCGTGGGCTCGATAGGCGTGATCGCCCAGTGGGTGAACTACGCCGACCTGCTCCAATGGGCGAAACTCAAAGACATCACGTTGAAGGCCGGGGAGTTCAAGGATACCGGCTCGCCCACCCGTGATATGGCCCCGGCCGAGCGCGAATATCTCCAGGGGATGATCGACAACATGCACGCGCAGTTCATCCAGGCGGTGGCCGATGGCCGCAAAATGAAATTCGAGCAAGTAAAGGCCATCGCCAACGGCAAGGTTTGGACCGGCCAGCAGGCGTTGCCGATGAAGCTGGTGGACCAGGTGGCAGATTTTCAGACGGCGGTGGAAGATACCGCTAAGTCCGTGAATATCAAGGGGGAACCGGTTCTGGTACGGCCGGAAAAGGACCGCAAAACCTTAGCTGACCTGATATTTGGGGACGTGTCGGACTGGATTCCTTCCCGCGAGAAGCTGATGGATCAGCACGTGGGGTTTTATTACATGTGGAAATGAAGCAGTTGCCAGTGGTCGGTGGCCAGTTGCCGGTAAAATCTTGCGGGACCCTGACGCGGAACTTGCGCGAAGTACCTGAAATTTGAGAAGGTTATGCAGGCCCCCGGTCGAGGGCCAGGGTCGCTGGAGGCAGCGGCCTTTCGTCAATTTCTTCTTTACGGAGCCAAGAGGCGTATGACAAAAGCGGATCTGATCGACGAAGTCTCCCGTCTGGCGGAACTCACACGCAAGGACAGCGAAGTGATTGTGGAGACGATCTTTGACAGCATCGTGCGCTCGTTGCGAGTGGGCGACAAGATCGAGATCCGCGGCTTCGGCAGCTTCCGCACGCGCCAGCGCAAGCCGCGCGTCGGTCGCAATCCCAAGACCGGCGATCGCGTGGAAGTTCCGGCCAAGAAGATTCCTTTCTTCAAGCCCAGCAAGGAGTTGAAAGACTTGGTAAACCACGGCGAAGGAGCATCTGCGGTGGCGCCTCCGGCGCCGGCCGCTCCCGCGCAATAGCCAGCGCAGGAAACACCGGCTGCCGGTTGCCGGTGCCCCTTTTAATTCTTCCCAGCAAATTCTCACGGTGTTTTATGGGAAAGGCCTACTTCAGTTCGGAACTGTTCCAGTTCCTGAAGCAAATTAAACGAAACAATCGGCGTCCGTGGTTTCTGAAGAATCGCGAGCGGTACGAGGAGGCCGTGCGGCAGCCATGCCTGCGGTTCCTCACGGACTTTGTCTTCCGGATGCGGGAGATAAGTCCGTGGGTGATCGCGAACGCGAAGCCCAACGGCGGTTCCCTGATGCGCATTTATCGCGACATCCGATTTTCGGCCGACAAGAGTCCATACAAAACATACGTGGGCATGAACTTCCCGCATGCGAGTGCCACGGAAGAAGTCCATGGGGCAGGCTATTTCCTGCAATTGCAGCCCGGCGCGAGTTTTCTTGCAGCTGGTGCCTGGCATCCGGATCGGCGGTCCCTCGCGAAGATTCGGGACGCCATCTCCTGGCGCCCGGACGAGTGGAAAAAAGCCAGACGGAGGCTAGCGTTAGAGGGGGATAGCTTACGCAGGCCACCGCGCGGCTATTGCGACGACCATCCCATGATCGAGGACCTGAAGCGGCTAGACTTCGTCGCCAGCATTGAGTTTTCCGACGTTCAGGTTTGCAGCGCGCGCTTCCTTGCGGATGCCACGGCAGCTTGCCAGAAACTGGCGCCGCTCGCCGGGTTTTTGGCGAGTGCCCAAGGGTTGCAGTTCTAGCCCCAGTTCTCGGTTCTCAGGTAGTTGCCTGCAACGCCGATGGAAATAGATTACGTTCAGCGACTCGACTTCAGGTACAGGTCTGCGATCTTCGGCGCCAGATCGGGGGCGCTGAGGTCCACGCGATTGCAGAGAACGACGACGGTTAGATCGTCGGCTGGAAAGCGCTGGATCGACGTGCGAAATCCCACCGTCTCTCCGTAGTGCCACATGCGCTGGTGACCTTTGTACGAATCGAGAAACCATCCGAAGCCATAGCTCACGTCCCTGCCGTCTTCCTTTCCCGGGCCGTCTGTGGGCTGCACCGGGGTAAGCGCGGGCAGCATTTCTGTTTCGCTAAGTAAGGAGTGAGCGCGCAAGGCGGCATCCCAGCGGACAAGATCCTCGAGCGAAGTGTAGACGCCGCCATCGCCCAGTGTTGCTGAGGTCGAGCTCTGGTCGGTCTCCTTCCAGATCCCATTCAGCAGCGTGTGTCCGTGCGCCCGCTTCCGAACCTCGTTCTTTCCCTTCTCGTAGGCGATGGTGTTCGACATCTGAAGCGGCGCGAAGATGCGGTTGTGCAGAAACTTGCCGAACGGTTCACCGGAGGTCTTCTCTACCACCATTGCGAGCACGCAGTATCCGGAGTTGCTGTATTCCCACTTCGCGCCTGGCCGGAACTTTGTGGTATCGACCTTTTCCAGGAGAGCGAGCACACCAGCATCCCTGATCTGCGGGACTTGATCATCCGGGATAGCGCCGTACTGCTTCGGCATCAAGTCTTCGTAGTCCACCAGTCCCGAAGTGTGATTAAGCATCTGGCGAACGGTGATGGATTTTCCGTAGGCGGGGAATTCCGGAAAAATATCAGCCAAAATATCGTCGTAATGCAGCTTGCTATCGTGGACCAGCAGCATAACAGCCATCGCGGTGAATTGCTTTGTAACCGATGCCAGGCGAAAGTTGGTGTGTTCGTCGATTTTGTGAAGCGAACGCAGATCGGTGACGCCATACCCGCGCTGGAAGATCGGATGTCCGCCTTTAACAACCATAACGGCAGCGCCAGGAGAGGTGGACGTTATGGATGCGAACAGAGCGTCGATGCGGGGATCTGCCCGATAGCTGCCGCCCGACATCAGCCCCGACAAAATCGTGATCGAGGCCAGAAGTGCCGCGCGTCGCCATGGTTTAAATCGACTTTTCACCATGGCAATGCCGATCATGGTCGAATTCCAACGACTCCCATTAATCGGCCCGTAACTCCCTTCTCGGCGCGGTATGAGAACAGAAGATCGGTTCGGCACGAGGTACACAGCGGCGAGGCCTCGATGTGCTTTGCCGGAACTCCTGCATCGACCAGTTGCCGTCGATTGGCTTCCACCAGGTCAAGGAAGATGTTCACCGGAAGCTTGCTGTGTCCGGGCGCACGCGCGGTCAGAAAAAGCAGCGGATATTTTTCCCTTACGGGGTCCGATTCTTTGAGCTCGTGAAACAGTTCGACGCCGTAGGCGAACTGTGATGCGAAATTGTCGCGCACTTCTTCCCCCACCACGTAGCAGCAATTGTGAACACCGGGTCCGATCGCAGCTTCAAGGTCTCCGGGTTTGCTGCCAAACCAACGCCGCATCTCGCCCACTCCTTTTTCGACGATGCGCTTCACGGTTCCGCGCCAGCCCGCGTGGAAAACTCCCACAGCCCGCTGCTTCCGGTCGACCACGATAACCGGCAGACAATCCGCAGTCTGTATGGCGAGCAAGAGCCCAGGAGTGGCGGTGACCAAGCCGTCGCCTACTCCCGGGTGGTCGGGCAAGGCCGCGACTGGGTGGATCACATCCGAGTGAACCTGGCGCAGGGTCACAAGCGGCCAGCGAGGCTTGCCGTTCACCCCGAGCTTGCGCCGGAACTCAGCACGATTGCGCTCGACCGCAAGCCCCGAGTCCTGTTTGGTGAAACCGAGATTCAGCGCGTTACCGCCATACGGGCGTGAATGGCCGCCCGTCCGTGTGGAGAAGCCATGGATCAGCCAGGGCAGGCGTTTAAGCCGGCTGGTTTCCAGGATGACCAATATAGACTTGGCGGCGCCCCGGGTTGGCACTATGTCATCTTAGCGGAAGCGGCAGATCCATCACCTTGCTAATATCTCCAACTACTGAGGTCAGCTCCCTTGGCCGGGGTGTCCTCCATGTGCTTGACCAATCTCCGGCAGGAAGCGCTGCGGGATCGTCATGGGAGCTTTGATTTCGGAGTGCGGCAGCCGCATTGCTATTCGGGCGCGGGCGACTCGAATGGCCCCGCTCGGTAACCCTGCACCTAACGCTGGCGCGCGCGGGCTCTATCCCAACCCGAAGGTTTGGGCGTCGATCAAAGCCGGAGCGCCCGGTGCGAGGCCGTCCACATCCACGCCGAAGGCTTGCTGCGATTGCGCCCACTGCTCGCCGATCTGGAAACGGGGCTCGTCCCTGTCATTGGTCGCGATCAGAACAAGGACGTGGCCGTCGAGCGCCGCGACGCTGACTTCTTTCGGGAAGGAGATCTCGAAGCGAAGCCGGGTGTGGCTGACTGTGCGAAAGCGGCGCGACCGAGCAGCATCAAGCAGAAAAATAAGGAAAGCGAGAGTGAATAAGAGCGATCCGAACAAACGTGGCCTCCTGCAAGACGGACGTTGAGATCAGTTCGCGAGGTCAGCGGTCAAGCGTATGGGATGCCGCCGTGTCGACCGCGCACTGAGGGCGGGCGGCCCTCAGGATGCCCGCGCTACTCAAGATGACAACCGCAACGAAGATGCACTAGAGTCGTGTCCATCCATGGCCAACATCCTTTACGGGGTCAACGGCGAAGGCTCGGGCCACTCCAGCCGGGCTCGGGAAGTCATCACCTATCTGCAAGGGCGCGGTCATCGAGTGCACGTCGCCTCCTTTCATCGGGGGCTGCGCAACCTCAAGAACGATTTCGACGTCACCGAGATCGATGGACTGCGGCTGATCTACGTGCATAACCGTGTTCGTTATGGCAAGACGGTGCTGGGAAACCTCGTGCATGTGCCGCAGGTCGCACGCAGTGTGCGCGCACTGGAACACAAGGCTGCAGGCTGGGATCTTGATCTCGTCATTACCGACTTTGAGCCGATCTGTTGCCACGTCGGCCACAAGCTGCACCTGCCCATCATCGCCATCGACAACCAGCACTTGCTTACCGACACGCAGATCTCTTATCCGCGAGAATACCGCAAGGAAGCGGTCGCCACGAAGCTGGTGACCCGTCTGATGACTCCGCGTGCTGATGCTTACCTGGTCATTTCGTTCTTTCCAGCGCGCGTGCAGAAGAAAAACACTTTTCTTTTTCCTCCTATTTTGCGCGAGGAAGTATTGCGGGCGACTCCGACCAGCGGCGACTTCGTGCTGGTCTATGTCACGTCCGCGGCAACGGAACTGACGGACGTTTTGAAATCCGTGCGCCAGCGCTTCGTATGCTACGGCTTCAATCGCGAAGGGAAGGATGGCAACCTTGAATTTCGCAAGCCCGGACTCGATACCTTCCTGGGTGATCTGAGTACTTGCCGGGCGGTCATCGCCAACGCGGGGTTTTCCCTCATAAGCGAAGCTCTGTATTTGGAAAAGCCTTATCTCGCTTGGCCGGTCAAACGCCAGTTTGAACAAATCTTCAATGCCTACTACATCGGCAAAACTGGATACGGGGCATACTGGGACGATCTGAACAAAGAGCGCGTCGAATCGTTCCTCTACAATCTGGATGTTTATCGGGCGAATCTGGCCACCTATCAGCGGCAGGACAACTCGGCTTTGTTTGCGAAGTTGGAAACGTTGATTGCCTCGAACACGAAGTAGCCGGGCACAAGGTTTGCCGCCAAAGCGTCCCAGACGTTATAGTTTCCTGGCGCATGTACAACGACTTCATTGCGACCGATTGCTGGACCAAGAAGCAGGTTCACTGCGTGTATCAGGCTCTGATCGTGGCAATCGCCACTCGGCACGCCGACGCCATCGACATCAAGTTTCTGGTGGATGGCCGCCCCGTGTGGGTCGCTCTGCCTCATCCCGCCTGGGTCGAGTACAACAAGCAAACTGGAACGCTCATCACTGACCCCTTGGCCATCGAAATCGCCGGGCACTATCTCAAGACCGCGCTCGAAGCAGGCGAGGGTGTGGGCCGCGAGATATACTCGCTGACCGTAGACGAGACCTTGCGTCATCTTGACGCAGTGGTCTCAGCGGTCGACCTGCCAACTTCTGCAGCGCGCTAGCCCAAGCATTTTTCAACCGACCGCCCGGTGTAGGGACATCAGCGAAGCTCCTCTGTCAGTGGGACTTGTGATCCCGAGCCTGCTCGCTCATCGAATCGCCTCCACAACACTTGCCGCTCACGTTCCCATCGTCACAATCGTGCTGGCTTTTAACTTGGAAACGTCCCCGGCAATGAGGGACAATAGTAAGTTTGCGGAGTGCGACGGATTGGCGGTGTTGTGAAGTGTTCGTGACCCGGGCTCTTTCTTCGCGACCCAGGCGAGCCGTCCGGGAAGACCAGTTCTCTTCGTGCCTGTCCTATGTGCAGGAGACGTCCTTATGTCCAGTCTTACAGTCGAAGTAGCAACATCAAGTAGGGAAAATCGTAACAAGCAGTTGGCCCGCTGGGTGGACGAAGTGGCGCAGATGTGCCGGCCCGACAAGATTCACTGGTGCGACGGTTCTCCAGCTGAATACCAGCAGATGCGGCGCCTGATGATTCTCTCCGGCACCGCCTTCCCCCTGGATGAAAAAAAACGCCCCAACAGTATCCTGGTCCGATCGAATCCCGCCGACGTAGCCCGGGTGGAAGACCGAACCTTCATCTGCCTACCCACCAAAGAAGAAGCGGGCCCTACCAACAACTGGGAAGAGCCCGAGGCAATGAAGCAAGAGCTGCGTGGCCTCTACAACGACTCCATGCTAGGCCGTACCCTTTATGTCATCCCTTACAGCATGGGCCCGATCGGATCACCGATCGCGAAAATCGGGGTTCAGATTACAGATTCGCCCTACGTGGTTGCCAGCATGCACATCATGGCGCGCGTGGGGACGCCTGTGCTCGATGTGCTCGGAGCCGACGGCGAGTTCGTGCGCGGGCTGCATTCCTTGGGAGCTCCGCTGGGACCCACCGATCAGGACACTCCTTGGCCGTGCAACGCCGAACACAAGTACATCTGCCATTTTCCGGAAACGCGCGAAATCTGGTCCTACGGTTCGGGTTACGGCGGCAATGCGCTGCTGGGGAAGAAATGCCACGCGCTGCGCATCGCCTCGGTGCAGGCGCGCGATGAAGGCTGGCTGGCCGAGCACATGCTCATCCTCAAGATGACCAACCCAGCGGGACGGGCGAGGTACATGACGGGTGCGTTTCCGTCGGCGTGCGGCAAAACCAACCTGGCCATGCTGATTCCCACCATTCCGGGTTGGAAGGTCGAGACAATCGGGGATGACATTGCATGGATGAAGTTCGGCACGGATGGCCGGCTCTACGCCATCAATCCTGAGTCCGGATTTTTTGGAGTCGCGCCCGGCACTAGCGCGAAGTCGAACCGCAACGCGATGGCGACCGTCGCCAGCAATTCCATTTTTACAAATTGTGCGATGACCGGCGACGGCGACATCTGGTGGGAGGGCATGACCGAGGAAAAGCCCGTGCAGTTGATGGATTGGCTGCGTCGGCCTTGGACACCCGAGTCGGGCCGCAAGGCGGCGCATCCGAATTCACGCTTCACTACCCCCGCCTCACAGTGTCCATCCATTGCTCCCGAGTGGGAGGATCCTAAGGGAGTGCCCATCGACGCAATCTTGTTCGGTGGCCGACGTCCCGGCATTGTCCCGTTGGTGAACGAAGCGTTCAACTGGCAACACGGAACATTTCTGGGCGCGACCGCCAGCAGTGAGACCACCGCCGCCGCGGGCGGAAGGGTCGGACAACTGCGCCGCGATCCCATGGCCATGCTTCCGTTCTGTGGCTACAACATGGGCGATTACTTCGCCCACTGGCTGAAAATCGGCCAGCGCTCCGATCCGAACCAGCTGCCCAGAATCTTCTACGTGAACTGGTTCCGCACCGATCAGAACGGCAAGTTCCTCTGGCCGGGATACGGCGAGAACAGCCGCGTGCTGAAGTGGATCTTCGAGCGTTGTGACGGCAAGGTGCACGCGGTTGACACGCCCATCGGACGGCTT
>Ga0137418_10000916_pt1 | contig 27104 bp, 19 predicted proteins | sample CZODoug3_1_2_16f_FD_122242 | JGI IMG/M metagenome (GOLD analysis project Ga0137418, IMG submission 122242) | Vadose zone soil fungal communities from Angelo Coast Range Reserve, California, USA - CZODoug3_1_2_16fungal (Hybrid Assembly) | ecosystem: Environmental > Terrestrial > Soil > Vadose...
CACGGAAGTGAATCTCCCAGGCGATCCCTGTGGTAGTGTGGTGAGAGATCCCACGCGAAGCTTAGACCGCTGCCAACCTCATTTGAAAATTCTAGAAAGCTCTAGATATTTACTTGATCGAAATTTTCTATCTTCAAAGTTATGATTGGGAAATCATGCGTAATCAATCTTTATAACGCGCAGGGGACAATTATCCTTCAGCGCTCGGGGGACATCGGCTGCTATCTGTTGCTTTGCTCGATATTTTCAGCCCGATAAGTGGCCTCTTCAACAACCTCGGCACCGTTACTCAGCTGATCTTCACTCTACTGTTTGTTCTTCTCTTCTTCGGCTTTGGCCAGAAGCTGCAGATGCGTCAGTATATGTGGGACATTGATAGGGGCTTACGACGTCTCGACGTTATCCGGACCCAGGCAAAGGATCTGGCGTTGAAGACGATCAAGGAGATCGGCAAGCCGACCGTCGACCCGCTGCCACAGCTCAACGTGCTGATGGAATCATTCCTGATCACTCCCGTGGACATGGACCCTACAGGGATTGTGAGCAAGTTTGACCATCTCTTGGATGTTCGGGATGTGAAGTTCAAGGAGGATGTTCAGAAGATGGCGCCAAGTGCCGATTCGGCGCAAGTCAACAACCTTGAGAACCTTGTCGAGGCTTCTTGGGCATTAAATACGATCTTCCGAATAATACGCCACTTCTATCTCTTGGGCAAGAAGACGAACAGCATATTCATCATCATCCAGCTCCAGGCTCTCCTTCCCATGATAATGCAGGAGGCTGAAGCCTACCTGGGTGCCGGGCGCGCGTTTGCTGAGGGACAGCCGATTGGTGATGGGCTTGGGGCGCTTGTTGCGTCGAAATTGATGAAGGATAAGTCACAACGAAAATACGAGAAGGATATCATGGTTGCCGAGACGACGATGGAGGATCGAAAGATAATCGCTCTCAAAGCTGAGGGTCCAGGGGGGAATGTTGGAAAACCGGGGGACGCCATACGGACCCTCCTCCAAGAGAACGACGGGAAGATCTCGATGATCGTGATGGTTGATGCTGCTTTGAAGTTCGAGGGTGAAACCACGGGCGAGATTAGCGAGGGCATTGGTGCCGCGATCGGTGGAATTGGGACGGAACGTTTCAAGATCGAACAGGAGGCTACGAAGCAGAAGATACCTGTTTACGCTGTCATCGTCAAGGAGAGTATTCTGGAGGCGATTACTCCTATGAAGAAGGAGATACTTGAGGCGGGAGACAAGGTTATCGAGAGGATTAAGAACCTCATCGTGGAACGGAGCAAACCCGGCGACACGGTTATAATCGCCGGAATAGGCAACACGATAGGCATAGGACAGTAGACTGTTAAAGTGGCTCAGCCGAGGCCGCGCAGCGGCCCTTCAATAGGAGTAATGCTAATCTCCATAGTCCTAATCATAATCGCCTTCTACACGCTCAACCTCGCCCTCTCGACATTCAGTACTGATGTAACTCTGGCTACGCTGTATTTTACAGTCGCAGTATTGTCTTTCGGGTTCGTAGTTCTATCAGTCTTCAGGGTCAGGAGAGGCTATGCGTTAGCCAACCCGGCCCCGCTCAAAGTGATGTCGATTGTGAAGTGTCCGCAGTGCAGCTTCAAGCAGATCAAGAACTTCTCAGTCGGCGACTTTGTCTTCAAGAAGCTGGGAATGTGCACTCAGTGCGGGGTCGCAAGTCTCTCGATAACTGGCATTTACTATGATGGACCTACTCGTCGCTAAGAACCGGTAAGAACGGTAGCGCTATCCCGGTTTACTAACACTGTATGTTCTGATTGGGCAACTGGATTCCCAGTTGCTTCTACCAGAACCGGGTAGGCGCTTAAGCACTTGTTCCGGATCAAGTCTTGAATAGCTTTCTTTCCTACTTCTCGTGGGAATCCCTTTTCCAACCATCTAGATGCAAATGGTAGGGTCGAGAAGTTCGATTGTATGAACGCGAGCACTTTCTTGGAGTCTTCCGTGGTCGCGCCCTTGGGTTTGACGAACCGGTAGATGTAGGCACTCGGCCCGTTGGTAACCGCGCCTTGGGCTTTAGCTAGGGTGACGAAGGGTTCGATGGCGAAGACTTCGCCTTCTTCGATCTTTGTCCCGTTCATTCCCATCGCTGAGACATTGGGGACGGACTTGCCCGCGTGTATGTTGTACCGTTCGATCTTGTGGCCGGTCAGATTGCTTATGGGTCGTAGGCCGAACCGGGTGATAGTGGTCTGGACTACTCGTCCTATCTCAGAGAGTTTGACGCCAGGCTTGAAGGCCCGTATCGCGTTTTGGAGAGCTTCGTCTGCAGCTTGGGCTAACGGCTCGAACCTCGGATCCAAGCAGACCGTGACCGACGTATCTGTGACATAACCATCTATGTGGACCCCGAAGTCCACTTTCACCAACGAAGCCGCAGGTATTGTTAGGGTGTCACCAGGAGGCGAGGTGTAATGTGCTGCGACGTCGTTTATCCCTACATTGACCGGAAATGCTGGCTTCCCGCCAAAATCTCGGATTCTCTGCTCCAACCCGTCGCAGATCTGAATAGCAGGCTTACCGTACCTGACTAGGCCCGGGATCTCCTTTCGTAGCCTAGCTACAATCTCTCCCGATTTTTTGAAGGAGTCGACGGCTTGAGAGTCGAACAATCATGCTCAGCTGTTTAGAGATCTAAGAATACTCTCATTGTGTCTCGTCTTGCAGTTAAACTATGACTTACTGAAATCGTGCTTCCACATCTCCAGAGCTAGGGCACCATTCTTCTTGAAGAAATCTACCTGAGTCTTCGCCTTCTCTTTCCGATCTCGATGTTCTCGCAGGAACTTGGTCACCTTCTCGACCAAGATGTCTTTCAGGTCTCCCGTTAGCATTCGCCCGCTCTTGTATTCTGACCGGATCTCTTCTATCCGTTTGTCGTTGGGTTGGAAGAACATGTGGAGCCACTGGAAGGGGACGTCAATGTCGGGATTGCCGCCTAGCCTGCGGTGTTCTTCGATGGATGCTTGTCCTCCTGAGAAAGCGTGGCGGTAGATCTTGTTTCGGACGGTCTTGTCGTCATCGTTGAGATAGATGGCGGTTTCGGGTTTGGACGAGCTCATCTTGTCCTGTACTCCTGTTAGTGGTGGGAGGAATTTGCTGTGGATGGCGGCTGCTTTGGGGTAGCCGAGGGGTTCTGCGATGTCTCGTTGGATTCTCCAGTAGGGATCTTGGTCGATGGCTGAGGGTATGAGGCAGCGTTTCTTCTCGAAGAGGCTGGGAAGAATCTGTATCGCTGGGTAGAAGCTCATGCCGACGTTGGTCTCGCCGGTAAAACCGAAAACAGACTTGGCCGTGCTATAGTTGATTCTGCGGGCAATCTTCAGTATCAAGGGATAGGCGTGGCCTACGAACTCTGTGTCTTGGAAGATGAAGGTCTTGTCCGGGTCGAAGCCGACCGCGGCAACTTCAAGGATATTGTCTTGCGCCCACCTCTGGGTCTCTTCGTAGGTGAGGCTTCGCTTCTCTTCAAGAAACTTTTCGTCATCAGTCATCTGAATGTAGGCGTTGACATTGAACTTGTCCTGGAGCCATTTAGTGAAGTAGAAGCTGAGGATATGGCCGATGTGCATCGGACCACTCGGTCCTCGACCAGTATACAGGAAGAACCCTTTGCCCTTGTCATGATCGTCTAGAACAAGGTTCAGATCTCGATGCGAGAAGAAAACCTGGCGGCGCACGAGGTATGCAGCGTCGCCAAGAATCGTTTCTAGTCGTTTCGCGAGAGGTCCTGCTATCGGCTGCGTTCCAAAGTCGCGGATGAGACGATCATAATCGACCTCACCAGTAACCTCCCACGGAGTTACGACGAATCTCTTGTCAACCATTACTCTCACGCTCTTGAAATGGCTCTATGTGTAAGATATTGCGGAGAGCTCTATTTCGAATGCTGCCGCTGGAAGGTTCAGCCCCCATGACTTTATGACTCGTGGATTCACTTCTCCGATGATTCCCACCTCTGTACCATCCTTGGAGATTATAGCTCCACACCGCCCTGATAAGAAACTCGGGTGCTCTTTCACCTTTATCTGGAATGAGCGACCCTCGTTTTCTGCCACCGCATCAAGGAAGGATCGGATCTCAGTGAATCCCGCATTTGCGTGGATGGTCACCGCAGCTAGTTTTCGAGTTTCCTGAATTGGCTGCGTCTGGTTTTCTCCACGTTGGATGGACTGTCCAATTTCGAAGATCTTCTGCGGATAGTCAACATGGGTGTTGTGGGAGAGAATCTCCAGCAGGCTGGGCAGAACCCAACTTCTCAGTGTTGTATGAGTTGTCATTCTTGGGTTCAAGAGCTCAACAAGATTTCCATCGCTTGAGTGCATGTTTTCGGAGACAACGACTGGAGAGGTCAACGCGTAAGTCAGAACTTCTTGAAAGCCTAATCCAATCATGATCTCTGCGACGGCGTCAGTCTCATCTGTTTCCTTTGCGAGATTGCCGACAGTCCAAAGTCTCGGCCACTCAGGCCTCAACTTGTTAATGTCCATCGCAATAGCAATGTCTTCTACAATGTCTACTGAGTGCATGATGTCAGTTCGATAGCACGGGATCTCCAGTTGAATAGTATCGCCGGTGGCTCTCCGGACCCGGTATCCGGCTCGTTCAGCAAACCGCGAAGCCTCCTTCAACGAGAGTGACGTTCCCAGAAGCTTGTTGATGTAGGACAGACGAAGGCTTGACCCTGTAGGGTTCAGGTCCGGACTAACGAGCCTGCGTGGAGAGCCGGAAGGGTAAGTTTCCAAGCAGCTGTAGATTCTTCCTCCTCTCTCAGCAAGGCTGGAAACTACAATCTTCAGGGTATTCTGGACAGTCTCAGCGTTCGTGCCTGTGACTTCGACGAGGATGTTTCTTGTCTCTGTTGTAATCCTGCCGAGATCATTGGAATTGATTACGGGTGGTAGCGAAAGGACGTTGTCTGCTCCGTCGACCAGTATGGGCCATGTTTCAAACTGAGAAATTATGTCTCCATATTCTGCTCCTTTCGGATGTGTCTCGACTATTTCTCGGAGACTCTGTTTCTTCTCGGACCCTAATGGGGTGAAGGTGATTATGTCTGGATTTGCGACGGTGTATGATAGCGGGGATTGTATCATGTCTGCTTGGTAGAATCCTATTGAGGCTCTCTTCCTCTTCCTCCCATATGTCTGGTCAAGTTTCTCCTGAAGGTTGATCCAGCTCTTCAACGCCTCTTCGCTCGGCTGCAGACCCTTGACGATCGCGGTTGAGATGAAGGGTCGAATCGGTTTGACGCGTTTGTCGATGACAACCTTGAGATTCGACCTTCCAGCAACTTTGATCGTTATTGTTCGGCCGACTCCCAGGTAGACTCTAAGGGCTCTGGCGATTCCTTCTACTGCCCAGATGTCTGGACGGTTGCTGTCTTTGACCTCAATCGAGACGGCGTCTCCGTCAAGAGACTCGACATCGCCTTTCACAAACGCGAAGATCTCGTTGAGGCCCTCCTTGTCACGGGGCACATTCTTTCCGAGGAGCCTCTCAAGGTCGGGTAGTGAGAATTGTACGCCTGGCGTTTCTAGCCCACCGTCTGTTCCCTAATCCATTCCAGGTCCGATGTGAATAGTTGGCGAATATCTTGGATTCTGCGGCTCATCATGTACAGCCTGTCTATCCCGAGACCCCAAGCCAGGACGGGAACCTTCACGCCCAGAGGCTCTGTCACTTCCGGTCGGAAGATTCCGCTCCCTCCGAACTCCATCCAGCCAAACCCTTCGCGGTAGGCCTGCAACTCTACACTTGGTTCTGTGAACGGGAAGTAGTCGGGCTTGAATCGGACCTTGTCAGCTCCAGCCACTTCTTTGGCAAACATCTCGAGGATGCCTAGAAGATTCCGCAAGTTCAGGCTAGGATCTAGGACAATGCCTTCGGCCTGGTTGAATTCCGTAAGATGTGTCTTGTCGAGCATGTCTGGGCGGAAACATCTAGCGATAGCAAAGTATTTTCCCGGAATCTGAAGATCCTTAGACAGCATTGTTCGGACGCTGAGTGCTGTTCCATGGCTTCGGAGGATCAGCTTCGATGCTTCGTCTCTCGAAAAATTGTAGCGCCATCCAGTCGATCCCGTCTTCCAACCATTCTCATGTGTCTGTGCTACTCTATCCACCAGGCTACCATACTCTTCCAGGCTCACCCTTGACGGGTCCTTGAGGTAGTAGAGGTCATGGATCTCCCGCGCAGGATGATCCTGAGGCATGTAGAGGCAGTCGCAGTTGATGAAGGCGGTCTCGACAAGCGGGCCCTCCGCTTCCCTAAATCCGAGGGCGACGAGCTTCCTCCTTACCCTCCGCAAGAACCGCAAATAGGGATGATACTTGCCCGGAAAAGTCCGGGGACCAGCCGAAGACAAATTATAGGTTCGAAGCTTGACCTTCTCCCAATCACCCGAGACAATCATGTTCCCAGTAAGGGAACTCACTTCCGCCTGGGATGTAGCGGTTGTCCCGATATTCCGTCCTGCTTCTGTAATCTCAACTTCACGATCATTCCTCACCCTAGACTCGACAAGGTTCCTCTTCGTCAGACGTAGCGCGGCGTCCACCAGACTTGGTGGTAGTTCTTCAAGAATCAGAACGTCTTTCTTCAAGCGGGCGAGAACTTCTTCGTCATCGTCTACCGGTGCCTCGCTCCGCGCCACAATGACAAGATCCGATCCTGACTTCTCGATAGTTCCCCATTTCTTCCGGCTAATCCATCCGGCAGCTATCGAACCGTACTTCTCGGCCAACTTCGAATGCTGAAGAGCCTCCTTCAGGCTCAGACGTCCACCACGATTCTTGACTTCCAGAAGGATCATTCGCTCAGGAAGTCCGACCCTGGCGAAGGTTCGACCCTCGTCCGTTAGGCTCAGCTCGGTCTTCTTCTCAACACGCTCCTTGACGAACTGATTCTCGGATAGATTCAGAACGGCGCGTGCAACCGCTGAATCGGCCAGACCAGATTTCTTCGTGATATCTTCGAGACTCGCCTTTCCCTCGGAATCGACAAGAGTCTTGAGAACTCTGGCCTCGTTCTGGCTAATCTCTACCAAGAAAGCTGGATCTCCAAGCTCGGTTTTCGTTGGAGTCCCGATTCCGAGCTATATTTGATTTGAAAATTTTGATTCGGCAAATCTGTGAAGACTGTCGTATCCAGGCTCACAAGGATTTCATTATCGCGTTCACCGTTTCAACCTTGAACTCTGACGTTTCACCACTTGGAAAATATGGGTAGATTACTGGAAGAGTTACCCCTGCTTCCCTGAACGAATTCACGTATTGAGCTAACTTATCGCTCCTAGGATTGGCCAAGCTAACCCTCAGCAATTCTTTTGGCACATCGACGAGACCATTCTTCCATTCTTCGTTTGACTTGAATAGTGAGATCGCGTTCGCGGTCCCGTCTTGCACGAACATCTCGTGGTATTGAGGAGTTGAATCGTAGTTCAGAAACTCTTGGATCATCAGCCTTTGGGCTGGTTCTTCACCCTGTGACGAATAGAAGATTTTCAGATAGCACGCAAAATCGATTCTTTCGCGTCTCTTGGCCATGACTCCCTCTGATATCTTTGCAGCGTGTTCGGGAGAACAGAAATTTAGGAGGAGACCGTGTGCCTTGCTAGCGGCACGTTTAGCGATCCCTAGTTTGAGGGCCGCAACGTAGACTTCTGGCGGATTGACTCCTTGAGGAAATCCATGAAATCCTTTCTTGAGTTCATCTAGCCGCTCCAACATTGCAGTTACTGTCTTGCCAGGCTGGGGACCCGGGGACCCTGTTCCCACCCCTATAATGAGACGGTTGGACGAGAGGGCTTGGAGCGTCTGGACCCTACGGGTCAACAGCAATGGATCATGCTCCAGCAGACGTATGACGCCGCTTCCCGCACCAACCCGATTCGTCAGGGTCAGAATTGATGATGCAATTTCTAGAGACTCATACCCAATCCGCATGTCGGGAACGAAAATAGAAGAGACCACACCACTCGTCTCCAGAGCAATCGCTGTCTCTCTAATCTCGCGGGGCGAGAATACTCCAGGTCGGAGTGCAAATCCTATATTTTCAGAACTCAAGATCGTTTGAAGGAGAGGCATCAAGACAATAAACTGTTCGAGAGGGGTCACTCATTAGCTGAGACTGAGTATAGTCGAAGAAGGGTCTGAACGGATCTGCATCTGCTGATTAGCGAAGACCTTTCTCAAGACTGATCTGGTTGGCGAACTGTGTATCGCCCTTGAGCGAATGTTACGCAACCGATCCTGCGATTGAACTTGCTTGAGCTGTACCGAGTTATCTGGTATATAGAATTCTATACGCGGATGTCTCTTGTTGACCCGCGTTTTCTGTAACCGAGATTTGCTCTCGTCGAGCCTTCAACATCTAAGTCCGGGCAATCCTAAATTCCACTCGTCGAAGGGCTTTCTCACGAGGCTACCTACTAGGAACGCGGACCCTGAGATTCAGGCGAAGGTCTGCGACAAATGCGGACAGCTCGTACTTACGTACCGCGAATCCATGAGCTGCATAGTCTGCGGCGGTCCACTGAGAGTCGTCAAGGGTTCACACTGACGATAGGCCTGACAAGCAATCTTTGCTGATCAAGCTAGTCTCCTGGATAGGAGGTTAATGGTTTGAATAGTGTAGAAGGGCATCCTAGGATTCTTAATGCCTAAGGGCTGTTTGGATTGAGACGGTCAGTTGCCCATCAGTCTCTATCGCGTCCAGCAAGTGAGTGTAAGCTGGAATCGGGTCGTGACTCCTGTGGAGGTAAGAGAAGTGAATTCCGCTCACTTCGTTCCGAAGCGCTGCATACGCATCGGCTGCGATCTGAATTCCTCCTCCGAATGACTTTCTGGAAAGTGTCTGTCTCACCTCTTCTGGAACCGGGATGCCAAATTTTCGACTAACGAAGAGTAAGTTCTTCAGTCCCGAAGGAATAGATACTTGTACGAAGATTGGCGCCTTCAGACCTTGTGATCGAAGCCTATCGACATGGTCGAGAACACTATCCTCATCAAATGCAGTATTCGTGACAAGATAGTCCGCTCCGGCGTCTACTTTGCGTAGCGTCCGAGAAGTTTCTCGTTCTTGATCCCTAGCATACTGATTCGTCACAGCCCCTAAACATGGGCGTTGGCCATCGAAGGCTGACAGGACCCCTCGAATCAGATCTTCCGTCTTTCTGAAATAGTAATCTTCGATCCGGTAGCCGGGATAGGGGTCCCCAAAGACGGCTAGGAAATTATCCAGGCCCTTCTTGAACAACTGTGGAACAAGGGCCAGGTCGGATCTGCGAAAATCTCTGCACGTTATCGAGGGAACAGCCTCGGCTCCTGTCTTCCTGACTATGACGGCTGAAGCGAGACTCCTCGTCTGAGGAGTTACTCGGAACCCTGCAGGATAGCTGGGATCGCCTTCGCCATTTCTCAAAGCTGGAATAGTGATAGCGTCTATGCGGCCCTGCAGAATCGGTATGTGAGCTGGGATGACACGGTCTGGGATTAGCTCGACCGTCACAATGGGACGCTTACTGGCTGCTTCTGAGAGTCTCAGCTGGAAGCCTCCCTGGCGAGTTCTGCGCCCTTAACCGTACTGATGAGTTTGGCAAATGTGACATCCCAAGTCCTTGTCCTAAGTCCGCAGTCTGGGTTAGCCCAGATCCTCTCTGGATCACCGACAACCTTCGCCGCGTAAAGTAGTCGGTCGCGTACGAGCTCGGGCGATTCTAGGATGTTCAGTCCGACTTCCTTGCCTGAACTGGGGGGGACATGGCCGGAAAAGTCGTGGACATGGACAACTCCGACCCCGAATTCGCCGTCGTAACCGTTCTGGATGAAATACTCTAGATCCCGGTATCCTTCCCGGTGCTTCGCATCGACCCCTAGACTCGTACCGTCTCTGTTGGCAAATTCTAGTGCGAGATGGCTGCACTTGTCCAGTTGTGGAGCGTACTGCGCGAGTACCTTGTATCCAATCTCTGATGGATAGCACGTGTGGTCGCTGAACTTGCAGTTGAACCCTCGAACTGTCTCATTCCAGCCCTCAACGAACAACTCCATGTCCGCAGGCTCAGGGTGAGTTGTGATGGCAGGCTCATCGATCTGAATCCACTCAGCGCCAGCATCAACCAGATCACGAATCTCTGGCCTGATCACTTGTTCGACGAAGTCGAGTAGGAACTCTCTCTTAGTCTCCTGCTTCTGTTTCTTGAGAGTCAGCCCGATTCGTCCGCCGGAGTAGTGGCCGCTGAACGACCAGTCGATTAGCGTGTAGGGTCCCGTGATAGGAACCTTCAACTGTCCCTTAGCGTTCTCCTTGACGTCGAGAAATTCTTGGAGATAGATCGGATGCCTACGGTGGATCTTGGACTCTGCGACAGCCTTGTTGAAGTATTTGTAATCGAACGACTGGACATGACCTAGGACTCTCATCCCTTCGACGCCGCGGATCACGTGCTCGTACATTTCGACCCGTTGCTGTTCTCCCCCTACGCCGACGTTGTCGAGACCGGTCTGCTCGAAGAGTTTCAATCCATAGATTGTCGAGAGTTCCAGAAGTTCTCTAACGCGATCGTTCTGCTGTTGTGCGGCCAGAAGTTGCTTCGCACGGTCCTGAAAGTCCGGAATATCTAATCGCTTTGCCCACTCCTCAGCTTCTACTAGGTCCTTGCTCGAGAGTGGCTGGGTCAGGCCCTTCGTTCGCCATCGAGGCTTCGCTAGGCTACCTATCTCTTGAACAGGATACAACTTCGACATCTACCGTCCCTCCTCAAACAGTCTAGTAGCCTCGGCAAGCGCTCGCGCTTTGACATCCGCGACCTTTCGCGGGACGAACTTGAGGTCAGAATTGGGAACTAGGACAAAGTCTCCGCCGGTGACATGCTTTGATACCCGATGGGCGGTTTCAGCGATCCATTCTGGATTCTCCGCATTTGACTCGCGCCCGTCTATGATGCCCAGGGCGATCTTCTTCGTCGTCTCGATCTTCAACTTGGAATAGTCTGTTTCGAACAGGTCAAACCCTACTGTGTCGATCGGAAGCCTGAGAAGGTCCGTCAGGATGGTCGTCGCGTCGCCGAAGTATGTGTGGACGGAGAACTTTGCTTGGACGCCGTCGACTGTCTTCTGAATAGCCCTTAACGCGCTATCGAGTTCCGCTTTACCTAGTGCTTGTTCTCTGTAGGGTCGGTAGACGAGGCAGGGCTCTGAAAGTTGGAATCGCGAGACGCCTGCATCCTTCAGCTTGTTGATTATTTCGTGTTCTGCTGATGCTATGGCATCGAGAAGGTCAGATTGACTCGGGTAGTGGAGGTTCTCTGAAAGCTCGGAGAAAGTGTATGGTCCGGGGAGAGTTACTTTCCAGTTCTTAGTTCTTGGTAGAAGGTCGGTGCGGATGAAATTCTTGGGTTCGAACCCGCGGACGCTTATCTTCCCTATGATCGTCGGTTTCTTGTAGAACGTGTTAGTGTCGAACCATCGATCGTAACGGGTTCCGTTCGTGACGCCGTCTAGGGATTCGACGATGGGTCTCAGCTGGTCTTGCCATGCGAAGGCTCCATCTGAGAATGTTTCGAAGCCTGAATCGTCTTGAAGTTTGATTAGCTCCAGTATGTCCTGTTCGACTTGTTTCTTGACACTCTCGAGATCAGTTTTCGCTCTGTCGTATGATCGTGTTAGTTCAATGAGCTGTTCCGAGCGGGGATAGATTCCACCGAGCTGGGCTTTGGGGGACATGACGTGTTCCTCGTAGTTTTCAATTATTCCAATTATATAAGTTCTGTTGTACTGATATTCCAATAGGAATTACGTATTCGTTCAGGATTCTATTCCGAAGGGAATATCAGATAGTCACTTGCTAGTAATGATAATCATGCTTCCTCAACTCGACGAGATCCCAAAGAAACGTAAAGCACTAGGCCTTACTCAGTCCAAGCTCGCTCAGCTCGCCGGAGTGAGCCAGTCCATAATCGCCAAAATCGAATCCGGAACAGTAGACCCGTCTTATTCCATAGCTAAACGGCTAGTCGAGGCGCTTGAAAAAGAGAGCATCCAAACCTCGCGACCCAGAGTCAGCGAGATCATGAGCAAGCCGGTCATCTCAGTATCGAGAACCCAACTGGTCCGAGACGCAGTGGATATGATGAGGAAGAGGGGCTACTCACAGCTCCCAGTGTTCGATGGAAACAGATGTGTCGGAAGCATCTCAGAGAAGACGATTTTGGACCGCGCGGCCCGCGGAGAACCCCTCGAATCGCTGCTCAACAACAGAGTCCGGGACATAATGGATTCTCCTCTTCCAATGGTCAACGACGATACGCCACTAGAAATGGTGCTCGGACTCTTGCAAGGAAACTACGGAGTACTCGTAACCAAGGGAGAAAGCACAATCGGGATACTAACGAAGTCAGATATTTTGAAAGTCAAACAGTAAAACTCTCTCTCCTCATAGTCCTCCTCACCGCTCCTAGCGGCTTCGTGACGCGGAATTGTTTCCGGCGCATGTTCATCATAGTAACAGTATCCATATCCAAGATTGCGCTCTGCTTCCTTTCGGCTCAAGATTCCCCAGTCAGGACGCTTTGTAAGTGAATGAGTTGCAAATAGGAAACAGGTTGATCACGTGCTAACAATATTCGGCAAGAAAAAGAAGAACGACTCCAGTGTTGAGCTAGACACTGGAACAGATGCTCAGATTTCTCCTCAAACGCAGTCAGTATCCCCTCAGTCGATGCAGGCGCAGTCCCCAATTACCGGCACAACTCAGAGTCAACCGCTCAGCCAACCGATGCAGGGCCCAGCAATCAGCCAGCCAATTCCACCACCCTCACAGCCCTCGATGAGACTCGCGTCCCTAGAGCCGACTCCTAGACAACTGCCGCTCGACGCGTCATTCCCCTCGGAAGAAACCTCTCTATCGAGAATCCTACAATCACTGCTTCAAGACATTCCGACGAATACAGGCTCCCCCTTTAGTCCAATGAGCATGAGCGCTCCGGACTATGTCCCGCCGAGAGCTACTCCACCAAGCAGAGCAATGGTGATTGGCCAGAAGAACGAGGAAGGCGAGTGGGAGGAACAGGGCAAACCCTCAACCAGCAAGCAGCCGCAGAACGTTCAAAGCGCGCCCCCCATCAAGCCTGCCAGTCCCCCTACGACCCCGGCTCCAACGGGAAAAGCGACGATCATTCCTCCTCCAACCATTCCCCAAGTCACGCCTCTACCGCTCCAACAGAAACGAGACCAGCCTGTTGAGAAGCCTCAGGATAAGGCTACGAAAGTAGACAAGCCCGACAAACCGGACAAGCCGACAAAGGACGCTTCGTCACAGAAACCGACGAAGCCGCCACAGAGTTTCGACCACATTTTTGAACTAACTCAGGGAAACTTGGAAAGTCCTGGCTTTGTCATCATCAACGGCTCGCCGGGAGCTGGCAAGACAACCTTCTGCTCAGGCCTAACAGCCAACTATCTGAAACGGGGAGATCCATGTCTCTACGTCACCTACGATCAGGCTCCCTCTACTCTCAGGGAGCGGATGAAGAAACTTGGTTCGGACCCGACCCAATATGAATCTCAGTACAGGTTCATCATCGTCGATGGCTACGCGTCCCAGTCCGATTCGTTCAGCATGGAGCCCAGCTATCTAGATCAACCGTTCAACTTTGATAATATACAGGAGACTCTTGTCAGAAACAGTCAAGTCTTTACAGGAGAGAAGATTAGGATCATCTTCGACTCGATCGACAAACTAGCTACAAAGGTCCCGCAGAAGGATTTCGTCAAGAGCTTCAATGATCTTGCCAGCAAACTCAAGGACTCGGGCGCAACACTTATCGCAACCGTCGACTTGTCCGAGCTGCCTAAGGACTTGGCCAACTCTTTGACTGACTTGGCAGACTGCGTAGCTGACCTATCCAAGGACAACTCTGATCCGAACGGGAGAGAGTTGAAGGTTCAGAGACTCAACCAAAAGTCGGCGAAGGTAGACGCCGAGACCTTTGAGATCGACTCCAGCAAAGGCCTAGTCTTCGTGTAAGTTCCCATTTTCTACAGCAGAAGCGCATCCAGCCGCCACTCTCGGGAGCCGAACGATTTGTTACGGGGCAGTTATAGGAACTCATTGCCTATGCCCATGGCCTCGTTGGTCTTCGCGATAGACCGGCGGCCTTCGCTCTCCAATCCTGTAAGTGCTCGTATAGCGTCCACATTCTCCGGGACAACCACGCTCTCGTTGTGTACCTGATATACCATATTCGCCTCGCCGTCGGTCACGTCGAGGATGTCTTCCCAGAAAGCTACCTCCCACATGTCAGCTCTCACTCGTCCCAAGTCCCGCATCACCTCGACCACTGCGTTCATGCTATCTACTCCATCCGAAGTCCGGACCGGCGCCAGCCTTGGCGTGCTCTTGAAAACCTTGAGCACATCTTTCTTCTGCGGTTCTCCCTTCAGCTGTACCATTGCGAAGTGCAAATGACCCAAGTTGAACGGGCCTCTGGCTGCCATTGTGGTAATGTTCAGCTTTGGAATAATGGTTTGTGCATCGGGGCCCTGGTGTGAAGGGATCTGAGCCTCCGGAACGACAGTATTGATGAGACCGGCCTTGTGGCTCTCCCACGGGTCAGTGCCTCGCCTGAACAAGACAACCCGTGCTTTCCTGACGCCGATTGTATTCTGAAGAGTCCCAACAGTTCGACAGATTCCAGTGGTATTGCAACTTACCACACGGGTGGCGGCTCGGTTGACGTTGGTCTCATAGTTGCACTGCGCGACGAATGAAGATCCAGTAAGCTCGTGTTTTTCTCCGCCTTGAAAGATCGACTTGATCCCGGCCTTGTCGTACAAGGCCTTATTCTTCGCCCCTAGCCCGGCCGGAGTACAGTCAACAATGACATCGATCTTTCTCAACAACTCTTCGAGCGTCCCAGCAACCTCAACGCCTGTTTTTTTCATATCTGGTAGCCTTTCTGGGACTGATGCGTATATCTGGTAACCCTTCTTCTGCCCGAGTTTGACTCGGTAGTCTCCTGCGATATCAGAGACTCCGACAAGTTTCATGTCGTTCTGTTTCGAGACAGCATCAGCGACGCGTTTCCCGATGACTCCGAATCCGTTTACTCCTACTCTGGCCGCGGCCTTGGGCATTTTGATGATTCTCTCAAAAGGGGGATTGATACCGCTCTCTTTTAGCCCTAACGGGTAGAAATCGCACACCCGGAGAGGGCTTTAATACTAGCCAGCCTCCTAAAAGAGTAAGCTTTCAGCTTAACAAGTATAGTGAGGAACTAAGGAAGGTCAGTGAAGTATGGAGGTTAAATTTTCATGGTTGAACCGTCGCAGTACGCTTCGACAACAAAATACATAGTTAAAGCAAAATTCGATGTCCAGGGCGTCGTAGAGAAGCCCGACGTGGTCGGTGCCGTTTTCGGCCAGACGGAAGGCCTCTTCGGACCAGACCTAGATCTCAGAGAACTGCAAAAATCCGGACGCATTGGCCGGATCGAAATCAGTCTAGATTCAAAACACGACAAGACAGCCGGCTCTATAGTCATCCCGTCAAGCCTCGACAAAGTCTCAACAGCTATCATCGCCGCCGCAATCGAGAGCGTCGACCGCATCGGACCCTGCGAAGCAAAGATCAGCCTTGAGAAGGTTGAGGATGTCCGAGAGGAAAAGCGCAAAGCAATCCTAACCAAAGCCAAGGATATTCTCCGTAAATGGGTCGTAGAATCCTCCCCCAGCACCGAAGAGGTCGTGAAGGAGGTTGCGGGATCTCTTCGCGGAGTGGACGTTATCGAGTACGGGCCTGAAAAACTACCTGCAGGTCCAGAGGTAGAGAGGGGGGACGTCATTGTCGTCGAGGGTAGAGCTGATGTCATACTTCTCATGAAGGTCGGTATCAAGAACGTAGTCGCTCTAAACGGCACCAAGGTTCCAGACTCAGTCATCAAACTGACCAAGGACAGAGAGGTCACAGCATTCCTAGACGGTGATAGAGCTGGGGACCTGATCTTGAAGGAACTCTCTCAGGTTGCGGAGATCGACTACGTAGCTCGTGCCCCCTTCGGGAAGGAAGTGGAAGAGCTCACACCGAAAGAAGTAATGCGGGCCCTCCGTGAACGCGTGCCTTTCAACATGGCCAAGCCAATTGAGAGACCACAATTCGCGCCTCGACCGGAAAGAACCGAACGTCCTTACCAGGAGAAATCCTACACCGAACGAGCCTATGGACCCCGAGAACAGGGCTACGGTCCGCCCGAGATTACGGCTCGCGCGCCTGCAGCCATCGAGAAGCCGAACCTACCTCCGCCAGTCTTCGACGCGGCAAAGGATCTCCGCGGCACCTTAGAGGCTGTTGTGTTCGACGAGGCCGGAAAGGAATTGTCCAAGATGCCCGTAAGCGAGCTTGCAGAAAAGATTCCCAGCCTTGAAAACTCTCACCTTGTCCTCTTCGATGGCGTAGTCACACAGAGACTTCTGGACATTGCCGCTGGAAAGGGCATAAAATACGTGATTGGAGATCGAGTCTCAGACGGCGCGAAAAAGCCCGCCAACGTTAGCGTGCTGACTCTCAGCGACTTATCCTCGTTTGGTCCCAACTGAAAGGCTAGCCTGAGCCGGACCTAGTACCTTATCCTCCGGCACACCGAGAATTTCTAGTATTCGCGCTACTGCAGGCACTATCTGATTCCGAACATAGTAATCGTAGTCCACATCCTCGATTGTCTCCTTGTAATGAGGCTCGGCCTTCTGGAACAGTTTGCCAGGTTTCTTGGTTATTACAAATCCGACTTTCTCACCTGCGGTGACCGGCCAGCCGTCCCTCGCCATTTTCTTCGCAACTTCCACATGTGGAGCGTTCACCTCGTATGCTCCGACTGGCTTCGTCAGAGTCTTCCATATGATGAAAGAGGATAGCGGGAGCTTCTTCGATTTGAGATTGCTCGTCAAGTCTTGAACGTAGGCTGTAGCTCTTGACGAGTTTGCGTCTTCAAGGACCATTCTAAGAACAGTGTTCTGCACCTCCCGAGCCAGGTTTGACCAGTCTCCTCTGACCGCTTCGAGACCTACGATGTCGATCTGTCCATCGGTCCTTAGTCCTGCATACTTTTTCTTGGCCTCTGTGAAGAGTATTCTCTTGTAGACTTCGGACAGGTTGATTTCAAGCCCGAGCTGGTGATCGATCTCGGCCTGGAACTTCTGGACAAGCTTCTCGTCGTAATCCACGAAGAGACTATCCGTGTCACCATAGAAGACGGTGAGTCCTAGGCTCTTCGCGAGCGATATCGCGCGGTTGATCGTCTCTCTCCCCAAAGCTGCGGCTGATTCTGCAACCTCCTTCGAATACCACCTCGCGCCGGCCCAGCCCGCATAGCCGTAGACAGCGTTTGTCATGACTTTGACGGCCTTCTCACGGGCCTTTAGCAGAGGATACCTTGGATCGCTTCTTGTTGTGCGCTTGAGTTCCGCCTTCGTCGCCTTGCGGGCTTCGATAAGTTTGGTAAGCACTATTCTGTAAAACCCAGAAGGACTTCTTCTAAATCGGTGTTTGACCTCAGGTACTTCGAAGACATCCTCATCCCTTCCTGTGACCAAAGTGTCGGGAGAAATGTTGTACTTGATCATGAGGCTTGGATACATAGAGGAGAAGTCTAGACTAGCTACGTTGTCGTGTAACCCGACCCTCGGCTCGAGGACAATCGCTCCTTTGTAGGGAATGATTGGTTGTTCTGTCCTTGATGGGATAAGCTGACCGAGCTTGTGGGTCTCGATCATTAAGTAGTTGTCAACTCGGAACCCAACGGCCGCCGCTATCACCTGGTCGGGAGGCAAGCCTGAGAGCGCTGACATCTGGATGACGTAGTCGATCGCTTCTTGACCGATCTTTAGGATAATTTCAGTTTCTTCTTCGACATGTTTGACAAGCATTCTCCTCTGCTCTGGTTTTGACCAGTAGTCGAAGTAGGCTGTCTCGTCGATAGGTTTCTGATTCGATGATTCTATTCCAAGATACTTCGCTACATTCTCGATCGTCTTGTTTTTCACCTCGTACAAGTCCTCAGCGAAGTTGAGAAGGTCAACGTTCGCTCGTCCAATTAGCGAGAAGTGACCGTAGAGGCTCTGATGCGGCGGCCCTCCATCTCGACCGACTGTGAGTCGGGTCTTGGTGTTGTTAGCCCTCTTGACAAGGTAGGGCCAATGGATACTGTTTCCATCAAAGCTCAGAACAAAATCTGGATTAATCCTGGTGACATCTTCGCCGAACTTCTGGATGATCTCTCCGTCAGAATCCGTGTTCGCCTGGAGAACCTCCTTTGTACGCTTGTCTGTTCTCCAGCTGATGATCCGGATTGGGTCTCGTATCGCGCTGGGCGCACCTGTCTTGCCGACTGATAGGAGTGAGAACGAGAAGAGATCCAGACCTGGGGTTTCTTCCTTGGCTATTGGGCGGGGATGGTCTATTGCCGTCAGCGTTTCTTGGACGTTGAACTCCTTTGGATCTATCGTTGAGGCAGAGGCCTCTACCTCATACCACTGGCAAGGCCTGATTTCGCAATCGTACTGGTACTTGATCCCGAGCCGGAGCTTCTCCTCGTAGATAGCCTCCCCACCGGTCTTTTTCAGAGTGTCTCGCGCGGCTCTTTCAAGGAACTCTGTGTCTTTACAGAATACCCGGAGCACGACACGCGCGTCAGCTAGCAGTTTCTTTTTCTCAATAGCCACATTTTCGATGGTGGGATGCGGCTTTTCTGATTCCAGTCTTCTTCCCAGTTCTTCTGGGTCCTGGTCCTTTCTCGGTAGGAGGTAGAAGTAGGGTCGGTAGTTGTTGTCGATGATGAGGATTCGTTTTCCTTCATGGGTGATGCCCCAGAGCCAGATTGAGGATTTTCCCTCGTAGGTCTCGTGGTTGAGGTCGAGCAGCCAGAAGGTTCGGCGCATAGTTCCTGCTCAGCGTTTTCTGTCTAAGGGTTTAAATTCGCGGGCCGGCCGGGCAGGCTTCTCGGATAGTCAAGATCATGGCGGAGAAACCTAAGCAGCCAGCGGATCATTGGGGAATTGCCCACATCTACTCAAGCTTCAACAACACCATGGTCCACATTACCGATCTGACTGGTGCAGAGACCATTTCTCGCAGTGCTGGGGGTCAGCATGTGAAGGCTGATCGATTGCAAGGGACCCCGTACGCGGCGATGCAGGCCGCTGCAGCTGCTTCAAAGGTCGCAAAGGACAAGGGGATCACTTCTCTTCATATCCGTGTGCGAGCACCTGGAGGTCATGGTGCTCGGACTCCTGGTCCTGGTGCCCAGGCAGCGATCAGGATGTTGGCTCGTCATGGGTTCCGGATAGGTAGGATTGAGGATGTTACGCCTGTCCCCCACGACGGGACTCGTCGACCTGGTGGTCGACGTGGCAGACGCGTCTAACCCTGTCCGGAGTTTTCTTCTACGCCGTACGCTTCTCAGATACGGAAGCTAGTGGATAAGCATCAGAAGTGGCGGGCTGAAGAATGCCTCAACCTGATCGCGTCTGAGAATCTTACCAGCCATACTGTCCGCCAGCTATTGGCTGGAGATATGGGTCACCGGTACCGGGCTGACGATCGATTCTACAAGGGGACCCGGTACATGGACGAGCTGGAGTCGATGGGGGAGAAGCTGGCGTGCGAGGTCTTCGGCGCGGACTGGGCTACTCTTCGACCATTGTCGGGGCATGTGGCTGATATGATAATGGTTTCGACCCTGACGAAGCCTGGTGGGTCGGTCCTCACCGTTAATCCGGCGGACGGGGGCTATCCGGGTTTGAGTGATCAGGCTGGATATCCGACTTTTGTTAATGTCCGGAACTTGTATTTTCCGTTTGACTCTGAGCGGATGAATATTGATGTGGACAAGACGCGGGGCTTGATCGAGGACGAGAAACCGTCGCTCGTAGTGTTCGGCCAGTCGTTCTTTCTGTTTCCACACCCGGTCAGAGAACTGATTGGCGCTTGTCGGTCTGCTGGGTCCAGGGTTGCGTTTGACGGTTCGCACGTGCTAGGACTGATTGCTGGGGGCGAGTTCCAGAAGCCGCTGGAGGACGGCGCTGAGATATTGCTAGGGTCTACTCACAAGAGCCTGTTCGGTCCCCAAGGCGGCATTATTGTTGGGAAGAGCGGTTCCCAGTCTGAGGTGAAGGGCCGCCAGTTTCCCGGCTTGGTTGATAATGCACATTGGAACCGGGTTGCGGGGTTGATCTGGGCGTTGGACGAGGCGCGCAGGGTTGGCGGAAAATACGCTGCGCAGGTTATTGCGAATTCCAAGGCCTTGGCCAAGTCTCTGCATGAGGGTGGCGTTCCCGTGAAGTGTGCCGATTACGGGTTTACAGGGTCGCACCAGGTGTTCCTGGAAATGAAGGATACAAAGGAGACCGAGAGTTTTGCTCAACGCCTTGAGGACGCGAATATCATCGTGGATCACGGGATCCGGATCGGGACGTGTGAGGCTACGCGGCGAGGCATGAAGTTGAAGGATATGGAGAGAGTAGCAGAGCTGATTGTCCGCGTCTACAAGGGTGAAGAACCCGCAAAAGTGCGCAGAGAAGCTACCAAGCTGCGAAGGCAGTTCAACAGGATACTCTACACGTAGACGTGTATCATTAGACTCTCCAAAGACCGCGCACGCGTCGCGGGAAAATAATTGTTGGCCCCCTTTTTTCTGGAGGGCTCTCGCCGACTGGAACGTTTCTCGGCGAGGATTCGTGTTTACAACGCAGCATGGGCTTGGATAGTGATCTTCGAAACGGTACTCTTACCCTAGGCTGAAGTGTGGAATAAGCAGTGGTTGCAGGATCGCCTTGCCCGATTCCGGATCAGGGCTTATTCCGGGCGAGTCCACCCAGGTGGATATGTTTCGTCTTCAACCGGAGCCCGGGACTAGGAGGCCGACCCGGTCGTTCCAGAAGGTTGCTCTGTCAGGTTATTATTCGACCTTGTCCTATGATACAGTCATGCCTCTGCCTAAGCAAGGAGACACTGTGAAGGTTACGCTGTTGAACCGTGAGACGATCGAGGGTGTCGTCGAATGGGTGGATGGTAACGGTCTCTGGGTCAAAGGAACTGTAAGGTCGAGATGGGTCCCTCTGGAAGCGTTTACGGCGCCGCACGATTCTCATCCTATTGATGCGAAGGAAGAACAGCCGTCAGCATAGTATGGTGGGAGAGCGTTCGTTGCGAGTTGATTCTGCATGGTGAGTCTTCCGTTCAGCCTGGCCTGGGCACTGTTCCTCGTCTTCGAGAAAATCGTGCTAAGCCTCCCCTGGCCTCTCCAGCGATTGGTGATAATGCAGTTTCCTGACGAGTTCAGGGCTCAGCAAGTAGTTGTTCGATCAAGAACCCTTCGATAGAAAACTGGGCTCTTCTAGGCTAGGATTACTCGGGAGGAGCCGACTCCTGTGCCCTCTCGCTCTGTGGCTGGTTGGATAGGTCGAGGACGTCCTTCAGCTCCTTCTTCATTAGTGCAGGATCGTGGTTGAGGTTGAAGTAGTCTGCGAAGGTTATGGTGGTCCGCAGGACCCTTGTTCGTCCCAGCTTATCGTAGCTGATGAGATCCATCTCTTTCAACTGCTTAACGTGCTGGTACGCGAGTTTTCCCCTAACACGGACGACATGTGACTGAGAGATCGGCTGTCGCAGAGCTATGAACGATAGTGTTCTCAGCGGACCCGGCGTAAGCAGGGGCCGGTTCGAGAGTTTCCTCACATTCTTGACGAACTCGGGCCTCAACTGCATTACGAATCTTCCATCGGGCAACTCTAGGACCTGGATCGGGCTGTCAATCTTCGCGTAGCGTTCAGCTATAGCTCGTGCAATGGATCGAATCTTCTCCTCGGACCTTGCGCCAATTACCGATCCGATTGTCTTGAAGTCCAGTGGTCTTCCCGAGACGTAGAGGGCTGCTTCACAGAGCTGTTGCTGCAGCAACCCCGACGACTTGGATGCTGATTCAGTCTGGACTTGGGTTTCCACTGTTCGTCACTTCGATCTGAATATCTCCGAATTCTTCAGCCTGGACCAGACCAACTTTCTTCTCGATAGCGAGAAAGAGTAGCATGATGAACATGCGAACCGCTTGAACCGTGTCTCCCTTGCCCAACAGCTTGAGAAATGATAAGCTCTCGCCAGGAACAGTCTCGTCTAACAGTCGGCTGTAGAAAGCCTTGATCTCATCCTCAATCTTTACAAGCCAATCGTCCACCTGTTCAAACACGGCAGGGGTCCGTGACAATAGCTTGGCGGTCTCCGAGGGAAGAAGCCTCTCAGCCCTCAGAACGTCAAGTATTCCCTTCAGAACCTCGTCCAGCGAAGTTGTCGTTGACTGGAACCTGATCGGAAAGGCCAAGGGTGGAGGCACATAGTCTGTCGGCTTCTCTAGCGGGGGTCGGGGTGGTTCTTCCATTTTCAACACGAGCTCCGATTTCATCCGGAGAAGCACCGCCGAGGAGAGCAGTGCTGTTCCTGAGACTGAGAAGTCGATAAAGCCTCGGCCCTTCATCTCCCCCATCAAGCCCGTCAGTAGCTGGGACAGGTTCACGTCCCACGGCTTAACACGATGAAGATGGAGCAGGTCAAAGAGTACAGTGTACGGGCTCTTCAGCCAGTAAGTGTCCAGTTCCGTGGTCAATCCTTGACCCCGCCCTTGTTCGGAAGGGAGATAACCGCACTCTGACCCTGATCGATATAGACTCCGAAGACTCGGTCCGCACGGGAGATCGTCGTATCCTTCAACGAGATCACAATAAACTGGGACTCGCCACTCTTGGACCTGACCAGTGTTGCCAGCCTCTTCGCGTTCAGAACATCTAGGTGCGCATCAATCTCGTCCATGATGTAGAAAGGCATCGGATGAATCTGCTGCAGAGCGAGCAGATAGCAGACTGTTGAGACGGATTTTTCTCCCCCGCTCGCCGCGCCAATGGTGAGCTCGGTCTTCCCGGGGAATTGGAGGAAAACGTCCAGTCCTCCCTCGAAGGGATTGTCTGGGCTGTCGAGCGCCATCCTTCCATTCCCGCCACTTGTAATGTCGCCGAAGATCTGGTGAAAAGTGTCATTGACCTTCGTAAACGCAACCATGAACGTGTCAAGCTTCCTCTTTTCCAGTTCGTTCATGAAGTCCAGAATAGCTAGCTTCTCTCTTTCCAGATCACTAATCCGGACAGAGAGATGCTTGTATCCACCCTTGATCTCTTCGTAGTCTTTGACCGCCAGCTGGTTAACGAGTCCTATCTCAGCCAACTCTTTTTCCAGAGCCGCCCTGAGCTTCGTAGCGTCCTCGATAGCTTCGGGCGTGGTTTCGAGAGGTTTCTCGAAACCGAGATTTCGCAACTGCGCACTCAACATCGTCAGCTGGGTCTCTAGCTCTCTTAGACTCGCCTTCAACTCCGAGACGTTGGAGTTGAGCGGATCCATCCGGTCGATCAGTTGCGAAAGCGACTTCTCTATCTCAGCGAATCTGTCTTCGTATTTTCTCCTCTCCTGACCGACAGACTGAAGGCTGTCTACCAGTCGAGTTTTTTTTTCGTTGAGCTTGCTCATCTGTTGCCTTAATTCTTCTGATTTCTTGTTCGCTTCCTCTACCCTTGACTCCTCTCGTTTGGTTTCACTCTCAAGGGCTCTCAGCTGAATGCGTAGCTGGTCGTAACCGGGTTTGAGAGTGTCAAGCGTGGATTGTGTGGAAGCGACTCTGCTGTCCAGCTCCAGCTTCTCACGCAACAGGGCCTCGGCTTCTGCGACGGCTTGATCGCGATCGCGTTCCATCCCCATGATTGCTGTTCTTCTCTGTTCGATCTTCAGCTTGGCGAGCTCTTCCTCGCGCATAGAGAGTCGCCGTTTTATCTCGCCCTGCTTCTGGGCTATCTCCTGTAGCAGTTCCTGTTCGCGCCGCATCGAGTTCTGAAGACTCTCAATCCTCTTCTTCGTCTGTTGCAGCGACAGCCGGGTCCTTTCCAGGCTCCTCTGAGCCATCTCAACATCGCGTCCGAGTGCCTCGCGCGTCTTGCTCGTAGAGACTCGGTCTTCTCTGAGTTTGACAATCTCCGACTCTAACCGGTCGAGTTCGGATCGAGACCGCTGAACAATAGACTCTAGCGACTTGACGGTTCGCTCAAGACCCTCAAGCACATTGGCCCTCGGGATAAGGGTGGAAGCATCGAAGGGCGCACGATAGTAGCCACTTTCGAGACCACCACCGGGTTCGTACAGATCCCCGCTTGTTACAACGCATCTCTGGCCCCTGGCCGCGCTCAAGAAAGCCGCTCTCTGATTTGTGGCGAGCATCGTATCGCCGAAGACGAACTCGACGGCTGCAGTCAATCCCTTCTCGGACTTAATGATGCCCGAGAGGGGACCTACTATTCCAGGCGTCTGCTCGTACTCATCTCTCTCTGGAGGAACCTCCAAGTCATCGAGAGGGATTATCTTGGCTCGACCCAACTTCGTACGCTTCAGGCTCTCGACGCATTTGATCGCTACTCCAAGGTCTCTTACAACGAGGGCTCGCATCCAGCCCACGCTTGCCGCTTCTACGGCCTTGCTGTACTCATCACTGTATTTGATCAACTCTTGGAGTCGTCCCAGAACTCCGTTGAGCGCTCCCTCCTCAGCCATCTCCTCCAGTTTCTGCAGCGCCTTTTCTTCTGCCTGAAGAGTATCAGCAATGTTTCGTTGAGTGTTGAACTCAGTAACAGTCACGCGTGCCCTCTTGGCGACGTCTAGGGCCTCGTCGATCTCTTTGTGTCGCTGATCCTTGAGCTCAGTGTACTCTTTGGCCTTCTCCTCAATATCCTGTAATCTCTTCTCTTCTTCTTTCCCAAGCCTCTCCATTTCCCGGATTCTCTTCTTCAACTCCTCTGCCAAGCTAGAGAATTCTTGATGGCGAGCCTCAAGGGTCTGTAAATGACTCGCAGTCAGGTCCAGTTTCGCTGAACTGCCTTTACTTGTTGCGATGAAGGTTGACAGTTCCTTTTCCAGTGCAGCGATTTCAGCATCGAGCGATTCGTGTGTTCTTGCGTCCGCTGATAGTGCTTCTCGAGCGTTCTGCAGAGCCGTGTCGAGTTTCTTGGCTTTCCCGTTCGCTTCTTCGAATCTTGTCTCCAGGCCGGCCTTCTCGGCAGTTAGGTTTCTGAGAGCGGTCGGGAGTTCTTTGAAATTGTTCTGGATCTGTTCTCCCTGGTTTTGCAGAGACTCGATTTGCCTAGTTCGAGTATTCAAAATATTCTTGGCTGCTTCAGCTTCTGCCCTTGCTCGGACGACTCCGTTGCTGGCCTCCGCGATCTTCCTCTCAACGCCGAAGAGTTCTTGGTTTCCCTGGGTGACAGTTAGCTCTTCGAAGTGACGTCTCTCACCTTCTACCTTCGACCTCTGGGTGGTAAGTTCGTCTCTCTGCTGTCGTAATGCGTCGAGATTCTTCTGCTCGTTCTCCAGCTCTAGGATTGCGCTGGAGCGTTTGTTCTCAAAAGTAACTATTTGTGAAGAATAGACGCGTGCCTGCTGATTCCCCATCTCTTTCTCGATGAGCTTGGAACGTAGAAGGTCGTTTCGTTCGCGTTCAAGCCGTTCTATTCTGTTTCTTACGTCTTCGACCTTGCTTGCCGCTACCTTAAGGTTAACGTCGGCTTCTGAGAGCTGGATTTTTGCCTCTGCTTTTTTTGTCTCGAAGACTCCTAGTCCGATGAGGTCTTCTAGTATTCGTCTTCTCTCTTCTGTGCTGATTTCCGCAAGGCGGGTGATTGAGTGTTGGGCGATGAGGTTGAAGCCAGTTACTTGGATGTCGCCGGAGCTAAGGATGTCTTGTACCTGTTTTCTGGAGAGGCGGCGACCGTTCATTCGATAGATTCCCTCGCCGCCCTTTGAGAACTCTCGTGACACAGTCACGAGGTCAGAATCGACGGGAATCTTCCGATCGGTGTTGTCGAACTGGACAGCCACGTAGGCTGATCTGGCGTCTCCGGTATTGGACTTGTGGACTAGGTCTGAGAGGCTTCCACCTCGGAGTTCTCGAGGGCTGAGTTCGCCCAGTGAGAATTTGAGCGCGTCTAGGATGTTTGATTTTCCCGAGCCGTTAGGGCCAGTGAATACTGTGAAGCCTCGGTCGAGGTTGACTGAGACCTTCTTGTTGAAGGTCTTGAAGCCTCGGATGTCGATCCGTTTGATATAGACCAAGGCCCGGCCCTGGAACAGTTCTGACTCTAGTTAGATAAGTTCGTCCATCATCATTGACGTATGCGCAGATGGTTGGATTATCGGCCGAATCTGCGATGACGTCGCTGATAGAGCCGTATAGCTCGGAGAAAATCGATCTTCCGGAACTCAGGCCAGTACACGTCTTCGAACACAAGCTCGCTGTAGGCCGACTGCCATAACAGGAATCCGCTCAAACGCTCTTCGCCCGATGTGCGTATTACGAGATCAGGGTTCGGATTCGGAAGATGCGCAGTGTAGAGATACTTGTGAAAAGTGTCTTCGTCGATCTGTTGTGGTGAGAGATTACCCTGGTGCACGTCCTCTACTATCTTCTTCGTAGCGTCAACGATCTCGGCTCTTCCCGTGTATGCGATCGCGAGGTTTAGGAAGTGCTGATCGTACATGCTCGTCTCGTCTTCGAGACGTTTGAAAACGTCTTGGAGAGTTTCAGGCAACAGGTCAGTCCGGCCAATTGCTTTGACTCGTACCTTCTGGGTGTGCAGTCTGCTGTCCCTTCCCAGTTTTCGAGTCTCTTCCTCGACGATCTTTAGGATCGAGTTTACCTCTTCGCTGGGTATTGAGAAGTTCTCGGTAGAGAATGTGTAGAGGGTTAGCGTCTTGATCCCATATTCGAGGCACCAGTCGAGAACTTCTTCGCCGACCTTTGCTCCTGCCCAGTGTCCGTCTGTGTAGTTGAGGGCTTTCTCTGTCGCCCATCTTCGGTTTCCGTCCAGAATTATTCCGATGTGCTGTGGCATGGGGTTGTACTTGATCTGTTCAATCAGATATTTCTCGTAGGCTTTGTAGACCCCTGCGATTCTGAGGAGGCTGTTTATCATTAAGCGA
>Ga0137418_10000918_pt1 | contig 27097 bp, 22 predicted proteins | sample CZODoug3_1_2_16f_FD_122242 | JGI IMG/M metagenome (GOLD analysis project Ga0137418, IMG submission 122242) | Vadose zone soil fungal communities from Angelo Coast Range Reserve, California, USA - CZODoug3_1_2_16fungal (Hybrid Assembly) | ecosystem: Environmental > Terrestrial > Soil > Vadose...
ATTTTTCAGAAGTCACGAAGTTTTAACAACTTGCGCGCTCTCACCGGTGTGAATAAGTCTGACGAGCGCCGAGCCTTTGGGTTAAGGGCTCGGCAGACCTGGGTTTTCGTTTTTCGGTTCAAGAGGCAGTTACTTCGACACGGGAGCCAAATAGGGGCGTTCCACGACCGTTGCTCGCCGGGACGGAAGGTCGCATTCGTCGATGCGATCCAAAATCCGAAGGGGGATGCCAATTTCCTTGCAAGCTTCAACCGCGGCGTCATTGAAGTACAGAAAGACAAGAAACTGACCCTGCTGCCTGTACTTAGTTCGGGCTACTAAGCCTTGGGTGTCTGTCTCGATAGTTGTATAGACCAAGATTCTTTCCGCGTATCGAAAGTTACTCTTCGTCAGGCGACTATCGAGCGTTTTGACTAAATGAACATGTGGCAGCGAGCCTGACGAAACGTCATCTAAAGTCAAACCAACTACCGAGAACATTTCTATCCTTTGTGCGCCGACAGTTTCGCGCACTGCTCGCATCCTTAATGTAGATCGCGCCGCCTGTCACAATAATCTTCCCCGCGAACTAGACTTGTATACGTCCGTCGGCCCCAATTGTCACGAAAAGGTACTCATGCGCCGAGCCCGGCCGCAAGGCCCCGACTCGCTTAACGGTAACGGCCTTGCCGTTCACATACGCGCACAAAATTCGATTTGTCGAATGCAAATTCTGCGTTGTACAAGCGGGCCCTCCGCGTTCGATAAACGATCATGTGCCCTCACCCCCATTGGGGACACCCGGATCACGACGCCTGTGGAACAGGCTTTATCGCACGTCTGGGCGGAGCACCCAATCACGACATTATTGAGCATGCTCTGACCGCGCTGGAGCGGCTGACGCACCGCGGCGGTGTGGACGCGGACGGCGCGAGCGGAGACGGTGCGGGGCTGCTGACGTCGATTCCCGAGGCTTTCTTTCGCGCGCGGGCGCAGGAGCAGGGGATTGCCCTTCCGGAGGTGTTTGGGCTGGGTTTTGCGTTTTTCCCTCGCGGCTCGGCGGCTGAAGCGCGCGCCGCGGTCGAAACGGCGGCGGACGTGGAGCGGCTGCGGGTGCTGGGGTGGCGGCGCGTTCCGGTCAACACCAATTCGCTGGGGCGGCTAGCACTGGAGACGATGCCGGAAACCTGGCAATTTTTTGTGGAGCCATTTCATCCGGCGCGGGGGACGACGCGGTTTGAGTGGCGACTGGCGCTGTTGCGCAAACGCGCGGAATCCCTTTTGCCTGAGCGTTGTTACATCTGCTCACTTTCTTCGCAGACCGTGGTGTACAAGGGGCTGCTGACGCCGTGGCAATTTCCACAGTTTTATGAGGACCTGCGCGACCCGGCTTTTGCCACTACCTTTGCTATCTTTCACCAGCGATATTCGACCAATACACAGCCATCGTGGCACCTGGCGCAGCCGTTCCGATATGTGGCACACAACGGGGAAATCAACACGATTGTTTCCAATCGGCGATGGCTGCGCGCGAAGGAGCGGGAGATCCGGGTGAGGCTTACGGCTGGGCCGTGGCTACGCCTCCTTGAGGAAAACGTCAGCGATTCGGCGAGCTTCGACAACGGCTTCGAGCTGAAATTGCTGGAAGGATTTGCGGCGGACGCGGCCATGCTTTCGATGGTGCCGCCGGCGTTTGAGAATGATCCACTGCTCTCGCGCGATGTGCGGGCGGCGCTGGCATCGTTGTCGCAACACGGCGAGCCGTGGGACGGCCCGGCGGCGCTGGTTTTCTCCGACGGGCAGTTAGTGGGCGCGAAGCTGGATCGCAACGGATTGCGGCCGCTGCGCTACACGCTGACGCACGATGGGTTGCTTGTTGCGGGGTCCGAAGTAGGAATCATGGACTTGGATGAGTCGCGCATCGCAGAGCGCCAGCGGCTGGGCCCAGGCGAAATGATCCTGGCGAATCCCGCGACGGGAACTGTTTTTCGCTATCGCGAAATCCTGAAACGGCTGGCTACGCTGCAATCGCGCAGTGCTTTGCCGGTCGTGCGGCAAGTCAGCGTCGCGGGCACTGCGGCGAGTCCAAGCGTGGCGCGTCCGGAACGCATGGCCGCGGCGGCGGGCTGGACGGAAGACCAATTCAGAATTCTGTTTTCGCCGCTGGTGCAAGGGCACGAAGCGAACTGGAGCATGGGTGACGACGCGCCGCCGGCGTTTCTCTCCAATTTGCCGCGCACGCTGTGGGATTACTGCAAACAGCGTTTTGCGCAGGTGACCAATCCGCCGATCGATCCGCTGCGTGAATCGCACGTGATGTCGCTCGCGGTTCATCTCAAGAACGGGATTGTGCTGCCGAGCCCGCTGATTGGCGCCGAGCAGCTTGCCGAGCTTTCCACAACCTTCGGTCCTGTGCAGAACATTGACTTTACTTTTTCCGCCCCCAACGAAGTTCCGGGCGCTCGCCGCAGTCTGACTCAGTTGACTACCCCTCTGAGTGGCAGCGTGCGTCCGGGACTTCTCCTCCTCTCGGATCGCGGCATCAGCGGTGAACGCGCGGCGCTTCCGGCGCTGTTGGCGACCGCGGCGGTGTGGAAGGCGATGGTTCGCGAAGGTTTGTGGGACGTGCCGCTGATCGTGGAGTCGGCGCAGGTTTTCGATACGCATCATGTGGCGCTGCTGGTGGCTGCGGGCGCAAGTGCGGTGATGCCGTATCTTGCGGAGCAGTTCGCAGAATCGCTGGAGGCGGGCGGGACGGGGCGAATGCGCGCGGCGATCAATGCGGGTTTGCGAAAAGTTCTGGCGCGGATGGGCGTTTCGACGCTCGCGAGCTACCGCAACAGCCATCTCTTTGAGATTGTCGGATTGTCGGAAGATTTGTGCGCGGAATTTTTCGAGGATGCCGCGGATTTTCCGGGTCCGAAGAGTTTGGACGATTTGCTTGGCGATTATTTGCGCATGCACCGCGCGGCGTTTTCCGGAGCGGCTAACGAACTGGCGGATGCGGGGTTGTATCGCTTCCGGAAGGGCGCGGAGTTGCATGCCAATTCGCCGGAGATCGTGCGGCGCATGCACGCGCACGTGCGGGCGCCAGAGGCTGGGAAGTTTTCCGCTTTCGAGGAACTGGCGGAGAGCCAGGGGACGGTTTTTCTGCGTGATTTGCTGGAAACGGTGCCGGCACCGCCCGTTGCGGTGGAGGAAGTTGAGCCGGTCGACTCGATTGTGCGGCGCTTCAGCACGCAAGCGATGTCGCTGGGGTCGCTAAGCCTTGAGGCGCACCGGACACTTGCAATGGCGATGAACTCGCTTGGCGGGCGCAGCAACACGGGCGAAGGTGGCGAAGATCCTTCGGTGTATCGGAACGAGCCGCGCGCGGCGAACAAGATCAAGCAAGTGGCGTCCGCGCGCTTTGGAGTGACGACGGACTATCTGGTCCACGCGCAGGAGCTGGAAATCAAAATGGCGCAGGGGTCGAAGCCCGGAGAAGGCGGGCAGCTTCCGGCGCGCAAAGTCACGGAATACATCGCGCGTATTAGGCATGCCACCCCGGGCACGCCGCTGATTTCTCCGCCGCCGCACCATGATATTTACAGCATCGAGGATTTGGCGCAGTTGATTCACGATTTGCGCACGGTCAATCCGCGGGCGCGCATCGGAGTGAAGCTGGTTTCGGGGTCGGGCGTGGGCATCATCGCCGCGGGCGTGGCGAAAGCGGGCGCGGACGTTATTACCATCAGCGGGCACAATGGCGGGACGGGGTCCTCGCCCCTTACTTCCATCAAGAACACGGGCTTGCCGTGGGAAATTGGTTTGCGCGAAACACATGACACATTGGTTCGCGCGGGCCTCCGTTCGCGTCTCTCTCTCCGCGTGGACGGAGGCCTGAAATTTTCACGGGACATTTTGATTGCGGCGATCCTCGGCGCGGATGAGTTTGGATTTGGCACGGCGTCGCTGCTGGCGATTGGCTGCGTGATGGCGCGGCAGTGCCATTTGAACACGTGCCCGGTGGGAATTGCCACGCAGGATGAAAAACTGCGGCTGCGCTTCAATGGCAAGCCGGAGATGGTGGTGGCGTATTTTCGCGCGCTGGCCGAAGAAGTGCGCAAGAAAATGGCGCAGCTCGGTGTGCGGTCGCTCGGCGAACTGCGCGGATGGTACGACCGGTTGGGAACGCGGTCTGGAATGGACGCGTTTTTGGTGGTGCCGATTTCGGCGACAGGGCGGGTGGCGCCGCAGCAGGTTCCGACGGATCATTCCGCTGCGCTGGAGGATTCGCTGCATTTCAGCCACGCGATCGTGCCGCAAAGCGAGCCGCAGCCGATTCACAATTCGGATCGCAGCGTGGGAACAGGCCTGAGCGGCGAATTGATGCGGCGGCGGGCGCACGGCGGCTGGCTCGACCAGCAGTTTACGCAGGAGTTCGTCGGGTCGGCGGGCCAGAGCTTTGGAGCGTTCCTGGCCGATGGTGTGACACTGAAATTATCGGGGGAAGCGAACGACTACGTAGGCAAAGGGCTGTCTGGCGGAACAATTGCGATTTCCGCGGGTTCGGCGGCTTCGCGGCGGGGCGATGTGCTTGCGGGAAACACGGTTTTGTATGGTGCGACTTCAGGCCAGCTTTACATCGCGGGGCGCGCCGGCGAACGCTTTGCGGTGCGGAACAGCGGGGCGCTGTCGGTTGTTGAAGGCGTTGGACAGCATGGCTGCGAATACATGACCGGGGGAGTGGTTCTGGTGCTGGGACCACTCGGATTGAATTTTGGGTCCGGGATGACGGGCGGATTGGCGTATGTGATGCACGCAGAGGCCGAGGATGTTCTGCACCGCGAGTTTGTGGCGCTGGCGGACATTGAGGCCGACGAACAGTTGTGGCTGCGACGCGTGCTGGAAGCGCATGAACATTTCACGGCGAGTCCGCGCGCGGCGCGTTTGTTGTCGAGGAGAGGGGCGCTGCCTCTTGTTCGGGTGCAGCCCGTGCATTTGCAGGGCACAATCGCGGACACATGGAGGCCGGTGCTGGAACGTTTGCGACGTTTACCACAGGGCGAGCCCTTGCTTGTTGCGCCGGAGCTTCCGGCAATTTCACAGGCAGCGCTGCATGCCTAGAAAGAGAATTACGACCGCGCACGACGCATCGATTCCGCTATAATCCACGTCGAGCGATTCACTTATGGATTTCGACCAACTCGCTACATTTGTCTACGTTGCCAAGCTGAAGAGTTTTTCGCGCGCGGGGCAAAAAGTGTTTCGCTCGCAATCCGCCGTGAGCGCGCAGATACGGCAGTTGGAGCAGGCCTATCACGCGCGGCTGCTGGACCGCTCGGCGAAATCCGTGGAGTTGACGCCGGCCGGGGAGGTGCTATTCGAGTACGCGCAGAAGTTGCTGCGGCTGCGCGATGAGTCTGTTCAGGTGGTTGCCGATCGCGGAAATGTGGTGCAGGGGCCGGTGGTGTTCGGGGCCAACGAAGCAACCTGCTTGTACCTGATGCCGGACATTTTTGCGGAGTTTCAGAGGCGGTTTCCGCTGGTGCACATCAGCATCTACCGGAATTTCAGCCACAAAATTTTGCAGCGCGTGGAAGACGGGTCGATCGACGTTGGCATTGTGACGCTGCCGACGAAATCGCCGAACCTGAAAGTGCACCACATTCATCGCGACCGGCTGCGGTTCATGGTCAGCACGCGAAATCCGCTGGCGCAGCGGTCGAAGTTGACCCTTGAGGAAGTGGCTTCGCAGCCGCTGATTTTTCCGCGCACCGGGTTCACGCGGCAGGTGCTCGACAAATTGTTTAGGCCCTATCGCTCGCGGATTCACGTCACCATGGAGCTGCCCAGCATCGGGATGATCAAACGCTTTGTGGGAGCGGATGCGGGCGTTTCGTTCATTAGCGAAAGTTTCGCGCGGGACCAGGTGAAAGCCGGCGAAGTGAAATTGCTCACGGTAGAAGGCGTCGATTTGTTTCGCGAGCTTGGCCTTGTGTACCGGCGAGATCGCAGCCTGCCGCGGGCTGCACAGGCGCTTATCGCGCTGATTCGCGAGTATCGCAAGTCGCCCGAACACTCGGCGACGGTCGGTGCCGACTAAAAGCAGAGTAACTTTTGAAATGAAGTGGCGGAACGCTCGCGATAGTCCCGCGCGTTTAACCTTCAATTACTTTTGCCGCTCGAATTTACTTTTTTGCTTCGGGAAGGTCGAAGCTGAGGCTGCCAATTGCTTTGGCGATCACATTTTCCTGGATTTGGATCAAATCGCTGTCCGCATAGGTCATGCCGAGGACGGTGAAAATGTCGCCGCTACGGCTGATCACTACAAGCGTACCGGACCAGTCGTGCTCATCGGCTTTGCCGCGATAGTGAAATTCCACGGCCGGCGATCCGCCGACAACCGTCTTGCGTTGCGAAACACGCTGATAATTTTCGTACACGTCGTGCAGCCGGTTTTCGACCGTTGCTGCCGCCGCGTCCAGCGGCTCCTTCGCTTTCTCGCGGCCTACCACCATCAAGCAAGATTCGTTTGACGTGCCCATGGCGACGATTGCGTTGGGCAGGGCGTTGCGCGCGTCGTCGATTAGCTGCCAGCTCGGCGCTTTGTACATGCGGAATCCGTGCGTGTAGTTCGTGTAGAGATTGCCCTGCACGTCTTCGCGAATGGCGGGTACCACGGGCTCTTTCGGCGGGGCAGGCTGCGCGGCCGCGGATGGAAGAGCCGTGTTGGCGGCGGCAGGGGAGCCTTTTAGCGCCGGCGCCACCGGGTCGCCAGTTGGCGCGCTGGCGAGAAGCCCCGGCTTCACCGCGGTGTCGGTGATCTTTCCTGCCGTCTTGTCAGGCTTGTTCTGCTTGGCGGCGCTGGGCGTGATTGCCTTCGCGCTGGCGTTGCTGGTGGACGGCGAGGCATCCGCTGCAGAAGCGACGGCGGTTTCAGCCTTCGACTGTGGACGTGGTGCACTCTGGGGCGAGTCTGCGCCACTTTTTGAGGCTGGCTGCGCCTCCGAACTCGCCGGTGCACTGGGTACGATGGAAGCAATCTTGTCTTTCTCGACCAAGACGTATCCAAAATCGGTTTTGACCCTGAACATGTTTTCTTCGTACGCGACGATGACGCCGTAGAGCTTCTTGCCGTCTTTCAGGCGGATTTCGTCGGCGCAGGCGGGCAGGGCGACGGCAAGACAGAGTGCGCAAAGAGAAGCCCATCGCACGCCACGGTTGAAAAGGACGCCCATAGTGCGAGTATGTGCCTTGGCTACGCGCCGCTGCAACTGGCTGTGCGGGCATGTGTCCGGCCTATTACGTGGCTTTTCGACCGATCGGCACGGCCCGATGTGGGTCGTGAGGCAAGGGAGACGACTATCAAACGGCCGGCGGCCCGGGAGAGCCCAAAGGCAATGGAGCCGCCAGCCGTTTCCCGTTTCCTCTACCGCACCGAATTATAGCGAACAAAAAGCGAAACTACAAGCCCCGCTGCATTGACAAACACGCACGGCAGGCAGACGCTCTCCCGCATGACTCCCTCTCATGTATTGCTTCTTGCCTTCGGAATCGGCCTTATCGCGGGCCTGCGCTCGCTCACCGCTCCGGCGGTGGTTGCTTGGGCGGCGCATCGTGGCTGGCTCAACCTTCAGGGCAGCTCGCTGTCGTTTATGGGGTCGACGGCTGCCGTGGCGGCCTTCACGATTCTTGCGCTCGTCGAGCTTGTGGCGGATCAGCTTCCATCGACGCCTGCGCGCACGAAGCCTCCGGGCTTAATTGCGCGGATTCTCCTTGGCGGACTTTCGGGCGCGGCCGTGGCGCTGGCTGGCGGGCAATCGGCTGCGGTCGGATGCGCTCTGGGCGCGGTCGGCGGTGTGGTAGGGGCGTTTGTGGGGTACCAGGTGCGCACCGGGCTGGTGCGCGTGCTCAAGGTTCCGGACTTTGTGATTGCGGTGCTCGAGGACCTGGTCGCGGTTGCGGGGGCGCTCCTCATAGTCACCCGATTCTAAATTTGACCTAGTGTGCTACGCGCGCAGTTCCCAGCTAATTGGCTGCGCACTCAGTTGTTTCCAGTAATACGCTGCGCATCCAATCCGCGAGCTTTTCGTGAATCATCGCACCCGAGGAGTCCTATGACCGCACCTACTCACTACCAGGCGATCGTGATTGGCTCTGGACAGGGCGGCACACCTTTGTGCCGCGCACTGGCACAGGCGGGCGTGCGGACGGCGCTCATTGAGCGAAGCCACGTAGGCGGAACTTGCATCAATGAAGGTTGCACGCCGACGAAGACGATGGTGGCCAGCGGGCGGGTCGCGTATCTCGCTCGCCGGGGCAAGGATTACGGTGTGCAGACCGGCGACATTCGCATCGATATGCAGCGGGTGCGCCAGCGCAAGCGCGACATTGTCGATAGTTTTCGCAACGGCAGCCAGAAGCGCCTGGAAAAGACGGCCAATCTCGACCTGATCTTCGGGGAAGCGAGCTTCGCCGGCCCCAAGACGGTGAGCGTCCGCTTGAAGGACGGTGCTCAACGCACCCTTTCCGCGGATCGTATTTTCATCAATGCCGGGACGCGTCCATCGGTGCCCAAGCTGGAGGGCCTCAAGGAGGTGCCATTTCTCGATAGCACCTCGATCATGGAACTGGACTTCGTTCCCGAGCACTTGCTTGTGCTCGGCGGCGGCTACGTGGGCCTGGAATTCGGGCAACTGTTTCGGCGGCTCGGCAGCCGCGTGACCATCGTGCACTCCCGGGAGCAATTACTGGCCGGCGAGGATTCCGATGTTGCCGAAGAGGTGCTAGCCATCCTAAAGCAAGATGGGATTGAGGTGCTGCTGAGCAGCAAAGCGGAAGGCGTCGTGAAATCGGGCGGAGGCATTCAGCTTACGGTGCGTGCCGGCAAGGAACCGCGCGTGGTGCAAGGCTCTCACCTGCTGACCGCGACAGGCCGCACGCCCAACACGGACAGCCTGAATGTGAGCGCTGCTGGCATTGCCACCGACGAGCGAGGCTTCATGAAGGTGAACGGAAAACTGGAGACCAACGTCGACGGTATCTACGCGCTGGGAGATATAAAAGGCGGTCCGGCGTTCACGCATATTTCGTACGACGATTTCCGCATTTTGCGCACGAATTTGATCGAGAAGGGAAGCGCGACGACCGCGAATCGCTTCGTGCCCTACACGCTTTTCATCGATCCGCAGCTTGGGCGCGTGGGCATAACGGAAGAGCAAGCACGCGCGCAAAACAAGAAAATTCGCGTCGCCAAAATGCCCATGAACTACGTGGCCCGCGCGCTCGAAGTCGATGAAACCCGCGGCTTCATGAAGGCCATTGTGGACCCCGAGAGCAAACAGATTCTCGGAGCAGCCGTCCTGGGGATTGAGGGCGGCGAAATCATGACCATGCTGCAACTGGCGATGATGGGCCATCTGCCGTTCACTGCGCTGCGCGAGGCCACCTTCGCTCATCCGACCCTGGCAGAATCCCTAAACAACCTCTTTACGCATTTTGTTTAGCGGCCGCGCCTTGGCCCGGCGCAGCTCGTCGCCTATGCGAACGCCGCCTGTGCTAACGTTTCCTGCATGACCGCTCGTCTTCCCGTGCGCAAGGCTATTATCGAACGCCGGACGTACGAGGCCCCCGCCGAGGGCCGCGAAGGAAAGGTGCGGCTGGACTTTAATGAAAATACCGCGGGCTGCTCGCCTGCCGTCATCCGCGCTCTCGGAAAGATGTCTCGCAAGCAGATCGCGATGTATCCCGAATACCAGCGGAGCACTGAGCGTCTGGCGCGCCATTTTGGCGTTCGGCTAAGTGAGCTGTTACTCACCAACGGGGGCGATGACGCACTGCGCGTGTTCTTCGACACTTTCGTGGAGTCGGGGTCCAGCATCCTGATCTGCGAGCCTACTTTCCCGATGTATCGCTATTACGGGGAAATCGCGGGAGCCAGGGTAGAGGCGCTGCGCTACGGCCCGGACATGGAATTCCCGACGCCGGGCATTCTTGCCGCGCTGCGAAGGAAGCCCCGCGTGTTGTTCGTAGCCAATCCGAACAATCCGACAGGAACGCTGTTGCAGATTGCCGAGATCGAGAAGATTTTACGGGCCGCGACGAACACCGCCGTTGTGATTGACGAGGCCTACGCAGAATTTTCGGGAGTGACACTCGTCCCATACATCGGTAAGTATGCAAATCTGTTCATCACGCGCACGTTCTCGAAGGCCGCAGGACTTGCCGCTCTGCGGCTTGGGGCAGTCATCGCCGGCGCCGAGTCGCTGTCTTACTTGCGGCGCGCGATGCCGCCTTTTCCGGTGAATCTGGCCGCGCTGGTGGCGGCGGACGCCGCGGTGCGCGACGGCCGCACGATACGCGCCTATGTGCGCGAAATTCGCCGCCTGCGTGCCTGGTTTGAAAAAAAACTGCACGGTTTGGGCGTCAAGACGTTCCCCAGCGCGGGGAATTTTCTGCTAGCCAATTTCGGACCGGGCGGCCCGCGATTGTTTCAACGGCTGGAGCGCGAGGGGCTTCTGCTGCGCGAGCGCACCAAGGACCTCGGACCGGGGTTCGTGCGCATCACCATCGGCACGCAGGCGGAAATGAAATTGTTGCTGAAGAAAATGAAGCGGCTGGGATTTAGCGCAGATACGCGTCGGTGACGTACTGCTGCACCATCCGCTGCGTATTGAAAAACGATCCATTGATGGCGATGGCGTGCTGCATGACCGTCAGGTAGCGCGCCCGCTCTTTGTAGTACATCGGCAAGATTATGTTTTCCAGTTTGGTATATAGCGACTGCGCCTCGCTGGCATTGTCCGTAGCTACCGGGAGGGACCCCGGCAGCCGCGGTTCACCGATGGACCAGCCCGTGATTCCTTCGATGTGCCCTTCCACCCACCATCCGTCCAAAATGCTCAAGCTGGGCACGCCATTCAGCGCCGCTTTCATACCGCTCGTTCCGGAAGCTTCCAGCGGGTATTGCGGCGTATTCAGCCATAGATCCACGCCAGAAGTGATTTGCCCGCCGACCTCCATGTCGTAATTGTCCAGAAAAACAATGGACACGGTTTTGCGCAGAGCCTTCTTGGCCAGAAAAATTCTGCGGATGATATCCTTGCCGCCGCCGTCGTGCGGATGGGCTTTGCCGGCATACACGATCTGAAACTTTCCGGCGCTCTTGGCAATCTGGCGCAGGCGATCCAAATCGGAAAGAATCAAGTCCGCGCGTTTGTATCCCGTGGCGCGGCGAGCAAAGCCGATGGTGAACGCTTCGGGATCGAGGGCCAAGCCCGTTTTCTTGCGCACGGTTTCAAAAAGCTCGTGCTTCGCAAGTAAATGCGAGGACCAGACCTCTTCCGGCGGCAGCCCGAGCGCGCCGCGCAAACTGTAATTGTCCTCCCGCCAGGAGGGGATGCAGCGGTCAAACAGCTCCTGGAATGCGGGTGAAGCCCAGGTGGCAGCGTGGACGCCATTGGTGATCGCCTCGATGGTAGCCTGCGGAAACATCTTGCGCGAGGTTTCACCGTGCAGCTTGGCGACGCCGTTGACGTAGGTGCTGAGGCTCAGAGCCAGGGAGGTCATGTTCAGGGAAGCTCCGGCTCGCGCGGCTTCTTGCATATCGGGGTAATCACGTTCCGCTTGCAGCGCGCGCTTTACGAGGTCGGCCGAGGATGCATCCTTCAGGTCAAAAAATCCATTCTGGTCCGGAAACACTCGGGTTAGATATTCCATCGGGAAGCGGTCATGTCCGGCGGGCACGGGTGTGTGGGTGGTGAAAACGCACTTGCCGCGGACCTTCTCGATGTCTTCGCCGCGAATCGACGTCCGGCCCGCTTTTTCCGCCTCCTCCCCCAGGAGCTCCAGGGAGAGCAGGGCCGCGTGCCCTTCGTTCATGTGATAGCGCGTCAGCTCGTTATAGCCTAGCGCGCGCAGCATGCGTACGCCGCCGATGCCCAGCAGCACTTCCTGGCAGAGCCGGTAGTAGGCATCTCCGCCGTATAAGCTTCCGGTCAGACTGCGGTCGCGCTCCGCGTTGCTTGGCAGATCGGCGTCCAAAAAGTAGACCGGCACCTCAAATCCGCGGACCCCCTTCACCGTATAGCGCCAGGCGCGCAACTCGATGCGGCGGTTCTCCAACGGGACAGTTACGCGGGCCTCTTCTTCAGTGAGAAAATCCTCGACGTGCCATTCGACGGATTCCTCTGTCTGTGTGCCGTCTTCCGCCAGGCGCTGCGAAAAATATCCTTTGCGATAAAGGAGAGACACCGCCACCATCGGCAGGCGGACATCCGCGGCTGCTCGAATGGTATCGCCGGCCAGGACGCCCAGGCCCCCGCTGTAGCTGGGCATGGCGTTCTGCAGCGCGATCTCCATGGAAAAATAGGCGACAAATCGTTTGCCTGAATTGAACTGCGTCCCCATCTCCCTCGACACTCCGCGGACTTCCAAGTCACTCGCCGCAACCAAAATTTCGCACCCCATAGACTACATATTGTCTTGGAGAACCGTCAGGCACGCAAGCAATTGGAAACGAGTGTTGCCATCCCGAGGTGGACCAAATGTGGCCGACTTTCGCACCCGCGGATTGGGCTTAGCGCCCCATAATTGAGGCTTGAATCTGCTAGACTGTGCCCGCTTTGTCGCATCGCACACGAAGAAGCTTTCTTGCGCAGTCCGCGCTGGCCGCGGCAGGGGCTTCGCTGTTCCCGCGCCTCGCCTTTTCCGCCGACGGCGCGCCCCATGTGCAATTCCCTGCCGACCCGCGGGAGCGCGTCGCCATCGCATCGTACCCGTTCCGCGACTTCATTTTGGGTCCGCGTGACGGCGCCGCTCCGCAGAAGATGGATCTGAAGGATTTCGCGGCTCACTGCGGCGAGAGATTCAATATCCGTAAGGTTGAGCCGTGGAACCGGCACTTCCGCTCGACGGATGCCAAGTATTTGGAAGAATTTCGCGCCTCGCTCGAGAAGGCGCGCGGCGCGGTTGTGAACATCGCGGTTGACGGCGACCACAGCCTATATGCCGCGGATGCTTCGGAGCGCGATCAGGCCGTGGCCTTCAGCAAGAAATGGATCGACGTGGCAGTGGCGATTGGATCCCCGAGTGTGCGAACAAACATTGCGGAAGCTAAGGATTCCAAGCCGGACCTGGACCGCGCCGCGGACAGCCTCAAGCGCGTGGCCGAATTTGCCGCTACGAAGAACGTCGTCGTGCACGTCGAGAACGACAACCCCATCGCTGAAGATCCTTTCTTCCTGGTGCAGTTGATTGAAAAAGTGAACAGCCCGTGGCTGCACTCCAATCCCGACTTTTGCAATACGCTGGCGACGGGCCGCGAGGAATACGCCTACAAGGGCATCGCCGCGATGTTCCAGCACGCTTACGGCATCTGTCATGTCAAGGATATGGAAAACAACGAAAAGGGCCAGGTTTTTCGGGTCGACATGCCCAGGACGTTCGGCATCCTCAAGGGCGCCAACTATCGCGGTTACTGCTCCATGGAATTCGACGCCAGCGGAGACCCGTACCCCGGAACTGCCGCGCTGATCGCGCAGACCCTGCACTATCTTGGATCAGCGGCCTAAAACCGCCGGCCTGCCGACGTGCCTCTCGGACTTCTAATCAGCTTACACCTCCATCCCAGAGCCTAAATGTGTGCGCAGGAAGGCCAGTGCGGCGCGGATGATTTCGCGCGAGCGGTCGTCGTCATTTTGGTTGTCAAAGCCGTGCTCACCGAAGGGATGGTTCATGTAGGTGAGGGGCGCGTTTGCCTCGGTGGCCGCGGTGAGGAAGCGATCGATGGAGTCATTCATCATCGGGACCTCATCCTGGCCGGCCCTGGCTACAAACAGCGGAATCATCGCGGACGTGTCGCCTTGAAGATAGGAGATCGGCGAAAATGCTTTGAGGCACTCCGGAGTTTCGTTCTCGATGTGAGATGGAGATCGCTGGATATCAAGATAGGCGTACAACGCAACCAGACAGCGCACGAATAGCGGTTTCTCCCGCATTGCGGTGCTCAGCAGCGGGCCCCCTCCGGACCAGGTAACCAGCCCTATGCGGCCAGGATCGGCGTTGAAGCTGTCTGCATTAGTACGGATGTAAGAGAGAGCGTTACTTACATCGAGCGCGGCCTCCGCCAGCAAGGGCTTTGGGTAGCCGAGCCGGTGGGTGAACATTACCGAGACCATTCCGGCGGCAGCCACAAGACGTCCCCAAGATTGGAAGAGTCCCCAGTCTTTTGCCTTAAATTGCGCGCCCGCCGCGCCGTGAACGAGCATGACAATTGGGCGGAGATCGCCCGCGGACAGGCCCGGCGGTGTGTAAACGTCCATCAGCAAAAATGGGTTGTCGACCCCGGTGTATTTCTGGTTTGCATGCACCGTGACATCATCCATTCCGGGCAGGCGATACACAACGGGTGGCATGATTCTTTCGGTGGGAGTTTTTGCAGGGCGCGGCGTTGCGGAAGCTCGCGCGGAAGGGTTTGCGTTTTCACGATCTTTGCTCATAAAAGGTCCTCTTTTTCATCAATAGGTTCAAAAACTTAGTGCGAAATCATGGGTAGCGCGATTGCACACCTCGGCGCACGGGCGCAGCTCGACGTTGAGGCCTGTCTAGCAGCGCTCCTGATCCGCGAAGGCTTAATTTTTTGTGGAGGATAAAAGTATAGTTCCCAGATGGGGCGAGGCGCAAGTAACCTCGGCTATAATCTGGCGCGTGAACACCATTCTTGACGGAATTCGCGTGATTGAACTTACCGAGGCGCTGGCTGGCCCTTATTGCGCTATGCTGCTGGGCGATTTCGGGGCGGACGTCATCAAGGTCGAGCGGCCGGGCACCGGAGATCAGTCGCGCGGCTGGGGACCGCCATTCGTGGGCGGGGAATCGGCGTATTTTTTGGCGGCGAACCGTAATAAGCGCTCGATCACGCTCAATTACAATGATGCGCACGATGCGGAAATTCTGCAGCGGCTGATTGCATCGGCCGATGTGTTCCTCAGCAATCAACCATCGCTCGATTCGTTGCAAAGGCGCGGCCTTGATCCGGAAGCCCTGCGCAAAAAATATCCGCGGCTGATCTATTGCAGCATCACCGGATACGGATTCAGCGGGCCAAAGGCGGGCCGGCCCGGCTACGACATTTTGGCGCAGGCGGAATCCGGCTTGATGAGCTTCACCGGCGAGCCGGAAGGCGGCCCGATGCGCTATCCAATTGCCATTGCGGATATGACCTGCGGGATGTACGCGGCCATGGGTATTCTGGGCGCGCTGTTTGCGCGCGGGAAGACGGGCCAGGGGCAATTCTTGGATATGGCGCTGTTCGACTCGCAACTTACCTGGTTGGCGAATGCCGGCAGCAGCTACCTCAATGCCAATGCCGAACCCCGGCGCTGGGGAAACGCGCATCCGAACATCGTGCCGTACCAAGTGTTTCGAGGACGTGACGAGAAACACTTTGTGGTCGGCGTAGGTACGGAAGGGCTTTGGAGGAAGTTCGTCGGGGTCTTGCGGGCCGAGGCGACCCTCGGCAAGGACGCTCGGTTCGCGAACAACTCGCTCCGCATCGAGCATCGTGTGGAATTGCTTGCGTTGCTGCAGCAACGATTCGATGAGGAAACGCGAGACGCGTGGCTGGACAAATTTGCTAAGGCCGGCATTCCAGCGGCGCCAATCAATAGCGTGCCGGAGGCATTGCGCGACGCGCAGGCATTGGCGCGCGGACTGATTGTAAAGATTGAACACCCGGCGCTGCGCGAGGTTCGCAGCATCGCCAATCCCGTCAATTTTTCGGACTTGCCGGTGAGTTATCGCTTGCCCCCGCCGATGCTGGGCGAGCATAGCGAGGAAATTTTGCGGAGTCTCGATGCTGGAGGTTTTTAGCGCGCCCCTTTTGTGTTCCTGGTTTAGCGGAATGTGGCCAGGAGTTCGCCGTTTTCGATTCTCAGGTCGGCAATTTCTGGTGGCAGCTTCAGCTTTTCGCGATTTTCCGGCGAGTCCATCATTTTTTGCACGGCCGTTTCCAGCGCGGACTGCGGAATCGGCAGCGAACCGAGCTGGCCGCTGACGGGCTCGAAGCGCAGATAGCCGTTTGCGGAGGCGAGGCGGCCTTCGAGTTGCAGAGTCAAATTTTTGCCATGAAAGTCGAAGACCACATACGCGCGGACACGATCCTCAACGAGTTCCACCTTCACGTCCCGCACGGACGAGCGCACTTGCTCGACCTGCTCGGCGGGAGTGCCGGACGGGGTGGGAAGATTAGCGTTGCCATCGCCAGCGGGAGTAGTGTTCGGCGCGGCTTTAGTGGGAGCGACGGGTGAAATATCGAGATGGGAAGCGAGATAGGAGTTCAACTCGGCCTGATCGAGGCGAAGCGTGGCGGATTGGCCGCTGGCCACCGCTTGCTCGACGGCCTCCACTTTTTGCTCCACGCGGGCAGCGGCCTGCGGGCTGGTGGCAATGACCGGAGGAGGCGCGGCATGAAAAACCATCAGCAGGGTCACGATTGCAGCGGCATAGGTGGCCCAGCGAAAAATGCGGAATACGAGGCGCAGAGCGCTGGGCTTGGGCGGCGGCAGATTATCGGAGCTCGTACCGCTGCCGGGTATGGCGGTTGCGTTCATGATGCGGCTCCCTGCGGGCTAAGCGCTATCGCCCTACACAAACCGTAGAAGGTTGCAGGGTTTACGACAAGAGAACGCGGGTGCAGGCGCGACCAAGTGGATACGACTAGAAACGGAATGGTTGATAGGTCGTCTAGCACTACAGCGTGTCACGCCATAGTTGGCGCACAAGCAAACGGAGGGATTATGGTGAGAAGGGTTTTGCTGGTTTGCGGTTTCGGGGTGGCAAGTGTTTGTCTGACCTTATTCTCGCGAGCCGCGGGTCAGCCGCAAAGCGCCGCGCCGCAATTCACGGCGGACGGGAAATTGGTGCGGCCGGAAGGATATCGGAAATGGGTGTACGTTTCGTCGGGCTACGGGATGAGCTATAGCCAAAGCCCTAATGGAATGCAAATGTTCACGAATGTTTTTGTGACGCCTGCGGCGTATGACTACTTTGTAGCTAACGGCAAGTGGCCGGACAAAACGATGTTCGTACTAGAGGTGTATGCGTCCACGTCTCGCGGCTCGATCAATAAGCACGGTAGTTATCAAACGGAGCTGTCCGGGTTGGACGTGGAAGTAAAGGATGAAACGCGATTTGCGGACAAGTGGGCGTACTTCAATTTCGATAGCGCGACGAAAGCAGCGAGTGCCGACACGCCGGGCAAAAACGATTGTTGGAAGTGCCATGAGCAGAACGCGGCGGTGGAACATTCGTTTGTGCAGTTTTATCCGGAACTGCTGAAGATTGCGCGCGCGAAGCGGACGATTAAGGCTGGCGTGCGATTGGACGAGTGAATTGTTGGCTAGAGGTGTCATGGAGCAGCTTCTGCACGGACAAATAGCGATCGTGACTGGCAGGAACACCCTCCAGGAAAATAAATCAGTCTGATTGTGAAACTCGCACGAGGTCCTGGCTTGCTGGAAGCGCAAGCCTGCTACAAACTTAACTCCAGCCTTTGTTCACGTTTTCCCGGAGGACCTCGATGCGCCGCGCTTTCTCCTTGCTTATGCTGTTCCTGTTTCCCATTTTGGCCGCCGCGCAAGACCAGGAGCCTCCGCAAGGAGCGCCCCAGCCTACGGCGAAGCGGCGGCTGAAAATAGGCGTGGCATTGGAGGGCGGCGGTGCGCTGGGGCTGGCGCACATTGGCGTGTTGCAATGGTTCGAGGAGCAGCACGTTCCGGTGGACTACATCGCGGGGACCAGCATGGGCGGGCTGGTCGGCGGTTTTTATGCCACGGGAGTTAGCCCCGAGGAAATGAAGAATTTGATCATAAGGCTCGATTGGGACAAGATTCTGCGTGACCACACGCCTTATGAGGATTTGTCGTTCTTGCGGAAGCAAGATCAGCGGGCCTATCCGAATTCGCTGGTGCTGGGATTACGAAAAGGTTTGTATCTTCCTGGCGGATTGAGCGCGGGGCATCAGATCGGGTTGCTGATCGATCGCGAGATGCTCCCTTACTTTGGATTGCCGTCGTTTGACGCGCTACCCGTGCCGTTTCGCTGCGTGGCCACGGATTTGGTGAGCGCGAAGCAATTTGTGTTCAAGGACGGGTCGCTCGCGGAGGCGCTGCGCGCGACGCTGTCGATCCCAGGGGCGTTTTCGCCGGTGCACGACGGGCAGCACGTATACGTGGACGGGGGATTAGTGAACAATTTGCCGACCGACGTCGTGCGGCAGATGGGCGCGGACATCGTGATTGCGGTACACCTCGAGAGGCAGCCTGCGGAGGCCGGAGACATTCAGTCCCTGGTAAGCGTTCTGGAACAGTCCGTGCGGGTGGTGGTTTCGGAGAGCGAAGTACGCGGGCTGGCGAACGCGGATGCCGTCGTCTCCGTGCCGCTGGGGCATTTTCTGACGAGGGATTTCACCAAGAACGTTTCCATCATGGAGGCGGGATACGAAGCGGCGAAAGGAAAATCGAAATTATTGGTCGGTTTTGCTCTGGAGGATGCCGCCTGGAACGAGTACGTGCACGAACGCGACAGCCGCAAGCAGGCGACCACGCCGGTGCCGCAGTTCATCGACGTGCAAGGGACCAGCGCGCCGGCGCAGGAGGATATCCGGCGCTACTTGAAAAAGTTCATCGGGAAGCCACTCAACGCAGAAAAGCTGGACCCGGCGCTAACGCAACTGACCGGAGGCGGGCGTTACAACACCTTGAATTATCGCATCGTGGAGCGCAACGGGACGCAAGGCCTGCTAATCGTCGTGAAGGAGAAGGATTTTGCGCCGCCAACCCTGCAGCCCGCCTTTGAAGTAGACGGTTCGGAAGCCGGAGACATCGAATTCACGCTGGGCACGCGGTTGACGCTGATGGACGTCGCGGGATTCCGGTCGGAGTGGCGCACGGATTTCTTGTTTGGAAATACCTATGGAGTATCCAGCGAGCTGTACCGGCCATTCCGCGCGGAGAGCAAATGGTTTTTTGCGCCACACGCAGACGCCAGCGACACCGCATTCCAGATTTATGCGAAGAATGATCCGCTGGCGGATTATCGCATTTACCGCATGAATATCGGAGCGGACCTCGCTTACGGGTTTAGCCGCTTTAGCGAAGTGCGCGTAGGATACGAGGTGGGAGAGCTCAGCACGAAATTGCGATTGGGCACGCCCGAAATTCCGGCCGTGAGTGGCCGGGCGGGTGCGGCGCGGATGCGCTATGTAATGGACCATACGGATGACCCGGTGATTCCACGCCGCGGATTCCGCGTGGAATCGAATTTTCACTGGTTTGACACAAGCCCTGGCACGACCAGCGCGTTTCCCGCGCTGGATGCGCGGCTGGAGTTTTTTCAGCCGGTGTCGCAAGGGGCGTCATTTTTCTTGAGCAGCGAAGGCGGGAGCACGCTTGGTTCGCGGAACACGGGCGTGCCGCAATTCTTTCTGGGCGGAGCGGCACGGCTGAGCGCTTACGGAGTGAATGAGCTCTTCGGAAACCAGTACTATCTGTTTCGCGGCGGATACTTGCATGAGATCGCGTCACTGCCGCAGTTCGTGGGCAAGAAAGTTTACGCGATCGGCTCGTACGAAGCAGGAAAGATGTATGGCGCCGCGAATGAAAGCAAATTTCCGAATGACTTTGCGGCGGGCGTCCTGGCAGAGACGGCGCTGGGGCCGTTTTTTGTAGGTGGAAGTGTGGGGGATAGCAGCCACCACAAATGGTTCTTTCAGTTGGGGCACGTGTTCTAGATAGTTGCATCCTCGGGGACAGATGGCGAATCTGATAGCACGGTGCGGCCAGTTTTGACGATGCTTCTGGAGGACGGTGATGAGCGAAAAGGTGCGCAAGAATGAGGGGGAGTGGAAGAAGCAATTGACGCCGAATCAATACTTTGTGACCAGGCAGAAGGGGACCGAACCTCCTTTTACCGGCGAATATGAAGACACGAAGAACCCGGGAACGTACAAGTGCGTGTGCTGCGGTCAGCCGCTCTTTCGGTCCGAGACCAAATACCATTCGGGATCGGGTTGGCCGAGCTTTTACGCGCCGGCGGATAAGGAAGCTGTGGCAGAGGAGAGCGATGCGAGCCATGGCATGGCGCGTACCGAGGTGAAATGCAGCCGATGCGAAGCGCACCTGGGGCACGTGTTCGAGGATGGACCGCAACCGACGGGCCTACGATATTGCATCAATTCGGCGGCGCTGAAATTGGACGAGGACAAGAAAAAGGGCGCGCCCTGAGAAGTGCGGCGCGCCTGGGAATTGTTCTAAGAAATGTGATTAGGCTGCTGAGAAACAGGAACACGCAGCGATTTCGGCCACGCGATCGCATTCCCGCTCCCACACGCCCACCAGCAAAACCTTCGTGCCAGTGGGGTATTTGAACACGTAAAAAACGTTTTCTGCGCCATCCAGCTCAAAAAAGCCCGGGCGCCGGGGATCCGGACGCGAGGGCGCGCCGGAAGCGAGGAGCACGCGGAGTTCCGCGATTTGCTCCGGTGTATGACTCCGAAGGTCTTCGAGCAGAGGAGGTTGCTTTGTAAAATTTGTGGTCATGATCTTTTTTCGCCACATGAAGCTTAGCTCGGTCCTCATAGTTAAAGACGTAAAACCTGGCGAAAAGTTTCATCAGGAGCAACTTTTTGGCGGGTGCTTTTGGGGCGGAATTTGCGCATCCTCGACGCGTCCGTCGATCTGGAATTGTTCTCGACTTGGCATGATCGTCCGGACGCACTGGTAGTATATTGTCGGACAACCCAGTGGCGACATCCAAAATTTGGACCCTTGTGCGGCCCGGGGGGATCCCTGCGTAGGGCCCCCCTCCCCCGTTTTTGCAGAAGTGTTCATTCTAAAGGGACTTAAAGCGGGATTATAACCTTGACGCAAGGTAGGCGTAAAAGCTAGCATCCCTCTTTGTGAGGGGTGACTATGCTTTGGGACATCCTTTTTGCGGTCGGTATTGGACTCAGTCAACTAGTTCTCACATGGTATGGAGTTCACGTTTCCGTGCAGGAAAACCGAATCCGAAACGCCGTCATCATCGGGCTTGTTGGCCTTATCGGAATCGGTCTAACTGTAGGAGGCACAATTAGGAATTCCGTGGTTCAGGATAAGTTACAAGCACAGCAAAATAAAATTCAACAGAACACGGAGAAACAACCAACGATCAATATTCAGCCTCAAGTGACCATGCCAACCGCTCCAGCACATACTCATGTTGATTTTCCTCCCGCATCTCCGCTGCCGAGCGCCTGGATGCCCTTTCGCGAAGGAGAAGAACCCGCGATAAATATCGCTTACAAAAATATTGGAGATTTTTATGTCGAAGGGTCGAATCTGGCGGTCATAGTTGTTCTTGTTCCAAGCCAAGACATTGTCCCAGGAGCATTCCGAAGATTTCGGAACAGCATAAAAGACTACAAGCCTGGCGGCGTCCTTGTTCCTCACGTTGGATCATACAACTACAACACTTTCTTGGGTCCTAAACTAATTAATGACGATGTCTATGACCTGAACCATTCTAAAAAGGGGTTATGCGCCTTTGGAATAGTGAGATGGCACGATGACAGTGGTCGTTACGAAACTCATTGCTTTCAGTGCTTTCAAGTAAATACTGATGGAAGCATGAATATCCACATGGGTCCGGAAAATAATGCTGAATACAAATTGCCGTAGCGTGCTACGCCGCCTCATGTACCTTGGCTGTGAGGTCTTTATATTCAAGGTTCGGAGAATCAATCAGTTTCAGCATCGTATCGCGGAAAAGATAAGGGTTTTTGCGGTTGTTAAAGCGGAAGCACATTTCGTCTAGGTAGGCCGGGAGATGTTTAGCAGAGACTTTATGCCACGTGCCCACAATGCCGCGCTTGAGAAGCGAGAACGCCGATTCCACGGTGTTTGTGTGAATGTCGCCATGCGCGTAGTGCCGCGAATGGTTGATGGTCTTGTGAAGGTTCTTTTGCATCTTGTCGAGCGCGTAGGGATAGATTTGGGATTCATCGGTCATAATCACTTCGACGTGCGAGCCGATGTTGGCATTGATTATCTCGCGCACTGTCGCAGACTTGGCATCTTTGGCGCGAATCATACGGAGATCGCCGTTCCGTTGCCGAATGCCAATCACGACTTGCGCGTCATTCTTCGCACGCCAGCGGCGCTTTTTCCCGGCAACGTAAGTCTCGTCAATCTCGACCGTGCCGCTGAGTTTTTCCGGCGCTACTTCGAGCATCGCAGCCCTGATTCTGTGGCACAGGTACCATCCTGTCTTGTAGCTCACGGCAAGCTGGCGGCACATCTGATTCGCAGACATTCCCTTGCGCGATTCGCAGAGCAGATAGGTCGCAAGAAACCACTTCCAGAGCGGAAGGTGAGTGTCATGGAAGATAGTTTTCGCCGTCACGCTGAATTGGTGCGAGCAATCGTCGCAAACAAATTGATTGCGCTTGAGGATGCGGTAGACCTTGCTGGAGCCGCATTCGAGGCACTGTACGCCTTGCGGCCAGCGGAGGCGCTCTAGATATGCGCGGCACTTGCTCTCGTCCGCGAAGTCTTGTATCAGTTCAACGAGGTTCATTTCTTCTTTCATAGAGCACCTATGGCGAAAAAGAAAAAGCACCCAAAGGACATGACAACGGATGAGGCCATGCAGCACCTGTTCACGCGCAAAGGCCACAGCCTGATTAAGAAGCACGTCAAGAAGTTGAAGGACTTAAGCACAAAGAAAGGCTAACAGAAAGCGTGCCTTGCGGCGCATATAATCACGCTTGAAGTAGGTGCGTTTTCAGTGATTTTCGAGTGATTTGTAAGAGTGGCCTGCCTGCCACAGAGCCCCAAATAGGATCCTCGGCTTAAGCATCACGATTTGGCCTTCTTGCGAGCCTTCCAAGTCTCGGGCTTCAAGAAATGCTGGTGCTCTATCAAGCTCTATTGCGTCGTCAAAGAATTGAGTAAGCGAGAGGTTCAGGTCAGCGACGGATTGAAAACCCGAAATGTTGGTCTGCCACTTGTCTCTCACTCCCACCTCCTGGCTGGTCCACCGGACCCTAGGATTCTGAGCGGAGGTGGGCTATGACTAGGCGGATTTCTTCATAGGGGATTTCCGGGGGCAGAGCTTCCTTGAGAGGCTTCAGGCGGTCCATGCCGAGTTGGCGGCAGGCGGCAGCGATCTGGTTGTAGCGTTGGGGGGCTAGCCAGCCGGGTTGAAACTTGGCTTCGCCTCGTTCGATGAGATCGGCGACGAGGGATACAACGGCGCGCAGGGTTCGTGCGCGGATTTGGGCGATTTCTAGGAAGGTGCGGTCTTCTTGGAGGAGGCGCAGGGTTTCTTTGGCGGGGGAGGAGACTTTTGATTTGCCTTCCTTGGTAGCGCGCTCGCCCTGGCGGAAGCGGCGAAGGGCGTCCAGGATTTCTTTGCCGTACCGTTCGACTTTCCTTTCGCCGAAGCCAGACACGCGCCGCAACTCCTGCAGGTTCGATGGTTCCACGAGGCACAAATCTTCCAGCGCAGAATCGTGCAAGACGACGAAGGCGGAAATCCCCTTCTTCTTCGCGGTGTTCCGCCGCCACTCTCGCAAAAACTCATTCAACTCTCTATCGACCGACGGCTTAGCGATCGCACTCGAAGCCCGCGGTTGTGCCGGACGTTTCGGCTGCGCCGCGCGCGATTTGGTCCGATTCCGTTTGCCTTGATCCGTTTCAACTTTCAGCCAGCCGGGCGCATCCGCGCAGGCGTCGCAAATTCCGCAGCCATCCCAGCGAGGCGATTCTCCAAAATGGCGGGAAATCAGCGTCTGGCGGCAATCGCACGAGTCAACAAAGCTCCGCACATCGGAGCAGCTCTGCGTAGCGCGCAGCCTTTCGGCGGGATCGGACATCTTGCCAATAAAATACTCGTGAATGTTGACGTCTCTGTATTGCCAGAACAAAAAGCAATCAGCCGGCAAGCCGTCGCGCCCGGCACGGCCCGCTTCCTGGTAATACTGCTCGACGCTTTTCGGCAGCGAGAGATGAATCACCGCCCGAACCGCCGGTTTATTGATGCCTAAGCCGAAGGCCATGGTGCCGACCATCACGCGTACTTCATCGGCCATCCATTTCTCCTGGTTCTCGCGCCGCGCCGCGCTCTCCATCTGCCCGTGATAGCCGATGGCGGCGATTCCGTTTTCCGCAAGGAAATCGACGGTGTCTCCAACGCGCGTGATTGTGGGCGAGTAAACAATGATGCTGCCGTCCGAAACTTGTTTCACCGCGCGCAGCAGCAATTCATTTTGCGTTCGCGCATCGGTTTGCCGAACGATGTAGCGCAGGTTGGGCCGGCGAAAGCTGGCGATGTGCTTGTACGGATCGCGCAGGCGAAGCTGCTCGATGATGTCGTGGCGGACGCGCTGCGTAGCGCTGGCGGTGAACGCGGCAATCGGGCGGTCGGGAAAAAGTTCGCGCAGCCGGCTGAGCTGCCGGTATTCGGGACGGAAGTCGTGGCCCCATTCAGAAATGCAATGCGCTTCGTCGATGGCGAAGAACGAAACCGGAACGCGGCCCAGCCACGCGGGCGTACCGTCGAGCGCGATTCGCTCCGGCGAAAGGTAGAGGAGCCGGTAGTGGCTTTCACTGGCGCGGCGAAGAATCAGGCTGCGCTGCTCGCTCGAAAGGGAGCTGTTGAGAAAACCAGCCGGCACGCCCATTTGTTCGAGCTGCGCCACCTGGTCCTGCATCAGCGCGATCAGTGGGGAGACGACCACCACGGTGCGCTGCGCGTCGAGCACCGCGGGTAATTGGTAGCAGAGCGATTTGCCGCCCCCGGTGGGCATCACAACGCAGGCATCGCGCCCCGCGGCGATGCTCCGGACGATATTTTCCTGGCCCGGGCGGAAGGATTCGTAGCCCCAGTAGCGGTGCAGCGCCTCGAAAAAGCGCCCCGGCTCTTGTCCCGGCAAGTTCTGTTCGGCCATCGATGGTGCCAGGGCTGCCATGTTGTTTCTCTGCTGAAGTCAATTCGTAGCAGCGCCAGAAAGGGGGCCGGCGCGCTGCGTCCGCAATATTCGCTTTTGTTTCGCCACATGTCAAGTACAATTTTTGTTATGGCCATGCCAGTTTCCAATCGCAAGTTTGCACCCATGTATAATTCTGCCGCGCCATGAACGATTCGAGAAAGCCGCAAGCGATGCCGACAGGGCCCGAGCGCGAACTGCAGCTTTACGCGCAGGGCCTCGTCGGCGGAAAACCGTCGGTGCCAGTGCCGCTGGACTTGCTGGAGGCGAAAGCGAAGGAAATTCTTCCGCCGCGCGCCTACGACTATGTTGCAGGTGGAGCGGGCGGCGAAGACACCATGCGCGCGAACCGCGAAGCCTTTTATCGCTGGCGGATCGTTCCGCGAATGCTGCGTGATGTTGCGAAGCGCGACTTGAGCGTTGAGTTGCTTGGCACGCGATTGCCTGCGCCCATTCTCCTTGGGCCGGTAGGCGTGCAGCAAATTGTCCACGACGATTCCGACGTGGCGAGCGCGAGGGCTGCAGCATCGCTGGGGTTGCCGTTCGTGTTGAGCACAATGTCCAGCCGTCCGATCGAGTGGGTAGCGCAAGCCGCGGACAAAGTCGCGGAATCGCCGCGCTGGTTCCAACTGTATTGGGGAAGAAATCCCGAGTTGACGGCCAGCATGCTGCTGCGCGCGGAACGCGCCGGATATTCGGCGCTGGTCGTAACGCTGGACACCCATTCGTTGGGCTGGCGCGAGCGCGATCTGAATCACGGCTACTTGCCATTCATGCTGGGGCAGGGGCTGGCAAATTATTTCAGCGATCCGGTTTTTCGTGGGCTGCTGGCGCAGCCGCCGGAGGAAAATCCGATGGCAGCGATCCAGTTGTGGGGCAGCTTGTTTTCGAATCCGTCGCTCACCTGGAAGGACATCGGATTTCTGCGGCAGCACACGCGCGTGCCGATTATCCTGAAGGGAATTTTGCACGCAAACGACGCCACGCAAGCGCTCGACGCCGGCGTGGACGCGATCATTGTCTCGAATCACGGTGGTCGGCAAGTGGATGGCGGCATCGGCGCGCTGGATGCGCTGCCGGATGTGGTTCACGAAGTGAATGGGCGCCTGCCGGTGCTGTTTGATAGCGGAATTCGCCGCGGCGCGGACGTTTTCAAAGCTCTCGCGCTGGGAGCCCGCGCAGTTCTACTTGGACGACTTTATATGTGGGGCCTCGCAGTGGCCGGCGAACAAGGTGTTCGTGATGTTTTGCTGAATCTATTCGCCGATTTCGACTTAACAATGGCGCTTTGCGGTTACAGTTCCTGCCGCGAGTTGGATTCTTCGGCACTCTGCAGGGACAACTCGGGGGAATCATCGGACTTGGGGCAGTTCTAGACGGCGCTGTGCGATGTTGCCGCGCCCATCCGCAGGTGCCATAATTCAAATTTGAACTGCTCGTTCTGTGTTCGCGGCGATGGGTTCAGCCGCGACACGCAGGCCGCAGTTCCTGAGGGGGTTCTATGGGTTTGCGCGACAACTGGTTGGAAAAACGGGAGAAGGAAGCAGCGGCGGCGAATGGAAATCGGAACGTGTCGCAGATGTATTTTGCCCGACAAGGCCTAATCACGGAAGAAATGCGGTTTGTGGCCGGCCGCGAAAAGATTGAGCCGGAACTGGTGCGCAGTGAAGTGGCGCGCGGGCGGATGATCATTCCCGCCAATATCAATCACAAGAGCCTCGAGCCGATGGCCATCGGCATCGCGAGCAAGTGCAAGATTAACGCGAACATCGGGAATTCTTCCACCAACTCGAATATCGATGAAGAGCTGAAAAAGCTGCATCACGCGGTGCATTACGGCGCGGATACGGTGATGGACCTCTCCACGGGCGGGGACATTCCGGAGATTCGAAAGGCGATCATCGAAGCCTCGCCCGTTCCAGTGGGCACGGTGCCAGTCTATGAAGCGATTTCGCGGGTGCGGCGGCCGGAGGATTTGACGTTCGAGTTGATGCGCGAAGTGATCGAGGAGCAGGCCGAGCAGGGCGTGGATTACATGACGATTCACGCGGGCGTGCTGCGCGAGCACGTGCCGCTGGTGCGCAAGCGGATTACCGGGATTGTGAG
>Ga0137418_10000919_pt1 | contig 27080 bp, 23 predicted proteins | sample CZODoug3_1_2_16f_FD_122242 | JGI IMG/M metagenome (GOLD analysis project Ga0137418, IMG submission 122242) | Vadose zone soil fungal communities from Angelo Coast Range Reserve, California, USA - CZODoug3_1_2_16fungal (Hybrid Assembly) | ecosystem: Environmental > Terrestrial > Soil > Vadose...
TGGCTCCCGCGCCGGTAACACCTTCCGCGCCGACCGCGGCCGCAGAATTGCAACATGCCCGCGATGCCCGCATCGCCGGCCGCATGAACGAGCGCGACTACTTCGCCATCGTTGAGCGGCTCGGTCCGCAGACCGAAGCTGCGCCACAAGCCCCCGCGCCGCCCGCGGCCGAGGCGCAGGCCCGCGTGCAGGCGCTGCGCCAGCAGCGAGTGGAGGGCAAGGTGAGCGAAGTTGAGTTTCATCGGCAGATGGCCACGCTCGGCCCCGCTGCGGCCGGTGAGACGGCGCCCGCCACACTCACCGTGTCGGATGAGTTCGAACGCCAGCGCGACGAAATTATGGCGCCAGGGCGTCCCCAGGACTACGTATTCCAGTATCCGCCCGGCGCCGACATCAAGGGCGAGGTGCTCGAGTTTGATTCGGCGATACGCTCGGCGATGAGTGATGCGGGCATTCCGAAACACCTGGGGGCGCCGATCTTCGCCGCCGTCGACTCTCTCGCCGGCAAGTTCGCGAACGCGAGCCCGCAGGCAGTCGAGGCGCACGTGGGGAGCGTCAGCTATCAGTTGCAGCAGGCCTGGGGGTCGGAGCACGCGGCGCGCGCCCAGGCGGTCGCCGATCTCATCGCTCAGATGGCCGAGAAGCACCCGCGCATCGGGCAGCTCGTTGACGCTGCCCCGTGGCTCTTGGCGGACGTGGGCATTGCGCAGGCGCTGTGGAACGTCATCGAGCATCGCACACGCAAGCGGGCGTAGAACATGCGAATTGATCCGGCCTCACCGTGGGCATCGAGCGGGCCCGCGCGCAAGCTGTACCGAAGAGGTATCATGTCGGCCCATGACGCGGACGCAGGTCCTTGCATATAGCAGCCAAAAGGATCTCCAAGCGCCTCGCGCCCCTATACACGGCAGAACGCGCAGAGCTACCCGGTGCTGCCGCCCGGCGCCAGAGAATCCCAACAGCGCGCACGTCGTGCGCCGCGCACCCACTCATGGAAAGCATCGCGCGGGTGAGTCGACGTGTCGACGGCCTGCGGCGTGATTGAGTCACAAAGTCATAGTTGAGACCCATGGTAGCGCGTGAAAAGCGACGGTTGCGGGGCTGGCCCTTTGCGCTCGACACCGACAAGGTTGTGGAGGCGGTCGTGTTCGTGGCCGCCCGGATACCCGAGCCGACGCTGCACTCAGTTTCCAAGGTGCTCTTCCACGCCGATAAGATGCATCTGAGCCGCTACGGCCGGCCCATCTCGGGCGATCGTTACATCGCGATGAGGCACGGCCCGGTGCCAAGCGCGGCCTACGACATTCTTAAGGCCCTTCGCGGGCATTCGAGCTACCCGCCCCCAGAGCGCGCGCGCGGCGCCTTGGGCGTTGAGAACTACGCCGTGCGGGCGCTCCGGGCCGCCGATGAGAAGGTGCTGAGTGCCTCGGAGATGGAGTGCCTCTCAGCTTCCGCCGCGGAGCATGGTGCTAAGTCCTTCGCGCAGCGCAGTGCTGAAAGCCACGGGCCAGCATGGCAAGCCGCAGATGAGAACGAACTCATTGAGCTCGAAAGCCTGCTGCTTGAGATCGACAATCGCGATGAGCTGCGCGAGCACCTGACCCACGACGACGACGGGCCGTGAAGTCCCCCGATGGGATCGAGGAGAGATCCGTCGACACTGCGACAATTCGCTGCGGCCCTGCGACCTGGGGCAGTGCTGCATCTCCACCAGCCGCTCGCAGGGAAACAGAAATTCCATGTTCTGATCGCGGCAGCCCCCGAGCGCTCCCTCGGGTTCATCATCAACTCCCGGCCTAGCCCGTTCATTCAACGCCGTCCCGAACTGCTGTGCCGGCAGGTAGCGATGCTTTCGGCGGTGCACCCGTTCATGCAGCATGATTCGGTCATCGCGTGCCACGAGGCGGTGCGACTACCGCCCCGCGATGAGCTGATCGATCGGCTGATCGAAGGAAGCGCCGAACACATCGGCCACGTTCACCAAACGTTGTTCGGCTTGATCGCCCAGGCGGCGGCCGGCTCGTCGACCATTGCAGAGCGCGACGCGACCTTGATAGTACGGGCGTTCGCCCCGAGCTAAGCGCGCACGCATCGCCCGCCCGCGGGGCGGCCTCCCTCCGCTAGTGCGGATTCTTCGGAATGCCACGCGGCCTGGGCTTCGCAACGGCCACGACCTCCGCGGCCTTCTTCCCGCACTGCGAGCAGCGCAACCGCGGCGCGAGGGCCGTGAGCGTCGTCGACCAGCCGACCAGGCGCGCCAGGGCCTCGGGCTCGATGTGACGCGATGCGCCGCACACGCAACTCACCCACACCAGGAATTGACCGAAGCAGTCGTCGAGCTTCTTGATGTGAGCGAGCACCCGCACACGCGAATGGTGCGGACGGCCGAGCCCATGCGTCCATGCAGTGCGGGCGAGCGGTTAGGGCTGTACGGGGAGAGTGCGCCTGCCCGCGGGGCGGCCTCGGCTCACGATCGCATAGGACCGACTGTCGCGGAAACATCGAACTCGCCTTCACGGCCGATCGCGACGGGAAGCGGGACATAGAGGATCGCCCCGTTGTCGTAGAAGAACTTCAGCGCCCAGGCTGTACCTTCGCGCATCACTATCTTCATATTGGTGCACGGCGACTCCGAAACCACTTCCATGACGTCGCCTGCTCGAGGCTGCACCGGCCTAAGACGAATGGTCACATTTGTTTCCCACTTGTTTCCCAGCCGACCGCAGCGCCCTGGCCGCCCGGCTTACTTCGAAGATTCGGGCGGAATCTCCGAGAAGTTCAACTGCTCCTCGTTGTCGATTCGGAACCAGTCGCAGCGCAGCTTGTAGCCGTCAGCAGCCTCCGCTTCCCACCACCCGCGCCGGCCGCCCTCGGACTCGCCCTCGCGCAGATCCTGGGCACTAGCGCCACCGTGGCGCGCGAAAAAGTCCTGCCCACGGGCCGCAACGTCCGCGTTGACCGAGCTGATCGTCTTGAACCGTCGCCGCTTCACTTGGGCACCTCTCGGGCGCGACGTGCCCGGATGCTACCACCGTCTAACGAACGTCTAACGTCCCGGCAAAAGCGGGCGCTACTGAGCGTGCCTGAGCATGGCGCAAGCAGTTGATTTTCCGGTCAGCCGCTTGTGCTCAGTCGCGCTCACTTCTGGCCCTTTCGTTCTCCTAAGCGGTAGGTCGTCGGTTCAACTCCGGCCGGGGGCGCCAGCTACCCCTTGGCGCGGATGTCGTGCCGTTCCGCGCCGCGAGATGAGACAACGTGGTCCGCCAGGCTCTCGAGCGGCGGCCGCCGCGCGGAATTCGCCCCTCTTGCGGTTATTGCGGGAACGTGCTCCCGGCCAGCTCCGCCAGCGCCGCACGCAGCTCTGACAGCCTCGGCGGCTTACCGAGCACCCGATCGACGTGCTCCGGGAGTTCGCCTTCGCCCTGCAGGCGCTGACCCCAGCCGGTGAGGAGAATGACGGGAGTGGCCGGCGCGGCAGATTTAATCGCGGCCGCAACGATTCGACCATCGACCTTCGGCATCCCGAGATCTGTGATCACGGCCGCGAATGGCTCGCTGCGCTGGCGAGCCGCGAGGAACTCAGTGATGCCCGCCTGGCCGCCGTCCGCAGGCGTGACGGAGTGCCCGTCGGATTCAAGCACGTCCCGCAGCGATTTGAGCAGGAGAGGATCATCATCCACGAGCAGGATGCGCAGCGGCGTCAGCGCGCGGACCGGAGCCGCGGGCTGCCGGAGCTCCTGCGATGCCGCGGCCGGAAAGATGAGGCGTACCGTCGTCCCCGTGCCAGGCGCGCTCTCAATCTCGAAGTCCGCACTGTGACGCTGCACCATGCCGTACACCATGGCAAGCCCTAACCCGGTGCCGCGCTCACCTTTGGTCGTGAAAAAGGGCTCAAGGCAGCGGCTTCGCACCGCTTCGGTCATGCCAACGCCCGTGTCGCAGACCTCCACAGACACACATCGGAGGGAGTTCACGTCGCGGCGACCAGTGCCAGATGGCGCCAGCTGTGAGCGTACCGTGAGCGTGCCGCCATCAGGCATGGCATCCACCGCATTGAAAACAAGATTGGTCAGAGCATCCCGGATCTCATTCTCGGCCCCCATCACCTGTGGCAAGTCCGGTGTGATATCGCGCTTGAGGTCAATGACGATTCCGCGCTCCTGCGGCATGTCGCTCCAGCGGGCGCGCGTCAGCTCCATAACCTGCCGCAGAAGCACGTTGAGATCGATCGGAGCGAGCGTCAGTTCGGGTTCGCGCGGACGGTAGAACATGCGCATCCGTGCGACGGTATGGCCGACATCGTCGATCGCGCGCTGTATGACCGTGAGGTATTCGCGTGCCTCGATGCCCAGGGACTTGTCCCTCTCCAGGAGCGATTGCACGTACAGGGCGGCGGGAGAGAGCGCATTGTTGATGTCGTGCGCGATGCCACTTGCCATCTGTCCGAGCACCCGAAGCCGCTCCTGCTGCATCACGGACTCCTGCGTCTGGCGCAGGTCCTCGTACGCACGCTGAAGGGAGGAGTAGAGCTGCGCTTGGTGCGCGGCGAGTGCCAGATGCTCACTCAGCTGACGCAGGAACTCGCAGTCGGTACTTGCGAAGCTATCTGCATCGCGCCGGGCCACAATCATCACGCCGAAGACTCGATTCTCTGCGCTTAAGGGAGCAATGACGAGGGAGCGTAGACCACCGCGCGCAAGTCGGGCAGGGAAGGGAAACGGTGAGCCGGCAATGTCCGATTCATAGACGAGCTGTCCCTGCACACAGCGTCCGAGTCCGTTTTGATCGATGCCGATCCGTGCCTGCTCGGTCAACGCCAGCTCCAGAGCGAGCTCGCGACTTTTGGCGCCGACGCATGATATCTCGAGCGCCTGCCGTGTCGGTTCATACAGGCAAACGCACCCGAAGTCGATCGGCAAGTGTTCTTCGAGACTACGAATGGCAACTTGGAAGATGCTGTGCAGGTCCTGCCGCTCGCCGATGGCGCGCGTGCTCCGATCCAGCAGCCCCAACCGCTCTGCCTGGACTCGTAGGCGCTCCTCTGCGCGCTTGCGCTCGGTGATGTCACGAACGAATGCGCTGAAACTGACACTCTCGCCCGAGCGGATCGGCGTGATCGCCAACTCCACCGGAAACTCACTTTGGTCGCGCCGCAGGGCGGAGAGCTCGATTCGGCGATTCAACACCGGGCCTTCACCCGTTGCGAGATACCGCTCAAGACCCCCCTGATGGGCCTCGCGGTAACGCTCAGGAATGACTGTGTTTGAGAGCGATCGGCCCAGCGCCTCGCCGGCACTCCAGCCGAACAACGATTCGGCTTGTCCACTCCAGCCGGTGATGGTCCCCGCGCGATCGATGGTCACGACAGCATCAAGGGCCGTCTCAACGATCAGGCGAGCGCGTTCCTCGCTCGCCTGCATTCCTTCTTGAGCACGCTGGCGCTCGGCATCTGTGCGTCTCAGTTGGGTAGCATTCACCCAAACCAGCGCCGCGAAGACGAGCACGCTCGAGAGTGCAAACAGCGCGAAGCTCTGCTCCACTCGAAGCACGCCCCAATGCTCCGCGTCAAGTGCAAGGACGCCGGCGATCAGCGGCACGAGGAGCGCAGCCGGGAGAAGGCGACGAGCACTCACACCTGCGGGGCCTGTGTTCGCAAGAAGTACTGAGAGCCCGGTGTCCCTGCGCACCACCAACACGCCGCTGGCCAGCAGCAGCAGGGTCAGTGCGGTGTGAATCGCCATCTGAGTGAACGGAAGGAGCGGTACGCCGCCAAACAGGTAGCGAGTAAGGCCCAGCCACGCTATGGCCACCGCGAGAAGGGCCAAAGCCTGATACGCCCAGGCCCATCGCGCGCGCTGCGTTAATGTCAGCGCGCCGCCGAGGAGAGCGAACCCGAGCGCGGTCGCCGGCGACATGAGAGCAGGTTGCATTCCGCGGGTCCATTCGCGTCTCTGCAAGCCAAGACCGTCTAGGCCGAGGTCCCAACCGAAGAGATACTCTGCGAGGCGGGTGAGTCCTAGGAGTAGCGCGGCGCTCGCGCAGGCAAGGATAGTCCGCCGACGAACGCGGGACTCGACTTGTCGTCCGTCACCGCTAGCGAGGGTGAGCGCCATTGCGCAGAGCATTACGGTGAGTGCCGTCAGCGGCGCCATCTGCGGCCAGCCCGTCACGAGGCTGGTGAGTACGGGAACGCCCAACACCCAGCCCGCCAAACCGGCTAGTCCCACTAGCAGCGCAATCACGCCGACGATGCGGGCGTACCCGGCTGCCACAACCCCTCCTGGACTGCGCGCGAATGCCCTGTTCTCGTTCTGAGCCCCGTCCTGAACCGCGAGCCTGGTCCCGGCCGGCTGCGCCGATGTCGTCGCGAATCGGGGCACCGCATCAGCGCACAACTACCCTAATTAACTGTCAGTATACATGGGGCAATGCTGTGTTGCTGCATGAGCGCCGTGCTCATCGGCTTGCACTTCCGACCGCCTCTGCAGGTTTGTCGAGTCAAACGGAGCGTGAGCAGACAAGGGCGACGCGCCTGCCGACAAATCAAACACGGTTGGTTGCCAGTGAACGCGTGTGGATGAGTCTGTACGCGGCTGGAATCACAAACATCGTTAGGACAGTTACCGTCGTTTTCGCTCTTCAGCATCGCGGCCCATCGGCGATGCTGATATTTCCGTCCCGATCAGGTGCCAGCCGGGGTCGATTCCTCAGCGACGCGAACCCGGTCCCGACCGTCCTGTTTCGCCCGGTAGAGCGCCTGGTCCGCTGCCTTGAGCAGATCCGCCGGCTTCTTGCCGTTTGCCGGGTAGACTGCGACGCCGAACGAGGCCGTCGGGGCCGGCAGCGTTTGACCCGCATGAGCGAGATTGGTCTCCCGGATCGCACGCCGCATGTGCTCGGCGCGGTCGCGGGCGCATTCCAGGTTGGTTTCTGGGAGCACGACGGCCAGCTCTTCTCCGCCATAGCGGCAGGCGATGTCGGAGGGGCGAATATTGTTCGAGATTGCGCGTGCCACCGCACTCAGTACGAAGTCACCCGCGTCGTGGCCGTGTTGGTCGTTGAAGCGCTTGAAGTGATCGATGTCGATCATCACGACGGCGACCGGCTTGCCGCTGCGCTCAGCGCGATGCAGCTCGCGAGTGAACACGTCCTCGAGGTAGCGCCTGTTGTACAGGCCCGTGAGTCCGTCGCGCAGGGCCATCTCTCGAAGCGTATCGCGCAATCTGAGATTGGCGAGCGCCGGGCCGACTCGGTCGGTCATCGCGCGCAGACGTTGTTCCGCGTCCTGCGTCGGACGCCGGGTGCCTGGGCTGACGTCGATGGCAATGTGAAACAGGCCGAGGACCTGGCCCTGGCCATGGATGGGCATGCAAACGTAGCTTTCGGTGTCGTCGTGCGCATGCCGGCACCGAACCGTGCCTTTGCGCGGTGCGAAGTGGGGATTCCCCAACCGCAGCGCCCAGCATTCGTCCGGCACCAGGGTCTTCTCAGACGCCGGCCCGCTGCCCCAGGAGGTCACGTGCTCGAGCACGTCGCGCGACTCGCGGTGTATGAAGAGAGACCCGTAGGAGTCCCGGAACAATTGCGCGCCGGTTTCGCGCACAATCGCATAAGCCTCAGCGCGCTGCGTGCAGGCCTGCAGCAGTTCGGCCATGTGCGACAGGTCCGCACCGTCGCGGTGGATTGACTCGAGTTGTCGGATCGTGGCCGCGAGGGCCTGGTTGTTGCGGCGCATGTCGCTGTCGGCCTTGCGACGGGCCGCCATCTCGCGGGTTAGTTTTCGGTTGGTGTCGCGGATTGCGGCCAGTTTCGCCTCAAGGGTCGCCTGCGCCGCTTGCAACGCCCCCTCCGTCCGATGGAGCGTGGTGATGTCGCGTGCAACGGTAATCTCGCCGATCAGCTGGCCGCGGGCGTCCAGTAACGGTGCCGTTTTGAGTGCGACGCGCAGGATTTCGCCGTTCTTCTTCCGCCGGTCCGCGAAGCTCGCGGTGGGGCGTCCGGCGCGCACTCGCTCGAGCACGCGGGCGTAATCGGCCTCGGAAAGGTCGGCGGCATGGAGACTGCGCAGGGGCTTGCCGATCGCTTCCTGCGCGGAAAAACCGTACAACGACGCGGCTTCGCGGTTCCAGTAGGTGACGACCGCATTCAGGTCCTTGATGATGACGGCCTCGCCGGTGTGATCGAGCACCTGCTCCAGATCAGTGGCGCACGTCTCCGCAGGCGCGCTATCGGCACCGCGAGCAAGGGACTGTGTGACGCCACGCATCGATGGATCTCCTGGAGCCGAACTGCACTCGATCCCGTCGAGATGCGGATCCGGCCTGGGAGCAGGCTATGACAGGAAGAGACTGGTGAATGGACCTACCCCGCAGATCCGGAGTCGTATGCGGAGAGTGCCTACTACGTCCGTCACACTTCGATGCCCCAGAGCCTCCTAAGCGCTCGCCGACGCGGCCACGACCACCATACGGCACGCTGCTAGAGCATCACGCGAGCCTTGGCCTGAGGCCGCGCATGTCGCGGGACGACACCGCGCCGAGCAGATGATGGTTCTCGTCCGTGATGGGCAGCGCTCGGAAATTGTAGCGCTCGAAAAGCATCACGGCCTCCCGCAGCGTCGCATCCTTGGGCAGCGCGATCACATGCTCCGTCATGATGTCCCCGAGGGTCTGCCCCGGCTCCGCGGCGACGATTTCCCGAAGATCGACCACTCCTTTGAGCGTGCCCGCGGCGTCGGTGACGTAGACATAGGTCACGACGTTCTTGCCGGTCGCAAGCTCGCGATAGCGATCCAGAACCTCCTCAGCCGGCGTCGTCGCCGGCAGTCTGATGAGCTCGGGCGACGCGTACAGCAGAATCTGCTCGTCGTGCTGACCGATGATGTGCTCGACCCGGGACGACTTGTCCCGGTCAATCAGCTTCAGGATTGCGCCCGCCTCATCGCGGGGCAGAATGGCCAGGATGTCGGCGGCCTGCGCGGGACTCATCTCGTTGATCAGCATCGCCGCGCGCTCCTTCTCTATGGCATGTATCAATTCCCGCTGTACCCGTGGCTCGACCTCTTCGAGTGTGTCGGATGCCTGTTCGGCGTCGAGCGCGTTGAACAGCGCTACGCGTTGACCGCCCTCGAGCTCCTCCAGAATGTCTGCCAGATCCACCGGATGGATCTCGCGCAGACCCGCCTTGGGTACCTTCAGCTTGATGCTGCCGGCAAAGCTGCCCAGCTGCGCGGGGAGCGGCTGCACGTACAGCCAGGATACGCGGTCCTCCTTGTTGCGATCGGCCATGAGTTTCGCGAGCTTGTGAAGACCCAGACGACGCAGGGCTCGATAGCGACTGAAGTCGACCTCGGCCGCGTACAACTTTCCGTTCTGGAAGGCGAGCTTGACGTCGTAGACGACCTCGACCTCGTGGTCGTCCAGATCGAGAATCTTCTTATCGAGTATGTGATCGTGCAGCAGGATCACGTTCTCCTGCGGCGCCCGCTCGAATTGCGCCAGCTCCTCCTCACCCATGTCGAGCACGACCTCGTGATTGGAGATGAGCAGCACCTTGTCCCATGGAATCGTCAGCGCCGGGTGCCCGTAGGGCCGCGCGACAGTCACGTGGGTGACTTCGGGAAGCTTTCCGGTTTCGACGATCGCAAGGTCACTCAAGCGCCCGACGCGGTGTGTTTTTGCAAACACCCGCCGGCCGAGAATCTCGCTCAGGAAGAATTCGGACTCGAGTACGGTCACCACGGTCTTAGCTCCCGGTCACGAGCACAACGAACTTGTAGACCATCAGACCCACCAGGGCGAACAGGTACACCCGCAGCGCCATCAGCGACACGCGCACGGCAGGCGACATCTGGATGCGCGGCGCGCGGTAGCGGGAATTGATCTCGCGGATCTTGCTGATGAGAGTGCCGAGGGCTTTCATGTGGCGATCGCCGGCTAGTGGATCAGGTTGGGAAACATCACGGTGATGCCGTACAGGGTCGAGAGGATGACGATCAATACGACGATGCAGCCGCCAACGAAGTTCTGCGCCGCTGTGTTGCAGTACTCGCCCACGGCGGCGCGGTCATTGAGCAACAGTATCAGGAACACGAGCGCCGCCGGCAGCAACGTCACGGCGATCACCTGCACGAACAGGGTGATGAGAACCAGCGGTGCGTGCGGAATCAGAACCACCAGGCCGGAGCTGACCAGCATGAGGAAGTACGTGGCGTAGAACCATGGCGCCTGGCGGATCTTGGTATTGAGCGAGTGTGCCCAGCCGAAGATCTCGCCGAAGGCCCAGGAACTCGCGAGCGAGATGCAGATTGCCCCGAGCAGGCCGGCATCAAACAGGCCAATGGCCAGGAAGGCGCCGACGTAGCGGTCGGTCTTCATCAGCTCGGCGGCTGCCTGAGAGGCGCTGTCGATGTCGATGCCGGGAAGCACCGTCCCGGTCACGATGACGATGAAGACGGCGACGACCACGGTGACGATCGAGCCGAGCAAGGTGTCGAAGCGACCCCACGGGATGTCCTTCTCGAGCATGCCCTTGTCGACGACCGCACTTTGCTGGAAGAACAGCATCCACGGCGCGATCGTGGTACCGATGTTGGCCATGAGGAAGAAGAACAGCTGGCCGTTGAACCCGCCGGCCAAATTCGGGATCAGACCCTGGTGTACTACGTCCTGGACGGAGGGGTGCACCAGAAAGGCTCCGGGGATATAGACCAGGTTCAAGGCGCAGAACAGCAGCGCCAGCTTTTCAAACGTCCAATACCTGCCGTTCAGGACAATGACCCCCATCAGCGCAATGACCGCGACAACGGTGAGCCAGGGGGGCACGCCGAATATGGCGAGGGCCGCCGTCATGCCGATGAATTCGGTGATCAGCGTCAGCCAATCGACAATCATCAGGTCCAGTAGCGAGAACCAGCCCCAAAACGCTCCGAAACCGTCGAAGATGGCCTCCGCGAGGCCACGCTTGGTGACGGCGCCCAGGCGTACGGTCATCTCCTGGACGTAGTAGGCGACGGGGATGAGGATGAGCAGGAACCAGATCAGGTGGTAGCCGTACTTCGCCCCGGTAGCCGCGTAGGTTGTGATGCCGCCCGCATCGTTATCGGCGACCATGACGACGATGCCCGGACCGGCGAGAACGAGATAGAGTCGAACCGCCTTCCAGGCCTTACGAAAGACATAGTAGAGCTTGGAAAAGAAATTCACGTCGACGTCGGGATGCTCACAGGTCCAGATCGCTCAGGCCGGGATGATCCTGGGGCCTGGGTCCGGGCGCACTCCAGCGGTACTTGCGATCGGCTGCGGCGATGGGAAGGTCGTTGATGGAGGCGATGCGCCGGCGCATCAGCCCGCCGGCATCGAACTCCCAGTTCTCGTTGCCGTAGGAGCGGAACCAGTTTCCCGAGTCGTCGTGCCACTCGTAGGCGAAACGCACCGCGATGCGGTTCTCGCCGCATGCCCAGATTTCCTTGATGAGCCGGTAGTCGAGCTCGCGGCTCCACTTGCGGCGCAGGAACTCCTGGATGGCCGCGCGCCCGTGCAGAAACTCCGCACGGTTGCGCCACACCGAGTCCTCCGTGTACGCGAGCGACACGCGTTGCGGATCGCGGCTGTTCCAGGCGTCCTCCGCCATCCGCACCTTGGCGACTGCGCTCGCCCAGGTGAAGGGCGGCCTGATGGGCGCGACCGCCGCCGGTGCGCCCGGTATCCCGTCACTCATGTCGTCCCCTCCGTCGTGCGTGAGGTCAGCCGCACGAGGCTGACTACTGCGCCGGCGAGCGCCAGCAGCGCCGCCAGGCACAGCGCGAAGTTTGAGCCTGCGGGGCCGCAGGCGCGAAACAAAATGGCGACACCGGCGGCGCCCAGGGTCTGGCCGAGCAGGCGCGCCGCGCTCAGCATGCCGCCGGCGACGCCGCTGCGGGCGTGCGGCGCGGAATTCATGATGGCGCGATTATTGGGGGCCTGGAAGAAGCCGAAGCCCACACCGCACAGCGCCATACGCCACACAAATGCCACGGGGGTGCTGCTCGCCGGAAGGAACGCGAGCAACACCAGCCCCGCGGCCATGGCCAGTAGCCCGAGCCCTCCGAGCAGGCCGGCCGCATGGCGATCCGCGAGCCTGCCGGCGAGTGGTGCCGCCACCGCCAGCGCCAGCGGCCAGGGCGTCATGAACAGGCCCGTGGCCACTGCACTGTGACCGAGCCGCTGGATCTCGAACGGCAGCGCCACCAGCGCACTCATCTGCGCCATGAACGAGCACACCGATGTCGCGAGCGACAGGGAAAAGACACGGATGCGCAGCAGGTCGAAGGGAATGAGCGGCGCGGCACGCGGCAACTCGTGCCGTGCCAGCAGCCATCCGAGCCCGCAGCCGCAACCGATCTGCACGAGCGCGAGCGCGGTTGCGGCGTGATGCGCGAGGGACTGCAGCCCGCTCAGCAGCAGTCCGAAGGTGCCGGCATAGAGCGCCGCGCCCGCATAGTTGAGCGGGCGCGGTGTGCGCTCGGTGTCCGGAAGGGCACGGATCGCGATCAGGATCGTGATCACGCCCAGCGGCACGTTGATGCCGAACAGCCAGCGCCACTGCGCCACGGCCAGCACCGCCGAAGCGATGGTCGGACCGAGGGCGGCACAGGTGGCGACGACGAACGCGTTGATGCCGAGGGCGCGCCCAAGGTCGCGCTGCGGGTAAGTGAAGCGCACCAGCGCGGCGCTCACGCTCATGATGCCCGCGGCCCCGAGGCCCTGGATGACGCGCGCGATACTGAGGGTGAGCAGGGTGGGGGCGCACGCGCAGGCGAGCGAGGCGAGGGTGAAAACTGCAAGCCCGGCCTGGGAGACGCGTCGATAGCCCACGACCTCTCCCAGGGAGGCGAGCGGCAGCAGCACCACCAGGATCGCCAGCTGGTAGGCGTTGACGACCCAGATCGAGGCGGCGGACGTGGCGCCAAAGTCGCGCGCGATGGAGGGCAGCGCGATATTGACGATGGTGCTGTCGAGCACCGACATCGCGATCGCGAGCACGATGGCCGCGATCGCCCAGTAGCGGCGTGGCACCGGCAGGCCGTCCGTTGGCGGGCCGGGGCTCAGGGGGCTGACGCTCTTGGCGGACATCCGCCGTGATCATATAGAGGTGTAAGGAGCAGGTGTCATAACGTGGCACCGGGATGGGGCGCGCACCTCGCCCGCACCGCGGTCGCCGCGGGATGTGAGCGGCGTCACGCTCAGTCGGAGCCCGTTACACGCGCAGCGTCGCTACAATGTCGGCACCGACCTCTTCAGCACGCCATAAAAAGAATAGCCGTGAGCACCACCGGGCCGGGTCCGCAGGAGCGCCGCCGCACCGATCGCCGCATAGAGGTGCTGCGCGCGCTGATGTGCGGGAGCTTCAAGCCGCGGCGGCGCGGGCCGCGGCGCGCCGATGAGCGCGCGGTCAGCGCCGTGGATTGGCATCATCCGCAATGGCTCGCGATCGCGATGCTCATCGTGGTGTTTTCCTGCATCGACGCGCTGCTGACGCTGGTGCTCCTCGAGCGCGGCGCCTACGAAGCCAACCCCATGATGGCGCCGCTGGTCGAGCGCTCGGCATTTGCCTTCGCAGTGGTGAAGATCGGGCTCACGGCGGGCGGAGTGGTGCTGCTGACTCAGCTGGCGCGCCTGCGCGCCTTCGGCCGCATCCCGGTGGGCGTACTGCTGTACGTGGTGCTGGCGATCTATGGCGCGCTGATTGCCTACGAATTCGGGCTGCTGAAAGCCCACTAGAACGTGCCGCAGGGCGCGTTTTCCTCGCCGGCCGGCTTTTACGCTAAACTATTGGCCTGCCGGTCCTTCTTTCCCATGCTCGAACCAACACCCCTGTATGGCGGTAACGCCGCCTTTCTCGACGCCCTCCACGAGCAATATCTTCTCGATCCGGCGAGCGTAGGCGAGCGGTGGCGGGCGTATTTCGCGCAGCTCGCGCCGGCGGGCGCCGAGCGCGCGCACGGACCCATCCGGGCTGAGATCGCGCGCCGCGCAGCACAGGGGCGGGCAGCCGCCCTGCCGGCGGCCGCCTCGGGGGCGAATGCCCAGCAGGCGGCGGTGTCGCGGCTGATTCAGGTGTGGATCAACCGCGGGCACCTGCTGGCGAGCATCGACCCCCTGGGGCTGTCCCAGCGCGTAAGGCCACGGGTGCTCGATCTGGACTACTTCGGCCTCACGGCGGCGGATCTCGATACCGAGTTCTTCACCGGCAGCCGCACGGACGCGGTGCCGAAGCGCATGAAGCTCAGGGACATCCTCGCACAGCTGCAGTACATCTACGCCGGCAACGTCGGCGCCGAGTTCGCGCACATGTCCGACTCCGAGGAGCGGCTGTGGCTGCAGGATGAGTTCCAGGAGGGGCGCCTCAAGCATCGCTTCAGCCCCGAAGAGCAGCGCAACATCCTCTGGCAACTCACGGCCGCCGAGGGCCTCGAGCGCTACCTGCACACCAAGTACGTCGGCCAGAAGCGCTTCTCGCTCGAAGGCGCGGACGCGTTCATTCCCTTACTCGATGACCTCATCCAGAACTGCGGCGCCGCCGGCATCGAGGAGGTGGTCATCGGCATGGCGCACCGCGGCCGGCTGAACGTGCTGGTGAACCTGCTGGGCAAGTCGCCCGCGGCGCTGTTCTCGGAATTCGAGGGCGCCTACGATCCGGGCCGGCTCAAGGGCTCGGGAGACGTGAAGTACCACAAAGGCTTCTCGGCGGACCTGCGCACCGCGAACGGCAACGTGCACACGGCGCTGGCGTTCAATCCCTCGCATCTGGAGGTCGTGGATCCGGTGGTGGAGGGCTCGGTGCGCGCGCGCCAGGAGCGCCGCGGGGATGAGCGCGCCGCGCGGGTATTGCCGCTGCTGGTGCACGGCGACGCCGCCTTTGCGGGCCAGGGCGTGGTGATGGAGACGCTGCAGCTATCGCAGGCGCGCGGCTTTTTCACCGGCGGCACCACGCACGTGATCATCAACAACCAGGTGGGCTTCACGACTTCCGAGCCCGCCGATCTGCGTTCCACCATGTACTGCAGCGACGTGGCCAAGATGCTGGAAGTGCCGATCTTCCACGTCAACGCCGACGACCCGGAAGCAGTGGTGTTTGTGGGGCGCCTGGCGCTCAAGTATCGCATGCGCTTCCGCAAGGACGTCGTGATCGATCTGGTGTGCTACCGGCGTCACGGCCATAACGAGGCCGACGAGCCGGCGGCCACGCAACCAGGCATGTACCGCGTGATCCGCCAGCATCCCACCGCGCGCCGCCTGTACGCCGACCGGCTCATTGCCGCGGGAGTGCTCACGGACGCCGACGCGCAGGCGATGCTGGAGCAGTACCGCAACGGACTCGACCAGGGGCGCCCGCAGGCGCGTGCTTCGCTCGGCATGATCGGCAACAAGTACACGGTGGACTGGAGCGCCTACGGGCAGGTCGACTGGACCGAGCGGGTGGCCACGGCGGTGGAGCTGCCGCGGCTGCATGCACTCGGTGAGCGCATCACCAGCTATCCGCAGGGCTTCAGCCTGCATCCGCGCGTCGCTCAGCTGATCGCCAACCGCAGGAAGATGCTGCAGGGCGCGCAGCCGCTCGACTGGGGGTGCGCTGAGAGCCTCGCCTACGCGACGCTGGTCGAGGACGGCTTCGGCGTGCGCCTCACCGGGCAGGATAGCGGGCGGGGGACCTTCTTCCATCGGCACGCGGTGCTGCACGATCAGAACACCGACGCCACGTGGATCCCGCTGCAGCACATCGCCGACCAGCAGCCGCGCGTGCAGGTGATCGATTCGGTGCTGTCCGAAGAGGCGGCGATGGGCTTCGAGTACGGCTATGCCACCACCGAGCCGAACTCACTGGTGCTGTGGGAAGCGCAGTACGGCGACTTCGCCAACGGTGCCCAGGTGATCATCGATCAGTTCATCAGCTCCGGCGAGGCCAAGTGGGAGCGCTTCTGCGGACTGGTGTTGCTGCTGCCGCATGGCTACGAAGGGGCGGGGCCGGAACACTCCTCGGCGCGCCTCGAGCGTTTCCTGCAACTGTGCGCGGAAAACAACATGCAGGTGTGCGTGCCGTCGACGCCCGCGCAGATGTTCCACATGCTGCGGCGGCAGATGCGCCAGTCCTTCCGTAAGCCGCTCATCGTGATGACGCCCAAGAGTCTGCTGCGGCACGAGCTGTCGGTGTCGTCGCTGGAGGATCTCAGCCGTGGCGGCTTCGCGCGCGTGATCGGTGAGGTCGACGATGTGCCCGCGCAGCAGGTGCAGCGGATCGTGTTTTGCAGCGGCAAGGTGTATTTCGATCTGCTGAAGGAGCGCCGCAAGGAGGCCCTGCGCGAAGTGGCCCTGGTGCGCATCGAGCAGCTCTATCCCTTCCCTAGCGAGGAGTACCAGGCGACGCTCAACCGCTATCCCAACGCGAACGAGATCGTCTGGTGCCAGGAGGAACCGCAGAATCAGGGCGCCTGGTACCAGATCCGTCATCGGCTGCAGGAGCTGGTGGGACGCCGACCGGTGTTATACGCCGGCCGCAGGCCGGCCGCGGCGCCGGCGACCGGTATCGCAAAGATCCACGAAATCGAGCAGCAGACCCTGGTGGCGGCCGCGCTGCGCTCGACCACCACCGAGGAGTCCGCGCGCGAGACCACGCGTCTGACGGCGGCTCCCGCGGCGCCCGCACCGTCCGCGGCGCCTGTGCCACCTGCGGCGCCCGTGCCGGCAACCCCCATAAGAAGGCGTTCATGACCACCGAAATCCGGGTTCCACAACTGCCCGAGTCCATCGCCGACGCCACGCTCGTGACCTGGCACAAGCAACCCGGGGATGCCATCCGCCGCGACGAGAATCTCGCCGATCTCGAGACCGACAAGGTGGTGCTGGAAGTTCCCGCGCCGGCCAACGGCGTGGTGCGCGAGCTGCGTGTGCCGAGCGGCACGGTGGTGACCAGCGGGCAGGTTCTCGCGCTCATCGAGGAGGGCGCCGCGGCGGCCGCCGCGCCGAAGCCGGCCAGCACTGCAGGAACGGCCACGGCGCCGAAGCCGGCCGGCACTGCGGGAGCGGCCGCGGCTGCCAAGCCCCCGCCGGCTGCCGACGGCGACGGCGGCAAGGATGCCGGCAAGTTGAGTCCCTCGGTGCGGCGGCTGGTCGAGGAGAACCACCTCGACCCGTCGGCGATCCCGGCCTCGGGACGCGACGGCAGGCTGACCAAGTCCGATGTGGTGGGTTTTCTGGGCAAACAGCCGGCGCAAGCGCCGCCGGGGAGCGCGGGCGCAGCGGCGCCCGCTGCCGCCGCCCCGGCACCGGTGGCCCGTGCACCCACACCCAGGACGCCGGCTGCGGCCGGTGCGCGCGCCGAGCAGCGCGTCCCTATGACGCGCCTGCGTGCCCGCATTGCACAGCGTCTCATCGAGGCGCAATCGACCCAGGCGCTGCTGACCACGTTCAACGAGGTGGACCTGAGCGCCACGCAGGAACTGCGCGCGCGCTACAAGGAGCGCTTCGAGAAGGAGCACGGCGTGAAGCTGGGCTTCATGTCGTTCTTCTTGAAGGCCTCGATCGAGGCGCTGAAGAAGTTCCCGGTGGTGAACGCCTCCGTCGACGGCAGCGACATCATCTATCACGAGTACTACGACATCGGCGTCGCCGTCTCCACCGACCGCGGCCTGATCGTGCCGATCGTGCGCGACGCCGACGCCAAGAGCTTCGCGGTGGTCGAGAAAGAGGTGGCCGACTACGCCCGCAAGGCGCGCGAGGGCTCACTCACAATCGAGGATCTCACCGGCGGCACGTTCACGATCACCAACGGTGGGGTGTTCGGCTCACTCATGTCGACGCCGATCGTCAACGCGCCGCAGAGCGCGATCCTCGGCATGCACAAGATCCAGGAGCGGCCGATGGTGGTCGGCGGGCAGATCGCCGCGCGGCCGATGATGTATCTGGCGGTGACCTACGATCACCGTATCATCGACGGCCGCGAAGCGGTGCAGTTCCTGGTCGCGATCAAGGAAGCACTGGAAGATCCGGGACGGATGCTGCTGGGGATCTGATGCGCACATGAAGAACGAAGAGCAACGACCAGCCAACACCGCGGATGCCTTCGACGTGGTGGTCATTGGCGGCGGCCCGGCGGGCTATCCGGCTGCGATCCGCGCCGCGCAGAACAAGCTCAGCGTCGCCTGTATAGATGAATGGAAGAATCGCGACGGCAGCGCCGCCTTCGGCGGCACCTGCCTGAACGCAGGCTGCATCCCGTCCAAGGCGCTGCTGGAGTCCACCGAGCTCTACCATCGCGTGCACGAGGAGTTCGCCGTGCACGGCATCAAGGTGTCGGGCGCGACGCTCGATCTGGCGCAGATGCAGAAACGCAAGGGCGGCATCGTGCGCGCTATGACCCAGGGGATCCTCACGCTGTTCAAGGCTGCCGGCGTCACCCCGCTCCAGGGGCACGGGAGACTCCTCGCCGGGCGCCGGATCGAATTCACCGCACATGACGGCAGCCGCCGCGAACTCTCCGCCCGGCACGTGGTGCTCGCTTCGGGGTCCACCCCGATCGAGTTGCGCTCCGCGCCGTTCACGGCGCCGCACATCGTGGATTCCTGGGGGGCGCTCGACTTTGATGCCGTGCCGAAGCGCCTCGGCGTCATCGGCGCGGGTGTGATCGGACTGGAGTTGGGCAGCGTGTGGCGGCGCCTCGGCGCCGAGGTGGTGGTGCTGGAGGCGCTGCCGGATTTCCTGGCATTCGCCGACCAGCAGCTCGCCCGGGAAGCGCTGCGGCACCTCAAGAAACTCGGCCTCGACATTCGCCTGGGCGCCAAGGTCACCGGCGCTGCGGTGTCGGGCGCGACGGTCGATGTCACCTACGAGGATGCGAAGGGCGCACAGCGCCTTTCCGTCGAGCGGCTGGTGGTGGCGATCGGTCGCCGCCCCTATACCCGGGATCTGCTCGGCGCGGATACCGGCGTGCAGCTGGACGAGCGCGGCTTCATCAGCGTCGATCACGCCTGCCGCACGGGCGTGGAGGGCGTATGGGCGATCGGGGACTGCGTACGGGGCCCGATGCTGGCGCACAAGGGCAAGGAGGAGGGCGCGATGGTCGCGGACCTGATCGCCGGCCGCTTCGGCGAGGTCAACTACAAGGTGATTCCCGCGGTCATCTACACCGCGCCGGAGATCGCCTGGGTCGGCCTCACCGAGGAGCAGGTCAAGGCGAGCGGCCGCGAATACAAGACCGGGGTGTTCCCGTTCCTCGCCAGCGGCCGAGCGCGCGCCCTGGAGCAGACCGCCGGCTTCGCGAAGGTCGTGGCCGCGCGCGATGACGATGAGATCCTGGGCGTGCACATCGTGGGTCCCATGGCCGGTGAGTTGATCGCAGAGGCGGTGCTGGCGATGGAGTACTCGGCCAGCAGCGAGGATCTGCAGCGCACCATCCACGCCCATCCGACGCTCGCCGAGGCGCTGCACGAGGCGGCCCTGGCCGCCGACAAGCGCTCCATCGACGGACTCAACCGCTGACGGCCCGGCCGGCCCTACAGCCGCCGTCGCGCCTCGATGACATTCGGCACGCCCGCGAGCCGCCGCAGCACGCGGGCGAACTGCTCGAGGTCATTGACCGCGACGCTCACGGCGAAATACGCAATGCCGGAGTCGTGATCGGTGCTGGAAGTCACGGCGTCGATGCTCAGGCGCTCGAGCGCCAGCACGTCGGTCAGGTCACGCAGCAGCCCGCGGCGATCATAGGCGCTGATGGACAGCTCCACGTTGAGCGCCCCGCCGTCGGCGCTGCTCCATTCGACCTTCAGCACACGCTCGGGCTTGAGCGCGCTCATGCGCCGCAGGCTCGCACAGTCGCTGCGATGGACCGTGACGCCCCGGCCCAGGGTGACATAACCGGTGATCGGTTGCGGACGCAGCGGCGCACAGCAGCGCGCCAGCGTGGTCGGCAGATCCCCCACCCCCTCGATTTCGACCGGCGCAGCCCGGCGCCGCGGCGCGCCGGGACGCGGCGCTCGCGCCACCGGCCGAGGCGGCTCGAACAGCCGGGTCGCAGCCTGCAGCAGCTGCGTAACGGTGACCTCGCCCTCACCGAGCAGCTGATGCAGGTGATCGGTGTCGCGGGCCTTGAGCTCCTGCACCAGGGCGCTGAGCTGTTCGGGGCGCACGCCGATGCGCGCCAGCTCGCGTTCGGCGATCCGCAAGCCGGCGCTGCGGTTGTCGCCCACGTCCTGCTTGCGGAACCAGGCGCGCACCTTGGCGCGGTTGCGCGCCGAAATGAGGTAGCCCTGCTCGGGAGCGAGCCAGTCGCGACTCGGTGCGTCGTGCTTGCCGGTGATGATCTCGACGACCTCGCCGTTGGCGAGCGCGTGTGTGAGCGGCACGATGCGCCCGTTCACCTTGGCGCCGCGGCAGCGGTGGCCGAGGGAGGTGTGGACGCTGTAGGCGAAATCGAGCGGTGTCGCGCCGCGCGGCACGTCGATCACCTCGCCCTTGGGCGTGAGCACGTAAACCCGGTCCGCGAACAGCTCGGTACGCATCCCCTCGAGCAGGTCGCGGTCCGACTCGGCGCCGCCCGCGGTGCCGTCGTGTGGCTCCAGCAGGCGCCGCACCCATTCGATCTTGCGCTGGTAGTGCGCGTCACGCGCACCACCTTCCTTGTAGGTCCAGTGTGCCGCTACGCCGAGCTCGGCGTGCTCGTGCATCTGCGGCGTGCGGATCTGCACCTCGAGGCTGCGCCCCTGCGGCCCGATCACGGCGGTGTGGATGGAGCGGTAGCCGTTGCCCTTGGGGGTGGCGATGTAGTCATCGAACTCACCTGGAATATACGGCCACTGACCGTGGACGATACCGAGCGCGCCGTAGCACTCGGGAACCGAGGCGACCACCACGCGCACGGCGCGCACGTCGAACAGCTGCTCGAAGGCCAGCTGCTTGCGCTGCATCTTGCGGTAGATGCTGTAGATGTGCTTCGGACGCCCGTAGACCTCGGCCTCGATGCCGGAGGCGCGCAGGCGCGCGTGCAGCTCCGCGCACAAGCTCTCGATGTAGCGCTCGCGGTCGGCGCGCCGCTCGTTGAGCGCGGCGGCGACGCGGCGGTACTCGTGCGGCTCGAGGTAGCGGAAGGCGAGATCCTCGAGCTCCCATTTCAACTGCCACACGCCCAGGCGGTTGGCGAGGGGTGCGTAGATGGCGCGCGCCTCCAGCGCGCGCCGCTCGCGCTCCGGGCCCGGCAGCTCGCGCGCGTGGCGCAGCGCGACCAGCTCCTCGGCGAGCCGCGCCAGCACCAGGCGCGGGTCGCTGACGACCGCGAGCAGCATCTTGCGCAGCGTTTCGGCCTGACGCGTGTTCAGGCCGAGCGCCGGCGACCAGTCACGGGGCAGTCCGAGGGTTCCCAGGCGCAGCAGTGCCGCGGCGATCTCGGTCGCTGGGCGGCCGACGATGCCGGCGGTCTCATCGGGCGTGAGGGCTGCCCGTGCGAGCAGCGGTCGCGCGAGCAGCGCGTGCGCGAGCTCGGTGCTTTCGGTGAGGCGCCCCATGATCTCGGCAGCTTCCGCGGCGTACGCCAGATCGGCCGGTGCGCGTTCGTTGGCCTGCTCGAGCGCCGCGCGTGCGGCGTTGATGGCCTCGCGGACCTGGGGCGGGCACAGTTGACTGGTTTCCACGGATAACGGTTCTTGAGCGAGCGGCGAGCGCAAAACGCGCCAGCGTGTCGTCCGCGAGGTTTACCGGCTATCATACGCGACTGTTTTTCCAGCGGTGCGCTTCGGCGGTGCCGCGTCGGGCGGCGTTACCTATGGCGGGGCACAGCAAGTGGGCTAACATCCGGCGCCGCGGGAGCGCCCAGGTACTGCGGCGTGACAAGCGCCTCGCACGTGCCGCGCCGGAAGGTTGGGAGACCGTGCGCTACGAAGGTTACGGCCCCGGTGGCGCTGCGGTCATGGTCGAGTGCGTCACCGACGATCGCGGCCTGGTGGGCGCGAAGGTGCGCCGCGCATTCATGCAACACGGGGGCAGACTCGGGGCCGACGGCTCGGTGAGCTACCTGTTCAACACCGTGGGCCTCATGACCTACCCGCCGGGGACGGACGAGGAGCGGCTGATGCAGGTGGCGCTGGAAGCCGGCGCAGAAGACGTCGTACCCAACGCCGACAGTTCCGTCGAGGTACTGGCCGATCCCCTGGAGTTCGACACCGTGTGCGCCGTGCTCAAGCATCACGGCTTCGCGCCCGCGACCGCGGAAGTCACGCAGCGCGCCGCGACCTCCCTGGAGCTGTCGGGCGAGACCGCAGTGTTGATGGTGCAGCTGCTGGAAGCGCTCGAAGAGCTGGACGAAGTACGGGACGTGTACTCGAATGTCGAGATATCGGACGAGGTCCTGGCGCGCATTTGAGCCCGCCGCCGCGCAGTTCAGCGCGGCGCTCACTGTACGGGTGCTGGGGCTCGACCCCGGTTCGCGGCGCACCGGCTTTGGCGTGATCGAGTGCCGCGGCAGTGAGCTCATTGCGGTCGCACACGGCTGTCTCAACCTCACCGCCGCGGCGCCCGCGGAGCGCCTGCGCATGATCTTCGAGGGTCTGCGGGCACTGATGTCCCAACACCAACCGGCGGAGGTGGCGGTGGAGCGCGTGTTCGTCAGCCGCAACGCCGACAGCGCCTTGAAGCTCGGGCAGGCACGCGGCGCGGCGCTGTGCGCCATCCCCGAGGGCGTGCCGGTGTTTGAATATGCACCCCGCGCCATCAAGCTGGCGGTGGTGGGCTCCGGAGCCGCGGAAAAATTCCAGGTGGCGCACATGATCCGCACGCTGCTCGGGCTCGCCGCACGCCCGGGCGCAGACGCGGCGGATGCGCTCGCGGTGGCCGTGTGCCACGCGCACGCGCGCCGGCTCGGCACGCTGGCACAGCAGGGCGGCGTGCGCCTGAGGCACGCCGGGCGATGATCGGCTCGCTGCGTGGCACAATCGCCTCCAAGACACCCCCGCAACTCACGGTCGACGTCGGCGGGCTCGGATACGAGCTGGAGGCGCCCATGTCGACGTTCTTCCACCTGCCGGCGGTGGGCGAGGAAGTGCGTCTGCTTACGCACCTGGTCGTGCGCGAGGACGCGCACGTGCTGTACGGGTTTGCCACCGAGGACGAGCGGCGCCTGTTCCGCAGCCTGATCAAGGTGTCAGGCGTCGGACCGAAGATCGCGCTCGCGCTGCTGTCGGGAATCAGCGTCAGCGCCTTTGCCCAGTGCGTGCTCGATGAGGACATCAGCACGCTGACGCGTGTGCCGGGGGTAGGTCGCAAGACCGCCGAGCGGCTGATCGTGGAAATGCGCGATCGCCTGGCGCCGCCCCAGGAGACACCCGGCGCACCGCTGGCGGCGAGCGCGAGCGCGGCGGGGGAGGCGTACGGCGCCCTGGTGGCGCTCGGCTACCGTCCCGCGGAGGCGGCGCGCTTGCTCAAAGCGGTCGGTCCCGGTACACATTCGACTGAGGAACTGATCCGCCGCGCCCTGCAGGGCGCGGCGCGGGAGTAGATCTCGTACCCGTGACAGCCGAACGCATCATCAGTGGCACGGCGGCCGCCGAGGAGGAGGCGGTCGAGCGGGCCATCCGGCCGCGCCGGCTCGAGGAGTACGTCGGCCAGTTGCCGGTGAAAACACAGCTCGAGATCTTCATCCGCGCCGCCGGGCAGCGCGGTGAGGCACTCGATCACGTGCTGATTTTCGGCCCTCCCGGCCTCGGCAAGACGACGCTGGCGCACATCATAGCGGCCGAGCTCGGCGTGAATCTGCGCCAGACCTCCGGCCCGGTGCTGGAGCGCCCGGGAGATCTCGCCGCGCTGCTGACCAACCTGCAGGCCCGCGATGTGCTGTTCGTCGATGAGATCCACCGCCTCACCCCGGTGGTCGAGGAGGTGCTCTATCCGGCGATGGAGGACTACCAGCTCGACATCATGATCGGCGAGGGGCCGGCGGCGCGCTCCATCAAGCTGAACGTTCCGCCGTTCACGCTGGTGGGAGCGACCACGCGCGCGGGGCTGCTCACCTCGCCGCTGCGCGACCGCTTCGGCATCGTGCAGCGGCTCGAGTTCTACGAGGTCGCGGACCTGGAGCGCATCGTGAAGCGCTCCGCCGCCATCCTGGGTGTAGCCATCGATGAGGGCGGCGCCCGGCGCATCGCGCAGCGCTCGCGCGGCACGCCGCGCATCACCAACCGCTTGCTGCGGCGGGTGCGCGATTATGCGCAGGTGCGCGCCGACGGGCGCATCGATGAGGCGGTCGCCGACGCCGCGCTCGACATGCTCGAGGTGGACCGGCTGGGATTCGACACCCTGGACCGCAAGCTCCTCACGGCGATCATCGAGCGCTTCGACGGCGGTCCGGTCGGTATCGATAGTCTTGCGGCGGCGCTCGGCGAGGAGCGCGGCACGCTCGAGGACGTCACCGAGCCGTTCCTGATCCAGCAGGGATTCCTGGTGCGCACCGCGCGCGGGCGCATGGTCACGCGCGCTTCCTACCTGCATTTCGGTCTCAAGCCGCCCGAGCGTGGCGCCGCCACGCTGCAGCTGTTCGAGGATCCGCGATGAGCGTGTTTCGCTGGCCGGCGCGCGTGTACTGGGAGGACACCGACGGCGGCGGCATCGTGATCCCAGGTAGCACCACGCTGGTGTGCCATGCCAATTACGACGTGATGCGGGGTCTGGTGGACTTTCTGGTTGCCGAATGCTGCACCGACGCCGAGCGTCGAGAAGCACTCGCCGGTGAGCGCATGGGTCGCCATTGGGACAACGCGACCGTGGATTTCGACGGTGTTCGATGGCGCCAGGAATCCGCAGAGGCCAGTGAATACCTGGTCATCGCGAATCAGCGAAACCATCGGCGATAGCAGCGCCCCCGGGCGTCCGCCGGGCTCGCTCGCGGCTACGCGCACGAGACGCTGAGGATCACTCGCCCCAATCGGACGGAGCAGGATGGCGTTCGCGAGCGTGAAGATCGCGGTATTGGCGCCGATCCCGAGCGCGAGGGAAACAACCGCCGCGACGCTGAACACCGGTGCTCGGCGAAGCTGCCGCCACGCGTGCCTCCATCTCCGCACCCACGCATTATAGGGGCACGGTCGATGGCCGACGAATGCGCGACACACAACACGAAGGGTCTTGGCCGGACGCTCTCTCGCCCGGACAGGCTCCCACGTTCCATTTGACGCTCTACTAATACTCGAAGTGATACTCCAATGGCGTCTTGGACTTCTGCGCGCGTTGCCGGTTGCGTAATAAAGGCAGCCCCAAGGCAGACGTCCTTCAGGGCACGCTCGACCTGTGGTCCTGCAGGCGCAGTGCGCCCACGGTCAGCGCCGTAGGCGTTTAGCAATATCGCGCCCGCCTCGTGCAAATCCTCGATCTTTTTGCGGAGGATAGTTGGCGTAATGTTTACGCGGGTGAACTCGAAATGCGCCCACCAGGTGCGCCCACCACTGGGGCCTGAAGAGCGTTGAGCTACGGCAGTCGGAGCGGGATCAGCGAGCCGCAGGAGACGGGACCAAATCAGCGCGGACGCAAACGGCCGGGCCGAACATGATCTCGCCTCCACCGCCGTCTTCAGCTAAGGGTCAGCCGTCGCTACCGGGCCACACGCGGCTGCGTATCCTTCGAAGTACGTCCCTTTAACTACCTGAGACTTCGTGAGACTCGACCTCGAAGAGGTCAGGCTCGCGGATAGCGAGCCCGATCAGGTGTGATGCTGCCCTCGGGCACGCGCGAGGGCGGCGGGATCGCCGATGGTGTAGCGGGTTCTCATGTGTCGCTTCGTGATGCGCCATTCAATCGCGACCTTGCCGAATTCGAGGTCGTAGCGGCCCCCCACCGTGAGCAGCGGCGGCGCGCCGCCGTTGTCGGTTCCCGGCGATTGCATCTGGGCAACGACGTCTACTTTCCCGTGCGCTCGCTCGCCAGCTACGACGATCACGAAGTTGCAGAGGCGGTGGTGGGTCCAGTCGAACGCTGACACCGACTCGACTGCCCGGCGTGCATAGGCCTCCCTGGGCACGGCGCGCCAGACTTCATTCGGGGAAGCATCCGAGACAAGGCAGACGACTTCGTCGGCGAGGCAGTCGCCGTAGGCGTTGGCGTCTCGATCGTCCACCGCCTGTGCCAAGCGTGCGAGCAGGCGCATGATCTCCAGTTCGTCGTCGGCGCGCGTGGGCATCGTGATCTCCTTTCCCCCCCCCAACCGCGGACTGTCGCGAGGGGGCCTCGTTGACCGGTGGTCGTGATGATTGGCATCCAACGGAGGCACTACCAGGGGACGACCTCGTTCTCGGCGTTGACGAAGTGCAGGCCGCCGGCGGATCGGTGCGAATCGATGGTGTCGATGATCCTTGGCACGACCTGCTCGACTGTCACGGGTGCATCGGAACCGCCGAGATCCGTCTGAACCCGACCGGGCGCGATCAGCAGCAGCGTGCGCGCCCCACCGCTGTGGCGTGCTACGTAGCTGCGCACGAGGTGATTGAGCGCTGCCTTGCTGGCGCGATAGACGTCGTAGGTGCCACGGTCGTTGAGACTGATGCTCCCCTGCCTCGAGGACATCACGGCGATCGTCCCTCGCTCGACGACGAGGTCTTGGAGTGATTCGATGACCTTCAGCGGCGCGAGTGCATTCGTGCTCATCACCTCGTTGAAGGTCGCCTCGTCGATCTCGGCGACAGGAACGTTGTGGTCAGAGATGCCCGCGTTGACGATCAGGACGTCGAGACGATCGTCGGCCAGTCGCTCGCGCAGCGTGCCGATCTCCGACGGCCGAGTCATGTCGAGCCGTTCCACGCGGAGCCGTCCGGCCATCCCGGCGGCCATCGCCTCCAGCTCCGGGGCAACCGTCGAAGAGCGGACCGTGCCGATGACGAACCAGCCGCGTCGGAGATACTCCGCGGCCAGCCCGCGACCAATGCCGCGCGAGATCCCGATGATCAGGATCGTGTGACGGCGATCGGTCGTACCGAGTTTCGCTTGCATGTCGTTGCGCTCAGAGAATCGCTTTCGCGCTTCCAGGGTAGTCGGTGCTTCGGGCCGTGTCGGCGCCCGCCTCAAATTCGGCGCGGA
>Ga0137418_10000921_pt1 | contig 27047 bp, 19 predicted proteins | sample CZODoug3_1_2_16f_FD_122242 | JGI IMG/M metagenome (GOLD analysis project Ga0137418, IMG submission 122242) | Vadose zone soil fungal communities from Angelo Coast Range Reserve, California, USA - CZODoug3_1_2_16fungal (Hybrid Assembly) | ecosystem: Environmental > Terrestrial > Soil > Vadose...
TCTCAGCGTGCAGAGCGGCCCGAGTTTGAAGACAGCCACGAAGGGAGAGGAGCAGGGAAGCGAGGAGTACGAACATTCCATTGCACCCTACCACGCCTCGCCGCAAGTTCAACGCTTTCAATGAGAACGGACTTCCTGGTAGGGACAAGTAGCACTTACAAGCGCAGGGACTGCGCATCGGCACGGGAACGATTGTAGATGCGACGATCTTGCACGCCCCCCAGTTCGACGAAGAATCGTGAGCAGAAGCCGGCGGCCCGGCCGAATTCACTGGAGAGAGAACCAGTTGAAATTGCCGACCGTGTTGTAGTAGCCACCGCTATCCATCACTAGTTGCAAGGTGTGCATGCCTTGCGGCAGTTGGACGGCAGGAACCTCGAGCGTCTGCCAGGCCTGCCATCCTTCGGTCTCCGGAACGGAGATCAAGGGTGTCACCGGGTGTCCGTCAACAGCGAGATGGAAGACACCGCCGCCCACTGCTGTCGCGACGCGCACTCGCAACGCATAGGAGCCGGCCGAGGCGATGTTGACCGTGTAATTGAGCCAATCGCCCGGGTTGGTCTGGCCAACGTCGTATCCGCCGCCCGCGTCAGAGCAGTTCTCGATGTACACCGTTTCACGGGGGCGATAATTGGCGCCGCCGCCATTGCTTGTCGCACCATTCCAGTAGGCAACGCCCTTCCCGCCCGCATCGAAGTCTTCTGCCTGAATGAGGCCCGGCACGGTTGCGGGAGAACCCGGGGATGCGGTTCCCGGCGTAACGGGCTGGATAGCGAACCAGTTGAAGTTGCCCATCCCGCCGCTCGGGCCATTCCCATCGAAGGTGACCTGCATGATGTGTTTTCCTGGTTTGAGCAGGAAAGCGGGTGACACCTGGGCTGTCCAATTCTGCCACCAACCGGTTGGCGGGACGAACAGATTGCCAGTTGCGTTTTTGCCGTCGAATGAAACGTGATAGTACCCACCCTGACCTAAGGAAGCGACACGCGCCTGCAGGTTCACAATGCCTCCCTGCGTTACGTTGACGGTGTACCGTAACCACTCGCCTTCCTTGGTGTACCCGACATCGTATCCACCGCCGACATCGCTGGTTGGTTCGACCCCAACCGACGCTGGGGCGCGATAAGTATTTCCGCTTGGATCTGATGGGTCCAGGTTGAAATAGCCAATGTAATTTCCCCCGTTATCGAAGTTCTCTGCCTGGACCTGACCGGGCAACGTCCACGGCGCTCCCCCGAAGGGCGTCTCCGGATCGCCGACGTTCAATTGCACTGTTGATGTCCGATCGACTGCACCTTGTGTTCCGAGGATGGTGATTGGATAGGAACCGCTGGCCACGTTCGCCTCCGAGTTGATGGCGAGGGCCCATTCGGTGGTAAACGGGATGCGCTCGAGATCTCCGTCCGCGCCTGCGGGCAGGCCCTGCACTTGCAGCGCGACGGGAGCATGATTTGATCCGTAGTGATCGACGCCTACCTCGAAGGCCGTCGAACCTCCGGGAGCAATGGTTCGCGAAGAGGGCCCGGCGGTTACGTCGAATGTGTTGCCGGCGTAGCCCGCCCATGTGAGAGTGGCAACGGCGCCTGCGGGCAGCGTGTAGCTCACGGTATTGCCCTGCCAGTTCAGCGAGAAATCACTTGGCGTTGTGGCCGCGTTGTAGGCAAGGACAGCGATGGAGCCGTCGGGATTCTTGAATGCGACATCCTCAACGCTGCCGCTCCCGAAACTGTTCGAATCAATCCGGTAGGCTCCCGTTTCGACAAATTTGGAGAGATGCCCGAGCGCGTAGTACTCGACATTGCGCGAAACAGTCGCGGGAGCCGTGCTGGAATCGATGGTGACGATGCCGCGGCAGTTACCGCATCCGTGCTGGACCGTCGGCCCTCCGGTGGGGTCGAGGGCAATGTTCCACATCACGACGGTTTTTCCCCAGTTGCGCAAAACGTTGATCATTTGTCCCTCGACGTCGTTGCCGAGGTTCGTCGCAAAATCCGGAGCCCAATAGCCGCCGGTGCATTCGGTGAAGTAAATCGGAGTTCCGGGATCGAGGTCGTGAACGGCATTTTGAGCGTCAGCTACGTTGCCTGCATAGCAATGAAACGAGACACCGGCCAGATACGGGCGAACCTCCGGGTTCTGGAGAAGAAACTCCGGATAGCGCGGATTGTCCCAGTTGTGTTCATAACCCAGAATTCCAGGCGTGGCGTCGTCGGGGTCCTCGTTTTGGCCGCTGAAGTTCCAGTTGTGATTATGGAAGTGGCTGTTCCGAAGCTCGGGTCCAAGATACTCGGAGATGAACCTGCCTTCGTCAAGGGGATTCATGAACATGGTTGGATAGCCGCCTGTTTCGTACAGAGGCTCATTCTGCACGGCGACGTAGTTGATGGGGACGCCGTTCGCCCCATAAGCGGCAATGAATTTGGAAAAGTATTTGGCAAGGGCTGGAAAGTTCGCGGTGTTGAAGCCTCCGCCTCCCAGAGCGCCGCTTGTCTTCATCCATGCAGGAGGTGACCAGGGCAGCGCCATAACCTTGATTTCCGGGTTGGCAGCGAGGGCAGCGCGAATGGTCGGCAGGATGTACGCCTGATCGTGAGCGATGGAGAACTGCGTCTGGTCCGGGTCAGTTTCGCCGGGGGCCACGTCGTCATAGGTGTAACTGCTCAATGCAAGGTCGGTGGCACCCATCGGTTGCCGCAGAAAACTCAGACGAATGCCTTGTTGATTAAAGAGATCGTTCATCAACTGATTGCGTTGTGCGGGCGTTAGCTTGGTCCACACCAGGTATGCGGATGAGTCCGTGAACGAACCGCCTACACCTTCCAGTCTCTGATAGGTAATCGTGTCATCGATGTTGATCGCTAATTGTGCCGCAGTTCCGGAAGCAAAGGTCAAGGGCGTCTGCGGCGCAAGCAGCGACGTTTGATCAGGAGTGGTCAAAACCACGCTCACCGATTGCCCGAAAGCGGGCCTGATATAACCTGCAAACAATAAAACAAACGTCACGAGTATTGCGAAACTGACAATCGCCTTGTGTCGGGGGGAGACGGAAATCACAGGTGTTCTCCTGGAAGGGAACTCAGCGGCGACATTCTTTTACCACCGCCGAAGTTTGAGTGTCAAGGCTGAGGCCGATATTCGAGAAGGGCTCGGGCGAGAGTGTGACGGCGACGCGAGCAGCAGTTTTGCCACCGTGCGAGGCCAGGGTGATAAGGCCACCGAGGAGGCTGATAGCGAGTTGCTCCCCTGGCGTGAGAGTTGCTGTAGCGCGCCATGCGAGGAGCGCCGCCACGGGTACGCGGATGAAGGTGTGCAACGCGTTCCAGACGAGGTCAAAGGCGGGGATCTTATCGGCGAAGAACTCCACCGCAAAGAGCGCAGCCCTTTGACACCGCATATCGAATCATCTCGGATGAATGCATCGGCTGCCCCTGTCCCTAGCCAAAATGCTATCCGGCACCAATGCCTTTAGATGCCTTGCAGGGCGAAATAACAATTCGCCAGCCACAGGCGTTAGCTCGGATTCAGCTCGTGGTTGCTGACTCGGGAACGAGCGCGGGAACCAGTAAATCTAAGTAGTGATGCACCGTTGGTTCGCTCGAAGATTTTTCGACGTGGGTCTCGTGAGCGTCGACGGCATAGAGGATGGTCAGTCTATGGCAGAATCTTCGGGGTCCAAACCCCAAACGCCAGTCTCTCCAGAGGCGGGACAGCCCCATAACAGGCGGTCCGCCCGGGTCAATTTCGGGCGTTTTCTCGCGGAGCGTTGCAGCACAGCGCCTGGGTGGCGCAGAGCCAGGTTCTCTATCTCAAGCGCCACCCGAGAATGCAACATTGAAGACAGAGTGCCAAGGAGTGTCGCAAGAAAAATGAGCATCGGAGGAGAATTAGGATAGAAAGTACAATTCCCATCCGCTGAGACACTTTGACGTTTCCGAGAGGCACACCCTAACCTGCAATGCTGGGCGAGGCATCGCTCCGGCTTCGCTACGACATAAAACAAGAGCTGTGATCCGAGGTATCTGTATCTTGGGCCCGGAACCTGTCAGCCGATGCCTGGTGCAGAGGTTGCCTCCGATCGTGTCCAGTTCGGTACAACTTCGGTACAACTGAGGGAGAGAAAAAATGGTTCGCTGGCTCCTAAGCGACACCAAATGGAGCACTTGGAATTTTGACTTTCTTGGTTCGGGACCAGGGGGGCGGAGGTTCAAATCCTCTCTCCCCGACCAATCTTCTTCAGAATCATAATTTTGCAGACTATGAAAAATGAGATGAACCTCTGGGAAGTAGCTAGGGGGTTCAGGTTCGCTGTTCGCGCGCACCAGCGCCCATCGAATCAACCGCTTGCCGTGCGCGAGCCGCCCGAGTTTCGCAGGAATCGGCCACAAGGACTTACATTCATTCGGGAGAGAGTGTTCGATAAGCCCCCGGCAAGTGACTAGGTATTCAGACTAGAACTTGTCGCAAAACTGCATTCTCACGAATCAGCAATTTGGCGGAGAAAAGCAGACGATTTCAGATGGATTCGCACGAAAAGGACTGACATTCATTTGTGCGTCGCCGCGATAGATCTCTGGTCGCTAGCGCACCTGCCTATCATTAATACTGCCCAAAAGCACCCGTCAGCTCGTACGCTATCGGAACAGGATTTTCGCCATCATGCCCTTGTCCTCATGATTCAGCAGATGACAGTGGAAAACGGACATGCCTCTTATGAGGGGGTCGGTGAAGTCCATGATGAGGTCAACTGAACCGTTGGCGTACGGAACATTGACGGTATCCAGCCATTCGGGAGCGGATTGGACTCCGTTTTCTGCATACGCCAAGAAATGAATTTGATGGATGTGAAAGGGGTGTACCTCCCGTGTCGAGTTCACGATTCGCCAGTGTTGCATAGACCCAACCTTCACACGCAACATCGGCTGATCATCCATCGAGAATTTTCTTCCGTTAATGTAGAAGCCGTTTTTATCTTCTGTGAAAGTGACTGTGAAATCGGGCTTGCTGGCCTCAAGCTTTTGCATTTCCTGCCTGGATAATTCTTTGTAGACTGCGGGACCGGTTGCGCTTGCAAGCCTGCGGATCGGCGAGTCGTTGTGTGCCGGGCCCACGTCGGCAATGACCATCGCGGGATTGGGATCGCCGTCGGCTCCGGTGTCCACGCACCGTGTGCTTAGCGTGGCGCGAGAACCCAACGATGGCCCGACAACGATCATCTCCACCCGCCCGGCGGGCGGGACGAGAACATGATCGACTTCGCGCGTGGTGCGATGCTGGTTGTGGTAGGACAGGGGCATACCATCCAGAGCCACAATTTCCAACTGTTCGCCACTCAATTGCAGATCAGCGTACAGGTCAGGCGAGGCATTCACGATTCGCCAGAACTGGCGCTCACCCGGATCGATGGGGATCTGCGGCCGAATCTCGCCATTCGCGGTGAAAACTCGTTCCGGGCTCTCCTCTGTTCCCGTTCCACAATTAGAAGAGGAGGGTATCTCGACTTTGCGCACGACCTGCTCGCGAGTGGACGCGTCGCTGCGTTCGATATTGTGATCTCGAAGGACGATTACGCGCTCACGAATATGGCGCAACTCTGGATAGTATCTGTCGATGCCCTCAACTATGATCGCGCTGGACATGCCGTCAAGGTCCTGGCGAGCACTCTCTCCGTGAGGGTGGGTGTGATACCAATACAGCCCGGGCGGAGAATACGACGGAACGACGACCTTATACTCCAACGTTTCTCCTGGCATTGCCATCATCGTGAGCACGTCATCCTGAGGACTCTCGGGCGAAACGTGGAGACCGTGAAAATGCAAATTACTCATATTTCCGCAGCGGCCTGTGGCACACTCCTCATCAGACTTCCGAGGCAGATTGTTCACATAACGTATCTTGATGACGCTGCCCGGCAACACACGAATCACAGGTGGAATAGTTTTGCCCGCATGTGCAAATGCATTGCGCCCAGCAGCATTGTCATACAGGGCGGTGAGAGTGAACGGACCTCTCACTTCCGGGAGATCCGTAATAACCCGCTGTTGGGCAGCGAGCGGACTCACTACCGCCGTAATTGCGCACACGATTAACGCAGTAAATCTCATGCTGCGAACCTCAAATGACCTGGGGAACAATAAATCGTCGTGCCGCCAGTGTCGTTGTTAACGTGATCCGACGAGCTCGGGAACGCCAGCGAACTTCTCGTAGTCTTCTTCGCTTAAACGTAGGGACGCCGCCGTGACGTTTTGCTCCAGGTGTTCGATCGAGGACGTTCCCGGTATCGGCAAGATCACCGGGGAACGCCGCAGCAACCAGGCAAGCGCAACTTGCGTCGGCGCAGCCTGATGCGCCCGGGCGATCTGATTGAGAACCTTACCGGCAACCCTGCCCGCCCCAAGCGGGAACCAAGGGATGAACACGATCCCGTTATGCTCACAATAGTCCACAACATAATCCCATTCGCGGTCGGCGAAGCTGTAGCGGTTCTGGACAGAGACTATAGGAACGATTCGGCGAGCCCGCTCGATGTGTTCTTGTGTGACATTGGACAGGGCGACCATGCGGATTTTGCCCTCACGTCTCAGTTCGGCCAAGGTTTCAACCGAAGAGTCAAAGGACACCACAGGATCGGGAATGTGTAATTGATAAACGTCAATGCGGTCGAGGCGCAGCCTCTTCAGGCTCCCCTCAACCGCCGCGCGAAGGTGCGCAGGAGTTGCGTCGTGCGTCCACTGGTTGGGGCCGGGACGATTCCATCCGCCCTTGGTCGCAATGACCAGACCGGCCGGGTACGGGAACAGCGCTTCCGCGATCAATTCTTCATTTACATATGGCCCGTACGAATCCGCTGTGTCGATGAAATTAACGCCTAGCTCCACAGCACGGCGTAGAACTGCCAATGCGTTTTTCTGGTCTTTGGGTGGACCCCAAATGCCTTCGCCAGTAAGACGCATTGCGCCATAGCCAAGACGATGCACGGAGATCTCGTTTCCCAGAGAAATTTCCCCAGCTTGACTTGCAGAGAGCTCTTTCTTATTCATGATTCATCCTCCAAATGTTCTTCTTGCCTACCGCTTTAGCTTGCTCGCCTGATGTCGATCAATCGGCACTCATCGCCAGCTTTCCGCAGCACTCGGGCCGTTGCGGCAAGCTGGCGCTATCCCATCCTCCGCCTAATGCCTGGATCAACTGGACTGCAGCGACCATTCGCCGCCCGAGAATGTTCACGGCCATAGCCTCGTCAGAGAGAGCCGCACTCTGCGCAACGGTCACTTCCAGGTAGCTAGTAACACCACCGTTGTATCGCTGAATTGAGAGGTCCAACGATTTCTGGGCTGCGACGACTGCGTCATTCTGTGTTTTGGCTTCGTTCTCAAGGATGCGTAATGCCGCGAGATTGTCTTCCACTTGCTGGAAGCTGGTAAGCACAGTTTCACGATATGTTGCGACGGTTTGATCGTACGCCTCAACCGCTTGATCAGAGGCCGCTCTGCGCCGCCCGCCGTCGAACAGTGTCTGTATCGCCTGGCCTCCTACCGACCACAATCCGGCTGGGCCTTGCAGTAATGATGTGATGGCCCCGCTTTCAAAACCTCCCGCAGCCGTCAGATTCAACAGCGGATAGTAGGCAGCTTTGGCCACTCCAATTCGGGCGTTCGCAGCCGCCATCAGTCGCTCGGCAGATGCAATGTCGGGTCTCCGCTCGAGCAGCTCTGATGGCACACCTGTCGGAATCGGAGGCGGAGGTGTTCGAAGAGGAAGAGGAGCAAGACTGAAGAAACTAGCAGGTTTGCCGATTAGAGTTGCGACGGCATGCTCATATTGAGCGCGAAGGACTCCGACGTCTTGCGCTTGAGCACGGGTCGTTTCCAGTTGGGTCCTGGCCTGCTCGACCTCAACTTCGGAGCCGACACCTCCCTTAAAGCGGACCTCGTTCAACTGCAGGGCTTGCTCATACTGTGCCACGGTCGATTGCAGAAGCTGTTCCTCGGCATCGAGACTACGCGCCTGGAAGTAGAACAAAGCCAATTGCGAATGCATAGCCAGGTTAACCGTCGCCAAGTCAGCAGCACTGGCTTGCGCCGCTTCGCGATATGACTCCACATTTTTGCGAACCCGCCCCCACGCGTCGATCTCGTAGGACAACTCAATCGGCAGTTGGAAGTCGTTCTCCGTGCGACCATTGGCGATTGCTCCCAGTGGCGCACGATTGTTGGAAATCTTTGTACGCGACGCGTTGGGAGCTGCAGCCACCGTCGGAAAGTAATCGGCGCGATTGTAGCGAACCAGCGCGCGAGCCTGAGCGTATTGCGCCTCTGCCGCCTTTAGGTTCTGGTTTGAAATATTCACTTGCTGTTCCAGAGCATTCAGTTGCGTGTCGTTAAAGATTTCCCACCAATTGCCACGGAGACTCTCCTCGTTGGGCTGAGCAGGCTTCCAGTTGCCGGCCTCTCTATAGGTTGGCGGAACTGCGACTGGAGGCCGATGATACCTGGGACCAACCGCACAACCAGCGAGCAATAGCACGCCGGCAAGACAAATGGTCGCTACAGCACACTTTCGAAGTCGAATCCCCACTTTCGGATCGCGAGGCGTGTTCATTGTGCACCTCCTGCAGCGGCGGTACTAGGTGTTGCGGCGGCCTGTACCACCTGAACCTTTTGTCCCGACACTATGGAATCTGGTGGATTTACAATCACCGAGTCGTTCCCTTGTAGCCCAGATACGATCTCGATCTTTTCGCCGAAATCATGGCCAGGTGTTACTGGTGTGAGCACAGCGCTGCCATCTTTAACAACGGCGACCTGTAACCCTTGCGAACGAAATATAAGAGCTGAGACCGGCACCAGGTACGAGGAGGCCTGTCCGGGTACTTTCAGATGTACCTCCGTATAAGCGCCCGACAGCAGTTTGCCGGTGGGATTATCAACGTCGATCTCCGCAATCAATGTGCGAGTCGCGTAGTTGATGGAATCTGAAGTACGAACCAGCTTGCCCTGGAACTGTCGTCCAGGAAATTCCGCCAGGGTCAGATCCGCCGTTAAGCCCGGAGTGGCAGCCTGGGAGTACTGTTCAGGCACGTTCACATACACACGCAACTTCCCTGGCTGGGAGATGTGAAAGAGATCGGTCTTTGCGGTTCCGGAATTGCCAGCCGAGATGAGCTGTCCAACATCCGTGTTACGCGCCGTGACAATACCATCGAAAGGCGCATGTACCTTCTCGAAGGACTGCAAGGTCTGGAGCTGTTTGACGTTCGCTTGATTGGCTTCGACGATCGATTTGTTCGCGTCGTATGTGCCGACAGCGTTGTCCACGTCTTGCTGCGCCACCGCATGGGTGGCCAACAACCCCTGGTAACGATTTTTGGTAATCTCCGAGAGCTTAAGGGTGGCCTCCGAAGTGGCAAGATTGCTGCGTGACTGTTGTAATTGCTGATCGACTTCAGGGGTCTCAATTACGGCGAGCAGTTGTCCTTTTTTCACATGCGCTCCGATATCGACGTACCAGGTCTTCAGGTAGCCGTTGGTGCGAGCGTAAATCGGAGCACTTGTGAAGGGTTGCACGTTTCCCGGCAAAACAATCTCCTGCACTGGTGCCGAGCGATCAGGAATGGCAACGGAAACCGACGGCACCGACAACTGCGTGGTTTCAGCACGCACCGTGGCGGCGTGCCGGAGGCGCGAGATGATGCCGTAGGCGAAGACTCCCGCAAAAACCAGGAGAATCACAGCTGCGACGATCCAGCTTCTGCGCGACCGGGGCGGTGTCTTGGCGACATTCGATCCTGGATACTGATGAAGAGCGTTATCTTGCGCTGCTGATTCCATTGGCATAACAATTCCTATATCTTCTTGAAGTTTTACCTATGCCTCATTAGAGGCATGCGCACTTTGCCTGCGCATACCGTGGATGATGCTAAAGACCGCGGGGACGAAGAACAGAGTCGACACCGTAGCGAAGAGCAAGCCCCCAATTACTGCGCGTCCGAGGGGTGCGTTTTGCTCTCCTCCTTCGCCCATCCCAAGTGCCATCGGTGCCATTCCGATGATCATTGCCAGCGCCGTCATTAAGACTGGCCGGAAACGCATGTATCCTGCGTGGACGGCTGCTTCGGCGGCACTGAGTCCCGATTGCAATTGTTCTTTTGCGAAGCTGACAACCAGAATGCTGTTTGCGGTCGCCACCCCCACGCACATAATCGATCCGGTCAGTGCAGGGACACTGATGGTGGTCCCAGTCATGAAGAGGAACCAGATGATTCCAGCCAGAGCCGCCGGCAGCGCCATGAGAATGATGAAAGGATCAAGCCACGATTGAAAATTAACTACGATCAGCAGGTAGACGAGAGCAATGGCAAATACCAGGCCGGTTAACAAGCCCGTGAAGGATGTGCGCATGGTTTGGATCTGCCCCCGCACGATGATCTGCGAGCCCCGCGGAAGCTGTCTCTTACTGGCATTGATGATTGAAAAGATGTCCTTGGAGATGCCGCCGAGGTCTCGACCCTGAACGGAACCGAAGATGTCGATCACCGGTGCTACGTTGTAGTGAGACACCACGCTCAATTGCGAACCACGGGTCAACGACGCAAGACTCGCAAGTATGGAGGGCGGAGCATTACCCGTGCCGGTGATTGGAATGTTGTCCAGATCCTGCAGTGTGTGAACGCGATACTGGGGCGTTTGGGTAGCGATCGAGTAGCTCACGCCATTTTTTGGGTTCAACCAAAAAGTGGGCGCGGTTTGGGAACTGCCACTGAGGGTTACCAGGAGATTGGTAGCAACGTCTCGCTGTGTGAATCCAATGGAAGCTGCTTTCGTGCGATTTACATCGATGTGAAGTTCCGGCTGATCAAACGTCTGCTGAATGCGGAGATCCGACGTCCCCGAAACGTTTCTTACTCGCGCCAACAGGGTGTCCGCAAATTGTCGGTTGCCTTCCAGGTCATTGCCCACTACTTGAATATCAATCGGTGCCGGCAAACCGAAGTTTAGGATTTGCGTGACCATATCGGAGGGCAAGAAATAAAACGTCACACCCGGAAAAGACCGCGCCAGTTTCAACCGCAAGTCGTGCACATACCCGGCTGTGGGATGGTGCTTCGCTGCCAGCGTAACGATGATGTCCGCATCCTGCGTCCCAACCGGAGCCGAATTGCTGTAGGAAAGATTGATGCCGCTGTAGGGCAGTCCAATGTTATCGATAACGCCCGAGAACTCTTGCGGCGGTATCTTTTTGCGGATTTCGTTTTCCACTTGATCGCACAAGGCAGCCGTCTCTTCAATGCGCGTCCCGGTTCGAGCGCGCATGTGTAGTGTGAAGGCACCGCTATCCACGGATGGGAAGAAGTCTTGCCCAAGCCATGGCACCAAACTCAAGGAGAGGAGGCAAGCCGAGAGGAAGCCAACGACAAAGACTAAGCGATGAGTGATGAATGTTTCCAGGAGTCCGCGATATGCTTTCCGGATGCTCTCAAAGCCGCGCTCGAACCATGCTTGAAAACGAACCAGAGGATTCTTACTTTCGTGTGAAGTTCCTTCGAGGTGAGCCTTGAGGAAGTACTTGGCCATCGTCGGCACCAGGGTCCTTGAAAGCAGGTAAGAAGCCAGCATGGCGAATACCACGGCCTCGGCGAGCGGCACGAACAGGTATCTCGCAACGCCGGTGAGAAGGAACATCGGCACAAACACGATGCAAATACTCAGCGTTGAAACCAGTGCCGGAATTGCGATTTGCTGCGCACCGTCGAGGATGGCTTCCTCTATGTCCTTCCCTTCGGCGAGATATCGGTGGATGTTTTCTATGGTGACCGTTGCATCATCCACCAGAATGCCAACTGCCAGGGCCAGGCCCCCAAGGGTCATGAGGTTGATGGTCTCTCCCAGTGCGCTGAGGGCAATGATCGACGACAAAATAGATAGAGGAATTGAGATGGCGATGATAAGGGTGCTGCGCCAGCTGCCGAGAAAAAGAAGGATCATGGCAGCCGTCAGACAGGCAGCAATGAGTGCCTCTCGCACCACGCCGACAACGGCTCCTCGCACAAAGATCGACTGATCCCCCAACAGACGAATTTGAAGGTCTGGTGGGAGCGTGTTCTTGACGTTTGGCAGTAGCTGCTTGATGGCAGCGATGATGTTTAGCGTAGATGCATTACCGATCTTTTGGATCGTCATCAGCGTCGAACGTCTTCCATCGACGCGCACGATATTGGTTTGTGGCGGAAACCCGTCTCGCACAAACGCCACGTCATGGATATAAATGGTCGAGCTTCCAATGGTCTTGATAGGAAGATCGTTAAGTTCCTTGATGGACGTCGGGCTTCCATTCATATTCACGTTGTATTCGAAGGTGCCGATCTTCGCTGTTCCCGTTGGCAAAATAAGATTTTGCGCGCTGATTGCATTCACCACGTCCAGAGGAGAGAGCCCGTTTGCTTGCAGGGCGGCGGTGTTTAAGTCCACCTGAACCTGACGCTGTTTACCACCGTACGGATACGGTATAGCCGTACCAGGTACAGATGTGAGTTGGGGCCGGATGAAGTTCAACCCCAAGTCATTCAACTGTTGCTCCGAAAGTGAGGGGCTGGAAAGAGCAAGCTGAAGGATCGGAACGCTGGAAGCGCTGTAAGTAATGATCAGCGGAGGCGTGGTTCCGGCCGGCAGCTGTTTGAGCTGAGTCTGGGACTGGCCCGCGATCTGCGCAATCGCAGTACTGATATTCGCACCGGGATGGAAAAACACCTTTATGACAGCAACGCCGTTCAGGGACTGCGATTCCAGATGCTCGATGTCATTGACCGTGGTGGTCAGGTTGCGCTCTTGAAGGGTGATGATTCTGTTCGCCATGTCCTGCGGTGCGAGCCCGGTGTAGTTCCAAATAATGCTGACTACTGGAATGTTGATATTCGGGAAAATGTCCGTAGGAGTGCGAAGCGCTGAAAGCGCTCCCAGAATCAAGATCAGAATAGCCAGCACTACGAACGTGTAAGGCCGTCTCAAGGCGAGCTTAACAATCCACATATATATTCCCCTAGCCTTCTAAACCTGCTGCGTTTTCGATCTCGCTTCGTTGCATCGCATTTTTCTCTTGCGTAATCCACTCTCGGATATACGCCGAGCAATTTCTCAGCTCGGTGCCCGCGCTCTCGGCTCTTGCCAGAAAGTGCACAGCCTCTCGGTCCACGAGTTTTACGTTTCTCAGGTCGAGCACGATATCGCGGTCTGAAGATTCGGACTTCAGGAGGGCTTCCAGATCCGGCACTTGGTCCGCTTGGATTCGACCCGTGAGGGTAAAAACGACCGACCTCCGTTCGACCGACCTTTGAATTCTTAACGTCATTTCGTTTGGCCTTCCGCACCAGACAAATGCAACTCGAACGCCAACATATAAGTGAATGAAAACAAGCTTCTTGGTCGTGACACCCTGTCTCGAGAAATCGGAAATTTCCGAGATTTCGGAATGGCCTCTTCTGATCGGGCGCTGCTTTAGGAAATAAAAGAGGAAGATTTCCTCTGCCGGTGGATTACACGCGGTCGGAAGGGAGGAGCGGGTGAAATCGCGGCGAGAGGGAGGTGTCTAGTTCCGTCTGAACCGCTGTTTGTTGATCTTCAGAGACTTGATCTTGGAGTCGAGCGTCGACTGGGGAATGCCGAGCCTGGCCGCAGCTCCGGAGGATCCGGATACCCTGCCGTTGCTTTCGGCTAAAGCCGCCTCGATCATCTCTTTCTCCTGAGCAGCGAGTCTCTCGGAAAGCGGCTGTGCCGGCGAATCGATGGAAGGTGCGCGTCGGCCGAGCCAGGTCTCATCGACCGAAAGGTTCTCTGAATCACAGATGATTACAGACCGCTCAATCACGTTTTGCAGCTCTCGAATATTGCCCGGCCAGGCATAAGACTGAAGTAGTTCCATACTCCTTTTATTTATGCCGGTGATATTTTTTCCAGCTTTGCTGGCGTACCGATCGACGAAGTACTCCACCAGCAGAGGAATATCTTCCTTTCGTTGGCGCAAGGGAGGAACTTCGATCGGGAACACGTTCAGCCGATAGAACAAATCGTCGCGAAATTTTCCTTCAGTAATAGCAGCTTCTAAGTTGCGATTGGTCGCAGCGACCACTCGGACGTCAGTCTGAAAAGACTCATTTCCACCTACACGCCGAAATTCGCGTTCTTGCAGTACTCGCAAGAGAGAGATTTGCGTCTCCGCCGGTAGTTCACCAACCTCGTCCAGGAAGATCGTGCCACCTTCGGCCGACTCGAAGCGGCCCAATCGTCGCTGAGTCGCGCCCGTGAAAGCGCCCTTTTCATGGCCGAACAGCTCCGAGGCAATCAGGTCGCGCGGGATGGCGGCGCAATTGACACTTACGAACGCTCGTGATGACCGTTGCGACCGCTTGTGAATCGCCCGAGCGATAAGCTCTTTTCCTGTACCAGTCTCGCCAGTGACCAGAACTGTCGAATCGGTGGGAGCTACTTTCGCCACCTGCGAGAGCACCGCTTGGAGAGCAGGAGAAGAACCTACGATCTCTTCGAACATTCTGGCGATGTCGATTTCTTCACGAAGAGCGAGGTTCTCTTTGTACAACTGGTCCCTTAACGTTTGAATTTCTTCGAACGCATTCTTCATTGCGGTGATGTCCATCACCGCTCCAACAAAAGACAATTCGCCAGCCTTGTAATTTATGGCGTGGGCCAGAACATGGACTCTTTTGATAGAACCATCAGGCATCAACAATCGATGTTCTACATCTACGTCTCTTCCATTACGAGAGGCGGCATCCAGGACCTCCTGTACACGATGAACGTCCTCAGGATGAATCCGCTCAAGCGCTAGCTGCATGGTCGGTTTTAGCGTTCGGTCATATCCCCAAATTCTAAAGCTCTCTTCTGACCAGATAAGTTCCCCGGTGGAAACGTTCCAGCCGGCACTGCCTGTGTGACTTAGTGTCTGTGCTTCGGCCAGATACGCCTCGCTCTTGCCGAGGGCTTCGTTGGTTTTCTTGAGCTCTTGAACTGTTTCATTCAGATGGTCACGCGTCCGTCGGAGCGATTCCGTGGTTCTCCGTTGTGCAACACTAAGGGCGCCAACAAACACAGCTGAGACGATAAAGACAAGGAATCGTGGTATCTGGTCGGGCTTTGCAGCTAGTGAGTTAAGTGGGGGTAGGAAGCTGTAGTAGAAGCCGAGAGCAGAAAGGACGGCAGCCAGGAATCCCGGACCCGCGCCACCCAACCACGCGCTGAACATCACCGCACAAAGAAACAGCGACACGGGGGCAGATTCCAAGTGCAAGAACGGCCAACGCGCACTCAACAGCGCTACCAAAACTGAGAGAACAGCAGCTCCGTATCCCCGGATCATTTGCAATTCTCTGGCTAAGCGAGGATTGGAACTGGACATTGAGGTGCTCCAGTGAGAGGGCTACCACTGAAATCTTAGCACCAGCTATACGGTTCCAACCCCGACGCCGCGTTTTGGCCGGCCCGAGTTAGCAAACAGGACGGGTAACCGGAACTTCAGGCCGGCAGATCACGAGATTTCGGAATTTTTCGGATTTTCGTGATCCTCGCGACGCGGTAAATGCTGCCGTTTCAGTTATTTATCATCTGGCCGTCACGTTGCTTTAACAAATGCAGAGACTAGGCGAATTGACCTTAAAGACTACGGGTGAGGTTGGCGAATTGAAGTGCCCTCCATATCCTGCGGCCGCTGGTCAAGGAGTGATAAGCAAGGAGTTTCAAATATGAAATCAGTTTTTGTTTGTCTCCTTTTAGGAGTATTGGCGCACGCGCAGTCCATGGCAAATTCAGTTCCCGCGGATCAGGACATGACCCAGCTCGCCAAACCCGGTCGGGTAAACCTACTTCGAGAATTGGACAGTTCTCTCGAACAGGTGGTCTCGAAGGTTTCACCTGCGGTCGTCCAGATCCTCGTCAGCGGTTACGGTCCCGTGGAAACTCACGGCCGCACTGATGCGGCGCGAATCGTTCGCCAACATGCTATCGGCTCCGGCGTAATCGTTGACCCTAACGGATACATCATCACGAACGCGCACGTGGTCGAAGGCGCGCAACGGGTTCGGGTCATCGTCCCCTTTTCAGGTCCAAGGTCAACATCCGGACTGCAGACCATTCGCTCCCAGCAGATATTCGAGGCAAAAATACTGGGCAGACACAAGACATCTGATCTGGCGCTTCTCAAAATTGAGGCGACGCGCTTGCCGGCCGTTACGATACGCGACCAAGTGCGAGTGCGACAGGGCGAGTTGGTATTTGCAATTGGCAGCCCCGAAGGACTCCGCGATTCGGTCACTATGGGAGTTGTCAGCGCAGTCGCGCGTCAGACGGATGCCGACGACCCAATGTTCTACATCCAAACCGATGCACCTCTTAATCCAGGAAACAGCGGGGGGCCGTTGGTCGATACAGATGGCAATCTTGTCGGCATTAATACGTTCATGCTCAGCAAAGGCGGGGGTAGCGAAGGTCTTGGCTTTGCCATTCCTGCGCCCATTGTAGAGTTCGATTATCAGAGCTTCCGCAAGTACGGCCACGTGCAGCGAGTTGCATTCGGGGCAAAAGCGCAGGCCATCACACCGACTCTGGCGTCAGGACTTGGGTTGTCCCGGAGTTGGGGCGTCATCATCTCCAACACAGCTTCCGGCGGCTTCGCGCACATAGCGGGTCTCGAAGTAGGAGACATCGTGACCGCGATCGACGGCCGTTCAATCGATGATCTTCCGTCATTCATGGAGGCGCTCTATGTTCACCCGTCTGACCAGGTTCTGAAAATCGAGGCGCTTCGCGGAGAAAAAGAATTATCTGTGGTCGTTCCCGTCACGGTTCACCAAGACAAGGTTGATGATTTGAACGATGTCTCGGATTTGCAAAGGACCTACCTTCCAAAGCTGAGCATGTTTGTCAGCGACTTGGGCGATGCGTTGAAGCCATTCCTCCACGACCATGATGATGATTCAGCGGTAGTAGTAATTGCCCAGGCTGCCGGTTCGAACGCAATTGATACCGGCGTACAGCCCGGCGACATCATACGAGCAATCAATCGCACAGCGCTGCAGTCGGTTTCTCAGTTGCAAGCCACGGCTCGCCAGCTCAAATCGGGCGATTCTGTCGTTCTCCAGATTGAACGCGGAGGAAAACTTCAATATCTCGCGTTTGAAATGGATTGAATTTCCTCATCCACCGATTGGCTCGTATACCGCGGAGGCAGACTATGAACCGATTGCTTGCTTGGATGTTAATTCCCCGACACGGTGGTGGTGTCGTTCAGCGCTACGGTACGGCTGCTGTTTCCGTCACAATGGCGGCGATAACCGCACTATTGCTGCAGCATTACAATCTGCCCCACCCGTTCACCTCTTTTTCATTTGCCGCTATTGCCATCACGTTTTGGTACGCGGGAACAGGACCGGGCTTGCTCGCGATCGCACTTTCTTGCTCCGCGCTGAGTTACTTCTTCACACCTCTCAAAGTCGGCAATCTTCCCTGGGATTCCTATCTTGTTATTTACGGGGTCTTCGGTTTTCTCGTGAGCTGGTTTAGTTCGTCGCGCATTCGCGCAGAACGGTCGTGTGCCGAAGCGCGCGATGCTCTGGAGATTCGCGTTGCGGAACGCACTGCCGATCTCACCACGGCGAATCAGGCGTTGCAACAAGCGAAAGAGGAGCTATCACAGCTCACGCAGAAGCTTGCCCAGGAAAATCTGTATCTGGAGGACGAAATTCGCTCGGACGCCAACTTCAAGGAGATTGTTGGCAAAAGTCCGCAACTGCATCGCGTACTAAAGCTCGTGGAAACGGTTGCACCTACGGATTCGACTGTGCTGATTTACGGCGAGACCGGCACTGGAAAGGAATTGATTGCACGTGCGATCCATGACCTTAGCACGCGGCGATCAAGGACGTTTGTGAGGCTCAACTGCGCTGCCATTCCTGCCGGGTTGCTTGAAAGCGAGCTGTTCGGCCATGAAAAGGGAGCATTCACCGGTGCTTTTGCCCAGCGAATCGGCCGGCTGGAACTCGCGAACAACGGCACGCTCTTTCTTGACGAAATCGGCGACCTTCCGCCCGAGCTCCAGCCGAAGCTATTGCGAGTGCTGCAAGAACGTGAATTTGAACGCCTGGGGAGTACGCGAACGCTTTCGACCAACGTGCGCCTGATCGCGGCGACGAATAGAAATTTGAGCGCCATGGTCCAGGAGGGAAAGTTTCGATCCGACCTCTTCTTTCGCCTGAATGTATTTCCTGTTGAGCTGCCGCCACTACGTGAGCGACGTGAAGACATTCCACTCTTGGTGCGACAGTTCGCCGAAGATTTTTCCCGTCGCATGAACAAGACCATCGAAACCATATCACCTGGAACGATGGATGCCCTGTGCTGCTATCCTTGGCCGGGCAATGTTCGTGAATTACAGAATGTGATCGAGCGAGCCGTTATTCTCTCGCGCGGACCAGCGCTAGCCGTGCCTCTTGTGGAGATTGAGCGTCATTCGACGCCAGAGCCGGCCCGAGAGGACACGCCAGTTAGATCTGCCAGGCGTCAGCCTGTCCGTAGCATCCTCAGTGAGGTCGATCGTGACCAGATTATCCGCGCTCTCAGAGATGCGAATGGCCGCGTGGGCGGGCCAGATGGTGCAGCTTCCCGCCTCGGACTTAAACGCACTACGTTCATCACCCGCATGAAGAAGTTGAATATCAATCCGGATGCAGTGTCGGTTCCCGATAAAGCGACCTCCGACAGTTCCGACACGTCCGACACTCCGCATGCGCGGGCGCGCATCTGGTAGCAAGTTCTTCAGAACAAAGCTTCTCCAACACATACTGCAGTTTGGTACAGGTCGTGCTTTGTCCAAGTGTGAAAAAGAAGCTGATGCGTGGCGCATGAAAGTCAGTTGTCAGAACTTCGGTCCTCAACTGATGGAATACGCCAGCACAGCAAGAAACAAAGGAGGAAGTATGAAGAAGATATTTGCGCTAGTTGTTCTTTCAGTCTGTATGGCGGTTCCTTCGTTCGCCGGTGATGTTGTCGGCCACAGCGTCAAGGTCGCTGGTAAGGACTCAGCCAAAGTCGCGGCAGTCGCAGCGAAGGATACTGCGAAAGCGGTAGCTCACGTTGGCAAGTTTCTCTTCTGACCGCAATTGATGTGAAACATAAATCCGTTATTTGAAGGAGATGAATACAAATGAGAATCCATAAGCTCTCTATCGTATTCGGCTTTCTGATTGCTTTTGCTGTGTTCTTCGAGCTCGCCGCTCATGCGGACGACACGAATCAGTCCACCAAAATCAGATTCAATTCGCCGATTAAAATTCCCGGGCAGGTGCTACCGGCAGGAACCTACATCTTCCAGCAGCCTCAGCCTAATGATGATCTGAATGTCATCCAGATCTTCAATGCTGATGGCAGCGCTCTGTACGCAACGCTGCAGACAGTTCCAGCAGAGCGTTCAGAGGCGAGGGGAGATACCTCAATCACACTGGCAGAACCAGAGAACGGCCAGCCGCTTCTCGTGAAGTGGTTTTATCCCGGCCGCTTAACTGGACATGAATTCGTTTACCCCAAACAGCAAGAGCAGGAGATCGCTCAGGCTAAGCGAGAAACGTTGGTGGGTAATGAGTCAATGTCTAGCACACAAGCAGGTGGCGAGTAAGGCTGCGGGCTGGCGTCGCTCACGATGGGCACGAGTGTGTGACCAGATGATCGAACGCCAGCCGCAAAACAAACTGACGTTAAGAGGAGACTGAAATGAAATTCCGCAAGATGTTAGCCGTTCCGTTGTTTGTCATCGCATTGACGACGGCGGTCTTTGCAGACCATGTGGCAGTGGATTACGACCACGGCGCGAAATTCAACCAAGTGAAAACGTACTCCTGGTCGAAGGTTCACACAGCGAACTCTATCTGGGATGACCGGGTGAAGGACGCTATCGATAAGGAGTTAGCAGCCAAAGGCTGGACTCAAGTGCCATCCGGCGGAGACGTTGCGCTCGTAGCAGTGGAGAAGACTTCTATCCATCAGCAATACGACACGTTCTACGACGGCTTAGCCGGCTGGCGTTGGGGTGGGATGGGAGAAACTACGACGACTGTCGACAACTACAAAGTCGGGACGCTGATCGTAAGCATGTTCGATGGCAACTCCAAACATTTGATTTGGAGAGGAACGTCGAGCAGCGATCTGTCCGGCAATCCCGAAAAGAACACGAAGAAGCTCGATCAAGACGTCCAGAAGATGTTCAAGCATTTTCCGCCGAGGACGGCTTCGTAATTGTGCATCGCCAAGCCAGGTCCTTCGCTGCTATGGAACGCGGACGCGGGACCTGCGAGGCGGTGGATGTTCGACGGCCGGCCGGTTGAGTGTTGCTAAGGAGGAATCACGATGTTTGTAAAACGAATTTTAGTCATTGTGTTGTCGGGCTCACTGCTTCTGGCTACAGCGCCCGCTGGATTTGGTGACCAGCCAACAGATCAATCGCCAACTCCGGTTGTGAAGCAGACGCCGGAGCAGTTGCAGCAACTGGTTGCGCCGATCGCACTATATCCTGACGAACTGGTTGCCGAGGTCCTCGCTGGCGCTACTTATCCGACACAGGTTGTCGAAGCGAACCGGTGGTTGCAGGACCACAAGAATCTTCAGGGAAAGCAACTGGCAGACCAGGTTGATAAGCAGCCTTGGGACTCCAGTGTCAAAGCCTTGACAGAGTTTCCTTCGGTGCTGGCGAACATGGACAAGAACCTTTCCTGGACGTCATCTCTGGGCGATGCCTACATGAACCAGCAGCAGGACGTGACGGATGCGGTCCAGAGCATGCGTCAGCGTGCCGAGACGGCGGGCAACCTGAAAGGTAATTCCCAGCAGAGGGTAGAGAAACAAGGAAACACGATCGTTATTGAACCCGCTGACCCTGAGGTCGTCTATGTTCCGACATACGATCCTTGGGTTGTATATGGTGCCCCGTTAGTCGTATGGCCAGGTTGGTTTTGGTACCCCGGACTCTATGTGCCCGGCCCGGGAATCGGTTTCGGAGTGGGTTTTGGTCTGGGATTTGTTGGAGGCTTTGGCTGGGGCTGGCATCACTGGGGATTTGATTGGGGACATCGGAACATCATCTACAATCACAACACCTACATATCTCACAGCACCACCTTTACCAACCGGAACAATTTCTACCACGGCCGAGCATCTCTTCCAGCCCACGGCTTCGCAGGAAGGACGGGACCCGCGGGAACACATGCCTTCGCTGGCGCCCACCATGGGGTTACAGCTCCAGCTCGGCCGCAAGCAGGTCCGCATTCCGGGGCGTTTAGTGGATTCAACCATGGTGGTGTAGCGCGGAGCTACTCCTTCGGCGGCCGCTCCAGTTTCGGCGGTTTCCATGGTGGCGGTGGCTTTCACGGAAGTGGCGGCTTTCACGGCGGCGGTGGTCGGAGGTAAATGACCGTCCAAATCATTGATGGCTTCCACGGTGGCGGTGGCAAGTGAGTAACGAAAGCGTCACGGAGATTAGTTATGGCACGGACGAACAAACCCGAGCTCATCCTCTGCGTGGGTGGCCAGGAGGACAGTACTCATGCATGGGTGCTGGATCCGCCGCCGGGACGCGACAGTTTTCCCATAGTGGTGTGCGGCCGGCGAGCGCAGGTCGCGCCCTCACCCAAACCGCGCTCATGGTTCAGATATTTAGGAGCAATCGCACAGGCGGTGCTGCCAATGTTTGGTTTCTGGCGAACAGCGCATTGATATCGAGTTTCGAGGAAGCATGTGGGCCGTGCTGGCATTGTCCGAACTGTTTTGATGAGGAGAATGGTTATGCAAATCATAAATAAGTACACTACTGTCCGGCTAAAGGTCGAAGAGAATCAGTTGGTTGACGTTTTCGGCGAAATCCGCGCCCACATCGAGGGCCTGAAGGGCGCATGAAATAGGCGTTTTCTCGAAAAGCGTGACGCTTAGAATCTGTAGGGTTTGGTAAAGACTGGCCTCGAGGCCCAACCGCTTGCGTGCGATCGCCACCAGCACGTAAACCGACACCGCGATCCAGATCTGGGTCTTCACCGCATTCTCGCTGGTCCCGTAGAAGGCCTTGATGCGCAGGTGCTGCTTGATCCACTTGGTTCATGAGCCATTGTCGGCCGTCTCGGGCGCCCAAACTAGCCACTCCAACGTTCAAATCGCGGCAAGTTCAAAACAGGCTCAACTCATTACCGGCCCGTCACTTACTGTCGGAGCACCCTGCTTTAGCCGGACAGTAGTGAAATAAGTACTTCAGGAAAATTCGTGAAGTCCGACCGATTAGGGCGGTCTCGCTCACTTTCCTTGTGCTTTTAATCGCTTGGCTGGCGTCTCTATTTTTAATGGCCGCGGTCTCAGTTGGAGAACAAATCGAACCCAAGAATCTTCTCATCGCCACAAGAGGCGAGCAAATCCCTCTTTGCCGCCCGTGAAAAGCGACGATCAAGCGTTGATCATGCAGATCCTGGGTGGCGGCGAACATCTGATGTCATCAGGAGATGACCTCGAAGACAAACACGATAGTAACAATGGATTTTGTGGGTTCCGGAAGCGCTTCGATCACACGGCGAATGTCTTGCTTTGCGGGTACAACAGGAGGCTTCCGTGCCTTCTTGCGTGGCAACCTGACACCTTGCGCGGGATTGATGCGAACTAATGCGAACTAATTCCCATGCTTTTCCCTGATTGAGTACCGCTCGCAAACAACCGTGCATATTGCGGATCGTCTTGGACGCAAGCCGAGGAGAAAAAGAGTTGAAGAAATCTTGAAGTTCGATGGTTCGCAGTTTCGCGAGTTTCATCGAACCCCATTTTGGCAAAATGTAAGTATAGAAATGAAAGTCGTAGCTGATGCGTGTCGAATTCTTCAGCAACGGCCCCATCTTTTCCCTGCAAATCGCCAATAGCCCTGCGAGTGTTTCTTCCCCACCAGGAAAATGTTGAGGTTCATTGCTTCGTTCATTCGCCGTCTCCATAAACTGGTCGGCCAAGCATTGTGCTTCGGTTCTGGTGGGAACCAAGCTCTTCGCCCAGCTCTTGGTACGGCCAGATCGCTTCCTCGAACGGTTGTCGCAATAGCAAATTCTCCATTTGGTCCCGCAGTCCTGTACGCGGGGCCTTTGGTGTCTCATTCGCACCACGATTTCTTTTCCGTGGTGCTTCAACCGTAATCGATGAGTAGCACCAAGGAGGGTCATTGGCAAGATCCACGCTCTTCAATGCCGTCGGCGACGCTCTGCCCTCAACTGATCCCCTTTTGCACCTCCGCCCGAGCAGAGCGCCGCGATCCCTTAGCCCTGAATCCGTCCCTGCAGGGATTCTCCGAACGGCGTACGTGCTGAACGCATCGCCGCACGCTGGTTACAGTGCCATCAAGAAGCCGACAGCCCTTGGCTCGTGAATCTTAGAAAGCGCAATAGGGCCAGGAGCCGGAAGCTCATTGCGGAACGGAAGTCCTACAGGAGCGATAGCCACCACAACATCCCTCGCCGGGTTACCGGTCTCGTTACGACCGATATGGCCGTGCCCACTATCAACATACCCCTGACCTTCCCTGACCAGTTTAGGTGTGCAGGACGGGTCATCCACCTCGTAGAAAGTGATTTCGCCTTGAGTTACGGTGATGAAAACTGGGCCGGGGTGTGTATGCCATCCCGTGGAAGCTCCAGGCGCGTAATCGTTGGTTCGCACCACGAAATCTGCCACGGGTTCGAGTGACGCCTTTGATTTAAGGTCGTCAGAGTTTTCTTTGCCGGATGCGAGCGATGCCTTGAATTTAAAGGCTGAGTTGTCCGACTTTACCCTGAACGCACCGAAAGTTCCACGACCGATAAGGGTAGGCGTAACCCCGACCGGTGTTGAGGCCCATGTCATCACCATGTACCCGGCGAAAACCAACGCGCATAACAGCCCGAGAGTCCTCTTCATTGTTCTTCCTCCCATTCTTTTCATTGCCCCCTGATTTTTCAGTGGCCCTGACATCTTGTTTCCTGTCCTTTTGGCTTCACCGCAACGGTGATGGTTGCCGAGGCGCCGTTTTGCCATGTTCGCGAATTTGCAGGTGATCGTACCGACGGTGCCTGTTACAGGAAAGCTGTCCACCGGGCCGTGGTAAAATGCCCGCCAAATTGCGGTTCGAGCTTCCTCGAGGCGGGACGAAAGCTACTTCGTATGCTTCTCAAAAGTCCTCAAAGCGCCCCTCAAAATTTCTCAAAGTGTTTGCCGCGGTTGCTATGTCCGGAGTAGTCAATGACATGTACGAGTTCGGCGAGTTCCGCATGGACAGCCAAAACCGGAGCCTGCGGCGGGGCCCGAGTCTCGTCCCACTAACTCCGAAGGCGTTTGAAGTTCTCCTGGTGCTAGTCCAGAAAAACGGCCAAGTTATCGCCAAAGACGAGCTGATGAATGCGGCTTGGCCTGACAGCTTCGTCGAAGAGTCGAATCTCACCCAGACTGTCTTTATGCTGCGCAAAGCGCTTGGGGAGACGCGGGATCAGCCTTACATCCTGACGGTGCCGGGGCGGGGCTACCGTTTCATAGCGCCGGTGATCAAGCCGGAACCTGTAAAAGACCACGTCGCTGCGCCATCCCAACCGACGGTCACCGAAAATCTGACCGGCAAGAAAATCTCCCATTACCGGGTGCTTCAACTGCTCGGCGGCGGAGGCATGGGAGTCGTGTACCAGGCCGAAGACCTCAAGCTGGGCCGGCAGGTCGCGATGAAGTTCCTTCCCGGTGAACTGGCCAGCGATCCGGGCGCCTTTGAACGCATGCAACGCGAAGCGCGGGCGGCTTCAGCGCTCGATCATCCCAACATCTGCGCAATTTACGAACTCGACGAGTACGAAGGCCAGCCCTTCATCGTGATGCAACTGCTGGAAGGGAAAACTCTTCGGCAGTGGATTGAATATTCCGCGACTGAAAGCAAGCATGCACGATTAAATCAACTACTCGATCTCGCCATGCAGATTGCAGACGGGCTAGCGGCAGCTCATCAGAAGGGCGTCATTCATCGCGACATCAAGCCGGTGAACATCTTTATTACGAACAGGGGCGAAGCCAAGATCCTTGACTTCGGCGTTGCTAAATTTCTGGAATTGCCTGAACTTGTGCCGGAACTCGCCCAGCCGTTGCAAGAAACTGGAACGGCTGCAAACCCCGTTTTGACTCGGACCGGCGCATCGATGGGGACGCCACACTATCTTTCGCCCGAGCAGATACGGGGTGAAAAGCTGGACGCTCGCAGCGACCTGTTCTCACTCGGCTTGGTTCTCTACGAGATGGCCACTGGGCATCGAGCTTTTGCAGGAGACACGACCGCTGTGATCCGGGAAGCCGTTTTGAGCCAGCCTGTAGTCCCAGCGCGGCAGCTGGCACCAGAACTGCCGCTGGAACTCGAACGAATCATCACTAAGGCTTTGGAGAAGGACCGGGAGCGAAGATACCAATCAGGAACGGAATTGAAGACCGATCTGGAGCGCCTGCGTCAAGAGAATCGGCAGGTGGCGAAACTAAGCCCTCGATTCTTGCGCCGACGCGCAGTTCTTTTTGGAACGACCGCAGCCGTCGCTGCGATTGCATTGCTGAGCATCGGCCTCAGGCCGACTAAGAGCGTGCCGTTTGCAGTAACGAAGACAACCAGGCTTACGGGCGACGGACAGAGCTTCAAGGCAGCTATCTCTCCGGACGGTCGCTACATTGCCCATACCTCTCTCGCAGCGGGCCGGGAGTCGCTGCGTGTGAGACGGGCAACGACGTTGAATGACATTGAGATTGTGCCTCCGCAAGCTGTCCGTTACCTTGGAATTACTTTCTCTCCCGACAGCGAGACGATTTACTACGTGGTGCGGACAGAAAGTGCTGAAGCACCTTCGCTCTATCGAGTCGCCGCGATGGGGGGATCGTCGGAGAAGCTGAAAACGCGCCTGGACTCGCCCGTGACGCTCTCGCCGAACGGAAAGAAGTTTGCATTCGTGCGCGAGTCGGCTACCGAAAGTGCATTGATCGTTTCGGATCTCGAGGCCGGGGGCGAGCAGAACCTGATCTCTCGCAAGCTCCCCAGGGTGCTGGATTATCCGGCATGGTCGCCCGACGGCTCGATCATCGCTTGCACAGAGACTGATTCCACGGTTGCCAGCACCAAAGGGAGCGACACGCGCATCATCGAGGTTCACGTTGCAGATCGGGCCGTGAAAAACTTATCGGCCCATGCCTGGGGTTATGTCAGGCAACTGGCATGGCTGGGTAACGGACGCGGGTTGGTCATGAGCGCCCGTGGTCAAGAGGAATCAGGCACCTTCCACGTCTGGTACGTTTCTTATCCGGACGGAATTGAGCGCAAGGTAACGGCGGGGCTGAACGGCCAAACGGGCGTAAGCGTTTCCGCAGACTCCCGCCAGATTGTGACGGTCGAAGAAAGCAGCTTTTCCAGCAGTATCTGGCGCGTACCTTCGGCGCACTCCCAGGATCCTGAGCTGGTCGTGTCCGGATCGAGCGGTTGGTCCGCTCCGGGGTGGACCCGTGAGGGCCGGATCATCTTCGAGGAAGAGTTGAATGGGCGGCGGACTATCTGGACCGTGGATGCAGACGGCACAAACCGTAAGCAGTTGACGCTGACCGGAAACAACTATGATCCCTCCGTTTCCAGAGATGGGGGTAAGGTGGCATGGGTCTCGGACCGGAACGGCAGTCTCGCGATTTGGACAATGGATATGGACGGCGGCAATCTGGGAATGGTAGTCAAGGCCAGTGGCGAATCGTTTCCTCAACTTTCGCCGGACGGCAAATGGATTGCATTCACCGCCATCGGTTCGGAGCCCTGGACAACTCTGTGGAAAGTGGCGTCAGAGGGAGGCCGAGCCATCGAATTGAACAATCGACTTTGGCAACGGCCTGGCATTTCGCCCGACGGGAAATGGATTGCTGGGTTCTATGCGGACCACGAACTAAGCACGCAGAAGTTCCCGGAGAGTATAGCGGTCATAGGGATCGATGGCGGACAACCGCGAGAAGTGCTTC
>Ga0137418_10000922_pt1 | contig 27046 bp, 25 predicted proteins | sample CZODoug3_1_2_16f_FD_122242 | JGI IMG/M metagenome (GOLD analysis project Ga0137418, IMG submission 122242) | Vadose zone soil fungal communities from Angelo Coast Range Reserve, California, USA - CZODoug3_1_2_16fungal (Hybrid Assembly) | ecosystem: Environmental > Terrestrial > Soil > Vadose...
CGCTGAAGATGCGTGTGAAGCGCGCACGTGAGCAGCTGCAGAAGTACCTCAGAGAGGCGGAGCATGTTTGAACAAGACGATGAGACCGTCGAACGCGTAATTCAACACCTTCGCCGCCCCATGGTGATGGATCCGGGGCTCGACGCGCGAGTGATGCGCGAGATCGCCCGGGTTCCTTCCCCAAAGCGGCGCGCGAGGCTTCTGTTGCCTCTGCTGGCAGTGGCGGCAGTCCTGGCAACGGTCCTCATTGTTGCACGGCCCTGGAGTTGGAATCGCGCGAGCAAGACCGACGTCCTCCAATTCGTGTTGGTCGCTCCGCAGGCTGCGTCCGTGACGCTCGTCGGAGACTTCAATGATTGGGACCCGGTGCGGTCGCCCATGCAAACCGCGCACGGCGTCTGGGCAACTGTGGTTCGGCTGGCGCCGGGGCGCTATCGCTACGCGTTTCTCGTGAACGGCGTCGAATGGCGCGCTGATCCCAGCGCGCCGGCGGCGAAAGACGACGAGTTCGGAACGCCGAGCTCGGTGGTCACGGTTGGAGGGAGAGGGTCATGATTCTCGCTGCGCTATTGCTGGTGACGCAGGTTGCCGCTCAGGATCCGCGACTCGAGCGGCTCGATCCTGATACACGCTCGGCCGTCGTGGCCGTGCTCGATTCGGCTCGCGACGTCGGGCTCCCAGTCGAGTCAATTATTCAGCGTGCGTTGGAAGGCGCGACCAAGGGCGCGTCGGGGGCTCGAATTGTGGCGGCCGTCAGGAGGCTCGCCGTCGATCTCGGTGCGGCGCGTGGAGCGCTCGGCACCAGCGCGGCGGCGCCGGAGCTCGAGGCTGCCGTGGCGGCGCTGCGCGCCGGCGCGACACCGGAAGTCCTCGCGCATCTCCGCAACGTGCGCCGCCCACCCCTCACCATGGCGCTTTCGGTACTCGCCGACCTGGTTGCGAGCGGCGTGCCCGCTGACAGCGCCGCGGCCGCGGTCCTGGCTCTGGCACCCAAAGCGCGCGACGCCGATCTGGTCGAATTCCGACGCGCCGTAGAGCGCGACATCGCCCTTGGCGCACCGCCCGGCGCAGCAACGTCCGTGCGTCTCAACGCGGGCGCCTTAGACGTATACGGCGCGAACAGCGGCGCCACCAACAACGCGAACAACCCCCGCCCCCGCTCCCGGCCGTAGTCCTTCATTTCCGTGCGGACACTCGCCCTCATCGGACTGGTGTGTGGGGTCAGTGTTCATGCGTTGTGCGCGCAAGTGACGGCAAACGTCGAGGCCGGGATCACCGATGTCCAATACGATGGCTTCCTCGCGTCCGGTGCCGCGTCCATCTCACCCACGATGCGTTGGCAGCACCCTGGCGGCCGGGGCTTTTTTAGCGCCCGCGGTACCTACCTGCAGTTCCAGAGCGGGCGCCGCAGTATCGATGGCTCGGCCAATGGCTCGTGGATCACCCCGCTCGCGCGACATTGGCGGGGCGAGCTCGGTGCAGCTGCTGGGGCAAGCGACTATGCCAACATCGCGAGCTTCAGCCACGGACAAGTCGACGCCCGCTTGCACTTGATGGATGAGGATCGCGGTGGCTGGATCGCGGCAACGATGGGGCGCTCGTCATTCGGCGGTGAAGCGCGGCCCGTCACGGTGGTTGCAGTAGGCATGTGGCTCCTGCGCACCGACAAGACGATGTTCGTGTCGGTCGATCGGTCCTTCATTGGCGACACGGCGTACACCGATCTCCGGTCATCTGCCCGGTGGCGAAGGGATCGCATCGTGCTTGAAGGGGTGGTCGGCGCCCGCGTATGGAGTAGTGGCGGTGGGCGCGGGGTGTTTGGCGAGGGCAGTGCCACGCTCACCATCGGACGCCAGGCGGCACTGGTCTTCTCCGCCGGTCGCTACCCCACTGATGTCGTCAGTGGCAGCCTTGCGGGACGTTACGTGACCGCTGCCGTCCGGCTGGGAAGGATTACCGTGCGCACGCCCGCCACGCCGGTCCTCTCCGGCAACTCTCGCGCGAGCGAATCGCACAGCTCACCGAGCGCAACCGATGCGCGTTTGGAGATTGAGACGCGCCGGGACGACGACGTCCGTCTCACCGTTTACACGCCCGGCGCGACGGTCGTCGAAATCAGCGGTGATTTCACCGATTGGCGCCCCGTGGCGCTGAGTCGGAGTCCAACGACCGCCGACGCGTGGGTGGCGTCGCTTCGGATTCCGCGTGGCATCCACCGCATCAACGTACGGCGCGACGGTGGGCCCTGGATGGCACCCGGCGGCACGACGCGCAGCGCCGACGACTACGACGGCGAGGTCGGCGTCTTCATTCTTCCCTAGCGGGCTCCGCCCGCGAGCCGCAGCGCTTCCGGTCTCCGACGCAGTGCCAACATCGCCCAGACGCCGAGTGCCGGTCCGATCGCCAGGACGCTCATGCTCCAGCGCCACCCGATGGCGGCGGCGACTTTGGGCAGCATGTAGATCGTCGCGCAGGTCAGCAGAAACCCGAGACTGGTCTGGAGTGTCAGCGCGGTGCCGACATATTCGCGGGGGGCGAGCTCGCTGACGGCAGCCGAAAACTGCGCCGAGTCGGCAACGGCACTGATTCCCCAGACGAGCAGCAACGGGATGAGCGCCACGAGCGTCGCACCGAAAAGCAGACCGACCACGCTCGCACACGTGCCCGACACAACCATCGCGGTGCTGGTAACCAGCGTGCGCCCCCAGCGATCGGCGTACTTCCCGCCGAGCCAGCATCCGATCGCGCCACTGCCGACCACCGCGAACGTCACGAGCGCCGCGAGCCCCGTCACGTCTGCGTCCGCTGCCCGGCGCGCGTGCTCGCTGGCGGCAATGAACACCGCCATCCAGGTCCACATCGCGTACAACTCCCACATATGACCCAGGTACCCGAGATTCGCCAGCAGCACACCGCGGTCTTGTAGAATCCGCGGGGCGGCAGCGAGATCAAGCGGCGGCGAAGGGGCGGCGAATGGTCCGTCGTTCGGCACGAGGAGGACCAACACTCCGCCCGCCAGCGCGCTGAGCGCCGCCACGATGAGGACAACCCGCCACGCCGCCGGGGAGACTGCCCACCGCACGAGATGCGGACTCGCCGAGCCGAGGGTGAGGGCGCCGACGAGAATGCCGATCGCGAGTCCTCTTCCTTCTTTGAACCATCCCGCTGCGATCTTCATGCCGGGCGGGTATACGCCCGCGAGTGCGGCGCCCGTGAGTAGCCGGCAAGCGATACCCATCGTGATGCCGCTTGATGCAGCGACGCCGAGCGTCGCGAGCGCGGCCAGCGCGGCCGATCCCGCGACCAGGCGCCGCGCCGACAGCCGATCGGCGAGCGTAAAGACCGCACTGACGAGCGCGCCGGCGACGAACCCGAGCTGCACGGAGATCGTCAGCCACGCGGTTGTGACGGCGGACAACTGCCAGACTCGCGCTAGTGTCGGCGCAACGGCGGACGCGCTGAACCACGGAGCCATCGCGAGCAGCTCGGCGAGGGCGAGGACGGCCAGCACACGCCGGGGCTTCACAGCCCGGTAGGATGATCCAAAAACACCCAGGGCAAATCGAACTTCTTGGAGACGTGCTGGGCCAGCGCTTTGACGCCGACGGTCTCGGTCGCGTAGTGACCTGCGTACAGGACGTTGAGGCCGAGCTCCTCGGCATCGAAAAATGTCCAGTGCTGGCCTTCGCCGGTGATGAACGTATCGAGCCCCGCGGCGGCGGCCTGTGGAATCAGCGATCCCCCCGAACCGGTGATGATTCCGACGCGCTGCACGCGCTCGGGCCCGAACGGGAATAGCCGCGGCGCGGTACCGAGGGCCTTGGTCACCGCCCAGCTGAGCTCCTCCCGCGTGCCGTGATACTCGCCCCAGACGCCCGCCGGCGCTCCATGGTAGGATCCGAAATCGCCGCGAACTTTTACGTCGAGCATTCGGGCGAGCACGGGATTGTTACCGACTTCGGGGTGACGGTCGAGCGGAAGGTGCGCGGCGTAGAGTGCGACGTTTCCTTTGATGAGTCCCGCGACCCGACGATAGGCGGGACCGACCAACGGTCTCAGACCACCCCAGAACATGCCGTGGTGAACCAGGAGACAGTCAGCGTGCTGCTCGGTCGCCTGGCGGATCGTCGCTTCGCAGAGATCGACGGCTGCGGCGAGTCGCGTGACGTCGCCGGAGTTGCTGACCTGCAAGCCATTCAACGCCTCAGGGGCGTCCGCGACCTCGTCGGCGATGCGGAGATAGTCATCGAGAAAGCGCACTAAAGTGTCTAGGCGCACTCAAGACACCGTAGTCACAGTATCGAGGCAGTTACGCGACTTTCCACATTGGCTGACTTCACAACGCTATATCTGACAATGAATTAGACAATCCACATAGCGCGTCGCTGGGCGTGTGGATATCTATGCTCGTGCCAGTGCCTGGCCGCTACGCTGCGAGACCTGCGGCGGCTGGCCCGCGTCCTCGCCCATCCGCAACACGCCGTTGATCTCTCCACCTTCCTGTATCAGCAACCGCTTCGTATGCACGTCGCCGTGAACGACGCTCGTTGCTTGCAGCTCGACGCGTTCTTCCGCGTAGATCGCTCCGCGCACCTCGCCGCCAATGATGGCTTCACGGCTCACCACGTCGCCTTCCACTTCCCCGCCCCGGGCGACGAGGACCTGCTTCGCCGCGCGCACGGTTCCGCTCACTGAGCCTTCGATCTTCACGACGCCGTCCGCGGAGATGTCGCCGACGACACGCATCCCCGCGCCGATGATCGATAGCCCGGGAACGCCGTCGCGGCCGCCGGCGGGTGCTGCACTTTTTTCCGAGAACACTGCCATCAGCGTCCCTCCTTCACTAGATCCAGCGGATCCACGGACTTGTTGTCGTGTCGAATCTCAAAGTGCAGGTGCGGAGCTGTGGATCGCCCCGAGTTTCCGGATAAACCGATGACCTGCCCTGCCTGAACTTCGTCGCCCTCGGCTGCAAGCAACCGTGACATGTGACCATACATCGTCTCATACCCGGACGGATGCCGCAAGAGGACGAACAGACCGTAGTCCCCATCGTAGCCTGCTGCCGTGACCGAGCCTCCCCCTGAGGCCCGCACCGGAGTCCCCAGCGGCACGGCGATATCGACGCCGGGATGGGATTCGTCGACCACTCCGGGGCGCACCTGGCCGCGGGTGACAAACCCCTGGACGTCGAGTGGCCAGTGCGATGGTGTGGACACCCCGCGTTCGTATCGGTTCCCAGCTCCGGGCAACGCTGCCCGAATTGGCACCGCGCGCATCGAACTGGCGAAGTCGGTATTGCGGGCGACGGTGCCACCGGCGCCGGCAGCTCCTGCGCCGCTGCGGGAGACGGGAGGAGCTTTGACGCCGAGCATTTGTCGCAGCTCCTGGTAGTTCGCTTCCGCGCGATTCAACGCCGACGCGAGCTGCTGTACTCGACTGTTCTCGACGCGAAGCCGCGACACTTCCCGCTTGAGTCCGGGGACCAGCGCAGCGTTGCGCATGATCGGTCCGGCGAAGGCGAAGAACAGCACGACCAGGACGGCAATCGCGCCGGCACCCCACTTCCCCGCCATGACCGCCCAGCGCGGGAACCGGTACTGTTTGGATTCGAGGTCGCCGTCCGGGTGAACGACGATCGTGACACCGCGCGTCCCCCGCGTCCCCTTCGTCATCCGTCGAAGGGCGCGCCGAGGATCACCTCGAGCAGCCGCGCGAGATCATCGTTCGAGTAGAACGACAAATGGATCTGGCCTTTCCCTTTGGCGCGCAGTGTAACGCGGACGTCGGTGCCGAGCCGGCGGCGCAAGGCGTCTTCGACGCGCCGGACTTCTGGGGCGGCGCCCATGCCGCGTTTCATGCGCGGCCGGCGTTCGGGCGCGCGGCCGCCGCGCACGCGGTCTTCCACTTCGCGAACGGAGAGACCCTGCGCCACCGCTTCGCGCGCGAGATTCGTGACGATACGCGTATCCTCGAGTGCGAGGAGCGCGCGCGCATGACCTACCGACAGTTGTCCCTCGTGCAGCATCTCCAGCACCACTTCGGGCAGCTTGAGCAGGCGGAGGGCGTTGGCAACGGTCGAGCGGTCGCGACCAACCGCATCGGCGACGTCTTGCTGAGCGAGTTTGAACTCGGCGATGAGCCGTTCGTAGCCGCGCGCCTCGTCCACGGGGGACAAGTCATCGCGCTGCAGATTCTCGATCAGCGCCAGGGTGAGTAGCGTGCGATCATCGGCATCGCGTTGTACCGCAGGGATGCGTTCCCATCCGAGCTGCTGGCAGGCGCGCAACCGCCGTTCGCCGGCGATCAGCTCGAACCCACCATTCCCACCGGCCGCTTTACGAACCACGATCGGTTGCAGCAGTCCCGCTTGTTTGATCGAGGAAACGAGCTCCTCGAGCGCCGCGGGATCTACCGTTCTGCGAGGCTGGAATGGGTTCGGCCGAACATCCTTGATGGGCAGCTCGACCAGACTCCCTTCCCGCTCGGCTTCCTCCCGACTCGGCCCGAGCAACGCCTCGAGCCCTCGGCCAAGGCGGCGTCTTCCAGCGGCGGTTTCCGTCATGCGGTCACCTCCGGCAGCGGTTCAACGGCGGGAAGGCTCGGCGAGGGAGGAGCGTCCTGCTCGACCCGGCGAATCAATTCCTGGGCGACGGCGAGATAACTCTTTGCGCCGATCGACTGCACGTCATACAGCACGATCGGTTTGCCAAAGCTGGGTGCTTCCGCGAGTCGCACGTTACGGGGGATCGTGACATTGAACATGCGGCCGCCGAAGTACTCTTTCGCTTCTTCGGCGACTTGCTTGCAGAGATTGAGACGCGCGTCGTACATCGTCAGCAGCACCCCTTCGATCGCCAGTGCGGGATTGAAATTGCGCTGAACGAGCTTCACCGTGTTGAGGAGCTGCGAGAGACCTTCGAGCGCGTAGTACTCGCACTGAATCGGAATGATCACGCTGTCCGCGGCCGTCAGCATGTTCAGGGTGATGAGGCCGAGCGACGGCGGGCAGTCGATGATGACGTACCCGTATTCGTCGCGCAGATCGCGCAGCGCCTCGCGCATGCGCGTCTCCCGTGCGCTTTGATTGACGAGCTCCAACTCGGCGCCTACCAGGTCCTGAGTCGCGGGGACGACGTCGAGATCCGGGAAGTGCACGTGAGGGAAGCGCGACTGCGCGAGCGGCGCACCATCAATCAGTGCGTCGTAGAGCGACTTGCGGATGCGATCGCGCTCGATGCCGACGCCGCTGGTCGAGTTGCCTTGGGGATCGGCGTCGATGAGCAGCGTCTTGCGCTCGGCTGTCGCAAGCGAGGCCGCGAGGTTTACAGCGGTCGTCGTTTTGCCGACGCCGCCTTTTTGGTTTGCGATTGCGATTACGCGTGACATTATAAATTATTATGCCGCAATGAGTTATGTAGCTCGCAAATTCACGCGAGTTCAATATACGTTCGTTTCACGTGAAACGAAAGAGCGTACGTTTCACGTGAAACTGCAACCTTGGGTGTCTAGGCCACTCTGCGACGCCAGCGCGTCGCCTCGAAGACCAAGTTGTGGAGGTCGCTGGGCGTGACACCCGGCACGCGCGCGGCCTGCGCCAGTGAGCTCGGACGCACGCGGTCGAGTTTCTGGCGGGCTTCGGTCGCCAAGGTCCGTAGCTCGAGGTAGGGCAGGTCCAAGGGCAGGACAAACGCCGCGAGCTCCGCCAGGCGGGCCGCAGCCTCGCGCTCCCGCGCCAAATAGCCGTCATACTTGATCTCGATTTCGGCAGCGACGATCGCCTCCGCGGCGACCTCGGCTCCGACGCCGGCGGCGGCGAACAACGCGGCGAGCGAAACGCCGGGTCGCTTCGCAATCACGGCAATGCGATCACTCTCTATCAAACTCGTGCCGGTTCCACCGAGCGGACCCGCTGCCGCTTCCGGGCTGATCGTCGTCTCGCGCGCGAGGCGCAGCACCGACTCCTCCGCAGCCAGCCGGCGTTCCGCCGCGCGCAGCTCATCGTCGGTCAACAGACCGAGCTGCTCCGCGAGGGGGAGCAGGCGGCGCAGCGCGTTGTCCTGCCGGAGCAGCAAACGGAATTCGGACCGCGACGTGAACAGACGGTACGGCTCATCGACTCCGCGCGTCACCAGATCATCGACGAGCACTCCGATGTACGCGTCGTCACGTCCCAGGACGACCGGTTCGGCACCGCGGATCCGGCGCACGGCGTTGATCCCGGCCACCACGCCTTGGCCCGCCGCCTCCTCGTAGCCCGTCGTGCCGTTGATCTGACCGGCGAAGAACAGGTGCTCGACCGTCTTCACCTCGAGCCACGGCGTGAGCTGCGTCGGGGGATAGTAGTCGTACTCGATGGCGTAACCGGGGCGCGTCATCCGCGCACGCTCGAGTCCGGGTACGGCGTGCAAAAACTCGAGCTGCACGGCGACGGGGAGGGAGGTCGAAAGTCCGTTCACATACAGCTCGGTCGTGTCGAGTCCTTCGGGCTCGAGGAAGATCTGGTGACGCTTTGCCTCGGGGAACTTCACGATCTTGTCCTCGACCGACGGACAGTAGCGCGGCCCACGACCACTGATCGCGCCCCCGTACAGCGCCGACTCCTTCAGGTGGCGCTGGATGATGTCCTTTACTTCCTCCCCGGCCCAAGTGATCCAGCAGGGGACCTGACGCGGCCGCTCGATGCGCTCGTGGAACGAGAAGCGGAACTCAGCGCTGTCGCCGTCCTGTCGCTCGACCTTACTCCAATTCACAGAGCGGCCATCGACGCGCGGCGGCGTGCCGGTCTTGAAGCGCGCTACTGTAAGTCCAATATTCTCAATGACTTGCGCCATCTCAACGGAAGGCTGATCGCCGGCACGGCCGGCGGGGATTTGCGTGTCCGTGCCTAGGTGAATGCGGCCGCGAAGGAATGTGCCGGCGGTGATGATGACGGCGCGTGCGGTGAACCGGCGACCGTCGCCCGTCTCGACACCGGTGATCCGTGTGCCGCTGCGATCGAACAGCAGATTTGTGACCATGCCCTGAGAGAGCTCGAGGGCAGGGAATTGCTCGAGCAAGAACCGCACGGCCCGCCGGTATAGAGTGCGATCGGCTTGCGCGCGCGGGGCCCAAACGGCCGGGCCCTTCGAGCGGTTCAGCATCCGGAATTGGATGGTCGCGCGATCGGCGGCGCGGCCCATCACACCGCCCAGGGCATCGACCTCGCGAACGACAGTACCCTTCGCAATGCCGCCGATGGCGGGATTGCAGGACATCTGGCCGATCGTGTCCAAGACCGAAGTGAGCAGCAGAGTCTTGGCGCCGAGGCGGGCCGACATAGCAGCAGCTTCGGTGCCAGCGTGGCCACCCCCGACGACGATTACGTCATAGTCGAAAGACATTCGGAGAAACTACAAAGCGAGGACCGGCAAAGGCTAGGCCGCAGACGCAGCAGCGGGCCACAGTCAGCGGGATTTGGGACGATCCGCCGCCTGACTGATTTTCCGGAGGAGGCCAAACAACGTCTTACTGGTCTCCGTGGCGAGAGCTTCGAGCCGGCCAAACTCGACCGCGCGCAGATAACCGATGTCACGCGCCATTACGAGCGCAGTTTGCACTTCGGCGAGGGACCCCCACGCTGTATCCAGAAACTTTCGGTAGTCCCTGGTCCCCTTCCGAGCAGATCCCTCCGCAATGTTGAGCGGAATACTGTACGACGCTCTGCGGAGTTGGTCTGCAAGCCGCTCCTGCTCGAAGTCTGGGAAGCGTTGCGCCACCTTCGAACATTCGACGGCGAGTCTTTCCGCATGCTGCCAGGCTTTCAGCGTGTGATGATTCGGCACATCAGGAGGATAAGAGGAGGAGGCGAATTCACCGAATCATTTCATCTCATCCGGTACCCGGTTTACTCAAGACCGCGGTGCGTCTGTTGCCTAGCCTTTGCATGTCCGCGCTTAGTGGTCAGGCAGTCCTGACCCAGCGGACCAGCTCCTTCATCGTCGGCCGTTTGCCCGTCATCAGAATCCCGACGCGATAAATCCGTGCCGCGATCCACGTCACGCCCAGGATCCCGACCACGAGCATCGCCAATGAGGCGACGAGCTCGCCGGTTCCCATGCTGCCGGCCGTCCAGCGAACGGGCGTCGCGATCGGGGACGTGAACGGCACCATCGACAGTGTGCGCGCGAACGTCGAGCTCGGATCGTTCGTCAAGCCGATGATCGAGAGGTACGCAATCATGAGCAGGTAGGTCACCGGCTGCTGCGCCTGGCGCGCCTCCTGCTCGTTGCTGGACATCGCCCCGACCGCGGCGAACATCGCGGAGTAAAGAAGGAAACCGCCCAGGAAGAACGCCATGAACACGGTGAGTGTCGCAAACGGGACGTGCGGCAGCGCCATGGTTTGCGCCGAAGCAGTATCCGCACCCAGCGCCCGGGCGATGGGGACGCGCAGGCTGATCAGCAGCCTCGCCGAGACGCCCCAGATGACGAACTGGAAAAACGATACCGCACCGGCGCCGATCACCTTGCCCAGCATGAGCTGGAACGGTCGCAGCGACGAGACGAGAACCTCGACAATGCGGTCCTTTTTCTCCTCCAGCACCGAGCTCATCACGTTCACGCCGTAGAGCAGGATGGCCATGAACAGGAGAATCGCCATCACGTAGGCGAGGATGAACGACTCCCCCGCGCTCTCCTTGGTGCACGCACCCCGCTGGCACTTCTTCTGATCCAGGGTAACCCTGAGTGCCTGAGCCCAATCGACGACGGCTGGGTTCACGCCCTTGCCTTCGAGGCGCGCCTTTTCGACCACCCGATTCAGGGTACGCTGCAGCTCTTCAGTGGTCTGCAGTGACAGATTCGACGCGCGGTACTCCGCCTTGCCGTCGGCAGGCAGGGAGTCATCGACGATAAGAAAGCCGTTGAGTTGCTTGGCTTCCACGAGGCTCGTCAACGAGTCGAGGACGGCAGGGCCGAGTTGCACGCCGTCTGCGCGAATTGTCCTGCTCGCGCCGAGCGCCTCCACAATCCGCGTTCCGTAGCCGAGCTTCCCCGCGTCCACGATGGCGATCTTGCGAACCCCACCCCCCACGGACTGCATGATCTGGAAGACGATGATGCCCGCGAACAAGACCGGACCCAGGATGGCCGAGACCCAGAACCACTTGGTGCGAACGCGTTCGACGAACTCGCGACGAATAATCGCCCAGACCTTATACACGAGCGCCCCCCCCCCGCGCGGACTCGGCGCCCGGGACTGCGGCGGCCGTGGCGGCCTCCGGGCCCACCAAATCGACGAAAATCTTGTGGAGCGAAGGACTCGCCAGCTCGAAGCGTGAGAGGCGCGCGCCGGACTCGACGAGCGCCTTGAGGATCTCCTGAGCATCGGCGCCGGGAGCCAGCTCGAGCTCCGCCTGCTGGCCAAAGTCCTGGAACTTGGCCACCAGGCGCCGGTCCGCGAAGATCTGCTGCGCGTTCCCCTGACTGCCGTCGAACGCGACGATGACATGCTTGCCGCCGTGCGTGTTCTTCACTTCCGCCAGGGTGCCGTCGATCAGCTTCTTGCCGCGCGCGATGATGCACAGGCGGTCGCACAGCTTCTCGGCGTGCTCCATGATGTGTGTGGAGAAGAGCACCGTCTTTCCCTGGCGCCGGTAGTCGATTACGGTATCGCGGAGCACCTGCGAGTTGACGGGGTCGAGACCCGAGAATGGCTCGTCCAGGATGACCAGCTCGGGATCGTGTAGAACCGTCGCGATGAACTGCACCTTCTGCTGCATGCCCTTGGAGAGATCAGCCACCTTGCTCAATCGCCGTTCGGCGAGGCCGAGCCGCTCCAGCCACTCGGTCGCCTTGGCGCGCGCCGATTTCCGCGCGACTCCCTTGGTCTCCGCGAGAAAGACCAGCACATCCAGAACGCGCATCTTCGGATAGAGACCGCGTTCCTCCGGCAAGTATCCAATGCGCGCCGAATGGGTCCGCCCTCCCGCGACGTCATTGAACAGGCGCACCGAGCCCTCGTCGGGCTCGTAGATGTCCATGATCATACGCAGCGTCGTGGTCTTGCCGGCCCCGTTGGGGCCGAGCAAGCCGTAGATGATGCCGGACGGAACGCTGAGAGAAAGCCCGTCGACGGCGGTGTGGTCCGCGAAGCGCTTGGTGACGCGGTCGACGATGACGGGTTCAGCCATGCGGGGAAACTATTAGGAAGGTAAAGCGACGCTAGGGTGAGGCGACGCTACGATACTACGACGCTAGGACACCGAAAAGCTCGCCGGCTTTACGCACGGCCATCACGAGGGCGTCGACATCGTCGACGTCATTATAGATGTAGAAGGAGGCCCGCGCCGTGGCGGCGACGCCGAGCCGGCGCATGAGCGGCTGCGTGCAGTGATGGCCGGCGCGAATACAGACGCCGTCTTTGTCCAGGATCGTCGCCAGGTCGTGCGGATGAATGTCGCCGTACGTGAACGGCACGACGCCGGCACGATGCTCACGCGGTCCGTAGACCGTGACACCCTCGATCTGAGACAGCCGCTCGATCGTCAGGCGGGCGAGCTCCTGCTCGTGCGCGGAGACGTTGTCCAATCCCAGCTGCTCGAGATAGGCGATGGCCGCGCCCAGCCCCACCGCGGCCTCCACGTTCGGTGTCCCGCCCTCGAACTTGTGAGGGATCTTGTTCCAGGTGGAATGGTCGTCCCACACCCGCTCGATCATCTCGCCGCCACCGTGATAGGGTGGCATCGCCTCGAGCAGCGCCGGCTTTGCGATCAGCGCCCCGCTCCCCATGGGGGCGAGCATCTTGTGGCCGGACAGCGCGTAGAAGTCGGAATCGATCGCCTGCACGTCCACCCGGAGGTGAGGGCTGGACTGCGCCCCGTCCACCACGGTGACCGCACCGGCAGCGTGCGCGAGCCTATTGAGCTGAGCGGCGGGATTTACGGTCCCCAGCGAATTCGAGACGTACGGGAAGGCGACGATCTTGGGCTTCGCCTCGAGCGCCTGCCCGAAGTCGGACAGGTCGATCCGTCCGTCCTCCGTGATCTCGACCATCCGGAGCGTGGCGCCTTTCTCCTGACACAGGATCTGCCACGGCACGATGTTCGAGTGATGGTCCATCGCTGTGACCACGACCGTATCCCCGCGCCCCACATTGGCGCGGCCCCACGACGCGGCGACCAGATTGATCGACTCCGTGGTGCCGCGCGTGAAGACGACACCCTCCCGGGCCCACGCGTTGACGAACCGGGCGACCGCGGTGCGGGCGGCTTCGTACGCGTCCGTGGCCTCGACCGCGAGCGCATACGCGCCGCGGTGCACGTTGGCATTGTGGAGGCTGTAGTAGTGGACGATCGCGTCGATGACTTTGCGCGGCTTTTGACTGGTCGCCGCGTTATCGAGATAGACGAGCCGGCTCCCGTTCTCCTTCTTCGTGAGAATCGGAAAGTCGGGGCGGATCCGCGCGGTATCGAGCATCAGAAGTCCTTGGCCGACTCGGTCGTCACAGGCTCGGCGCGGTTCTGCAACGCCGCGTGCAGCGCGTGCCACGCCAGGTTCGCGCACTTGATGCGGCTCGGAAACGCACGCACCCCCGAAAACGCCGCCAGCTTGCCCGGCGCATTCGCGCCGCCGGCAAGCATATCGCGAAACGCCTCGAACATCGTTTCGGCGTCCTTCACCGGCTTCCCCTTCACGGCGTCAGTCATCAGCGACGCCGAGGCCTTCGAGATCGCGCACCCCGAGCCCTGCGGCATTTGAAATCCGATATCGCGGATGGTATCGCCGTCGACCTGCACGAACAGTTGGATGCGGTCGCCACACAGCGGATTGTTGCCCTCGGCCCGGCGATTCGCCGACTCCAGCCGCTTGAAGTTCCGCGGATTGCGGTTGTGATCGAGGATGACTTGCTGATAGAGCTCGCCCAGGTCGCTCATGGCTCCGCCAGGCGACCCCGCACAATTGCGTCGAGCTCCGCGCGCAGCGGAGCGACGCCCATGCGGCCCAGGATCTCAGCGGCGAACCCGTAGGTCAGCAGTCGCCGGGCCTCGCGCTCGCCAACGCCGCGGCTGCGGAGATAGAAGAGCGCCCGCGGATCGAGCGGTCCTACCGTCGAGCCGTGCGTGCACTTCACGTCGTCGGCATAGATCTCGAGCTGCGGCTGGCTGTCGGCGTGCGCGTCGGCCGACAACAGCAAGTTGTTGTTGGTCTGTTTCGAATCGGTCTTCTGCGCGCCCGGCCGCACGATGATGCGCCCGGTGAACACGCCGCGCGACTTTCCGTCGAGCACGCCGTTGAAGTACTCGTGGCTCTCACAGTGGTCCGCCGCATGGTCGATCGTGGTGTGATGATCGGCATGCTGCTCGTCGGCGAGCAGGTACAGCCCGTTCAGAATCAGCCTCCCGCCCGGACCCGCCATAACGGCGCCGATGTCGTGGCGGGCGAGCGCAGCGCCGAATGCCACCGTGTGCAGATTGACCGTGCTGTCCCGGCCCTGATGCGTTTGAGTCGTGGCCACGTGATAGGCGCGGGGACTCTCGCGCTGGACGCGGTGATAGTCTACCCTGGCTGAGTCCCCGACCACGATTTCGGTGACAGTGTTCGTCCAATACGGAGCCTTCGCATCGCTCAGCGACGCGTACGTCTCGACGATGCTCGCGCGAGCCTCACGCTCGAGGACGACGAGATTGCGAGGATGGGTCACCACAGGCTTCCCGCCCGTCGACAGGAACAACAGCTGGATCGGCTCGGCGATCGTCGCTTTGGCCGGCACGTGAACAAATGCTCCGTCGCTCACGAACGCGGTATTCAGCGCGGAGAAGGGCCGGTCCTGGGTAGCGGCATACCGGCCGAGATGCTCGCGGACGAGATCCTGCCGATGGGTGACGACGTGGGCCAAACTCTGAACGTCGTCGAAGAAAGGCGTCGAGAGAGCGGGTTGAAAAAAACCGTCAACAAAAACCAGACGGTACCCGGCCTCAAAAAGCAAAAACGGCCGGATGTCCTCAAGCGTCGGGATACGAGCTGGAGGTTTCGCCAGCTCGAAGGCGCCTTCGGCGATCGGCGCGACGCTCGTGAAGCGCCACGCCTCCTGCTTCATGTTGGGGAAGCCCAGGTCGCCGAAGCGCGTGATCCCGCCTTCGCGCAGATCCTTGAGCCAGGCAGGGACGCGGGACGCGCCGTTGGTCGCCCATGCGTGATAGGAACCGACGAGCCGTTCGACCGAGCCAGTTTTCGAGCCTGTTTTCACTGCCATCGTCACGACACCATTACGCCATCACGCAGCCAGTCGTAGCCGCGAGACTCGAGTTCCTGGGCCAATTCGGGCCCGCCCGACTTCACGATCCGGCCGTCGGCGAGGACATGCACCACGTCGGGCGTGATGTAGTTCAGGAGCCGCTGGTAGTGCGTCACGATCAAGAACGAGCGATCGGGGCTCCGCAGCTTATTCACGGTTTCCGCGACCGTTTTCAACGCATCGATGTCGAGCCCTGAGTCGGTCTCATCGAGGATCGCCAGGCGGGGCTCGAGCACCGCGAGCTGCAGGATCTCATTGCGCTTCTTTTCGCCGCCGGAGAACCCTTCGTTCACGGGACGATTCATCATCGAGTCGTCCCAACCGATTGCCTTGAGCTTCTGTTCCAGAAACTGCAGGAAGTCGATCGGGTCGAGCTCCGGTTCCCCGCGCTCCCGGCGAAGCGCGTTCAGCGCCGACCGCAGGAAGTAGGAGTTCGTGATACCACGAATCTCCACCGGATACTGGAACGCGAGGAAGACGCCCGCACGAGCACGCTCCTCCGGTTTCATGGCGAGGAGATCCTTGCCCTCGTACGTCGCGGTCCCGGCGAGCACCGTGTACGCCGGATGCCCCGCGAGCACCTGGGCGAGCGTGCTCTTGCCCGAGCCGTTCGGCCCCATGATCGCGTGGACTTCGCCCTGGCGAATCGCGAGATCCACACCTTTGAGGATCTCGGTGCCGGCGACGGCGACGCGCAGCCCTTTGACCTCGAGCATTACCCAACACTCCCTTCCAGACTGATCCCCAGCAACCGAGTAGCCTCGACCGCGAACTCCATCGGCAGCTCCTTGAATACTTCCTTGCAGAAGCCGTTGACGATCATCGAGACCGCATCCTCGGCGGACAGGCCGCGCTGACGCAGATAAAAGATCTGATCCTCGCCGATCTTCGACGTGGACGCCTCGTGCTCCATGATCGCCGTGCTGTTGCGCACGTCGATGTACGGGAAGGTGTGCGCGCCGCACTTGTCACCGATGAGCATCGAGTCGCACTGCGAGTAGTTCCGCGCGCCCTCGGCGCCCTTCATGATTTTCACGAGCCCGCGGTACGTGTTCTGTCCGCGGCCCGCCGAAATGCCTTTCGACACGATCGTCGAGCGCGTGTTCTTGCCGAGGTGAATCATCTTGGTACCGGTGTCGGCCTGTTGCTTGTGACTGGTGACCGCCACCGAGTAGAACTCGCCGATCGAGTTGTCGCCCTGGAGGATGCAGCCGGGATACTTCCACGTGATCGCCGATCCGGTCTCGACCTGCGTCCACGAGATCTTGGAGTTCGCACCGGCGCACTTGCCGCGCTTCGTGACGAAGTTGTAGATCCCGCCCTTACCCTCTTCGTCGCCCGGGTACCAGTTCTGGATCGTCGAATACTTGATCGTGGCGCGCTCGAGCGCGACGAGCTCGACGACCGCGGCGTGCAGCTGATGCTCGTCCCGCATCGGCGCCGAGCAGCCCTCGAGGTAGCTCACATAGCTGCCCTCGTCCGCGATGATGAGCGTCCGCTCGAACTGGCCGGTCGATGACGCGTTGATGCGGAAGTAGGTCGACAGCTCGAGCGGACAGCGCACACCCTTCGGCACGTAGACGAAGGAGCCGTCGGTAAAGACGGCAGTATTCAGCGCCGCGAAGTAATTGTCGTTGTGCGGCACGACCGTGCCGAGATACTTCTGGACGAGCTCGGGGTGTTCGCGGATCGCCTGCGAGATGGGACAGAAAATCACGCCGAATTTGGCGAGCTCCGCCTGAAACGTCGTCGCGACCGAGACGCTGTCGAAGACCGCATCGACCGCGACGCCGGTAAGGCGCTTCTGCTCCTCGATCGGAATTCCCAGTTTCTCGAAGGTCGCGACCAGCTTGGGATCGACCTGATCGAGCGAATCGAGCTTCGGCAGCTTCTTGGGGGCCGCGTAGTAGCTGATCGCCTGATAGTCGATCGGCCCGTACTTCACGTTGGGCCAGTGCGGCTCGGACATCTTGAGCCAGTTGCGATAGGCCTTCAGCCGCCACTCCAGCATCCATTCCGGCTCGCCCTTCTTGGCCGAAATCAGGCGGATCACGTCCTCGTTCAAGCCGGCCGGCACGACCTCGGATTCGATGTCGGTGACGAAGCCGTACTTGTACGGTTGCTGGACGTGGGCTTCAATACTGGTCATTTTGCTCCCGGAAGTCGTTACCGGACATACGCTTGGCAATGAAAACGTCGACTCAGATGGGAATCCTAATGGTTTTGTCGGGATTACGCTAGTAGATGTCCCGATTCCACTCCCTGACCAGCCGCTCGTAGTCCTCGGGCGTGTTCAGCTCGTCGATGACAGCCGGATCGTCGACGGGGACGGCCACCACCTCCTTCTCATGCTCATGCAGGACTGCCCGCGCGCCCTCGCGCGTCGCGTCCGGGCTCTCCAGCAGCTCGCGGAACAACGCGTGTCCCCAGATCACGGGATGGCCCCGCCGCTCAGCAAACGTCGGGACGACGGCGGGCGCGCCGGTTCGACGGTGCGTCTCGAGGATACGCTCGACCGTAGTTACACGGACATGTGGCAGATCGACCGGCCAAACGAGCACCGCGCTGGGTTGGAGCGGCTGCAACGCGCGCAGCGCCGCTCGGAGCGAGGCGATAGGGCCGGTTTCAGGCTCGGGATTCTCTACGATCATGCAGTCGTGACCTGCAATAACGGGCTGGATGCGGGGGGCGTCCGGCCCCAGGACGACGACTCGCGTTTTGACCTCGAGCGCTTCCAATGCCTCCAGGATTCGGACGACGAAAGGGAGGCCCAAGAAATCCAGCAGGGCTTTTGGAGAGCCCATCCGGGCCGACCGGCCAGCCGCCAACACGACGCCCGCTAAGGTCATAGGGGTTATGACTCTACGCGCTCCGGTGGCCAGTTGGCTAGAGGTAGTTGCATGCGGGGCGGAAAGGGGCAATTTTGGCGCGCTCACATGACAGCTCGACGCATTCGCCAACTTGGCGACCCGATCCTGCGGGTTCGCTGCACTCCGGTGGAAGATCCCAAATCGCCGGCGGTGCGGCTCTTGTCCGATGATCTGCGCGACACGCTGCGCACCGCACGCAAAAAATACAACATGGGCCGTGCGCTGGCCGCCCCACAGATCGGCGCACCGGTCCGCGTCGTTCTGGTGGAGATCGGAAAATTCCGCGCCACGATGATCAATCCGGAAATCACGGATGTCGGCGCCGACGACTTCCAGGTGTGGGACGACTGCTTCTCGTTCCCCAACCTGCTGGTTCGCGTGACGCGCGCATACAAGGCGACGCTCCGCTACACCGACCTGAAGGGCAAGGTCGTGACGATGGACCTCGAGGGCCCGATGGCCGAGCTGCTCCAACACGAGCTCGATCACCTCGATGGCATCCTCGCCCTCGACCAGCCCAGCGGGCTCGATCCGTTCGCGTACAAGGCGGAATGGGAGAAAACCCACAAGCCCACCGAGCGTTACGGACCGCCACGTCCGCGGGAAGTCTAGACGCCCAGTCGCTTAGACGCCTAGTTACATTTCCAAATCGACAGGGGTGCCCCGGCACGACGCCGTGGGCTGAGATCACACCCTCATCACCTGATCCGGTTCGTACCGGCGAAGGGAGTTCCGCATGACCTGCCGCACCCAGATGTTTTTCGCCCGTCAGGGCACGATCACTCCCGAGATGCAACGCGTCGCCGAGCGGGAAGGGCTGCCGCCGGAGACCATCCGCGACGAAGTCGCGATAGGCCGTCTCATCATTCCGGCCAACGTCAATCACCTGAAGCAGCGCCTCGACCCCATGGCGATCGGCAAGGTCGCCAGCGTCAAAATCAACGCCAACATCGGCAACTCGGCGGTCGAGTCCGACATCGAGGGCGAGCTCGAGAAGCTGCACCACGCCGTCCACTACGGCGCCGACACGGTGATGGATCTGTCGACCGGCGGCAACATCGATGCGATTCGCGAGGCGATCATCGCGGCCTCGCCGGTGCCGATCGGCACGGTGCCGATTTACCAGGCCATCCAGATCGCGGGCGACATCACGACGCTGACGGCCGACGACATCCTCGACAACATCGAGCATCAGGCGCGGCAAGGCGTCGACTATGTCACCGTGCACGCCGGCATTCTCCGCGAGCACGTTGGCCTCGCGCTCGGTCGCGTCACCGGGATCGTCAGCCGCGGCGGGTCGTTGATGGCGTACTGGATGACGCAGCATGGCAAGCAGAATCCGCTGTACGAGCATTACGACCGGTTGCTCGACATCGCGCGCGAGTACGACGTCACGCTGTCGCTGGGCGACGGGCTACGTCCCGGCTCGATTGCGGATGCGACCGACAAGGCGCAGCTCGCCGAGCTCACCGTGTTGGGCGAATTGACGGAGCGCGCCTGGAAGCAAGACGTCCAGGTAATGATCGAAGGGCCGGGGCACATCCCCATGCATCAGATCGAAGTGAACGTGCGGCTCGAAAAGGAGCTGTGTCACGAGGCGCCGTTCTACACGCTGGGACCGCTCGTCACCGATGTCGCGCCGGGGTACGACCACATCACGTCCGCCATCGGCGCGGCGATGATCGGGTGGTTCGGCGCGGACATGCTCTGCTACGTCACGCGCAAAGAGCACCTCGGTCTCCCGAACGCGGAAGAAGTGCGCGAGGGCGTGATCGCGTACAAGATCGCGGCGCACGCCGCGAACATCGCGCGGCGGCGGCCTGGGGCGACCGAACGGGACGACGCGCTGTCTCGTGCGCGCTATGCGTTCGACTGGAACGAGCAGTTCCGTCTCGCACTCGATCCCGCGCGCGCCCGCGAGCTGCACGACGAGGCGCTCCCAGCCGAGTACTTCAAGAGCGCGGAGTTCTGCGCGATGTGCGGGCCGAAGTTCTGCTCGATGCATATCACGCGGGAGATCGAGCGATCGCTGGGGCTGCGCGAACCGCAGAAGACCGACAAGCGGGAGACGGTGGGAGCCGACTAGTCGTTGTCGCGCTCGACGTCCGCGATCGCCCGATCGAGTGCCTGTTGTCGCTCAGGATCGGTGGCATGCGCACGTAGACCGCGCAGCGCACTGAGATGTGCCGTTCGCAGTGCGTGGTCCGATGCTACCGGCAGGTCCGGCCGCACGCCGACGCGCTCCCAGTTGGTCTTGGTGATCGGATTGATCGCGCGGCCCGTCGGCACCCACACGGCGAAGTGATCGGTGATTCGCTGGATTCCACCCGGATGTGCCCCACCGCCCGTGGTGTCCCCGACGATCGTCGCGCGCTTCAGCGCCTGGAGGTTGTACGCGAACTCCTCGGCGCCTGAAAACGTGTTGCGGCTCGTGAGCACATAGACCGGCTTGTCGGGACCATAACGCGTGCCGGGCACCTTGGCGCGTGTGTAGAAGGCATCGGTGCGGTTGCCGGGGCGCCAGTACAGCGAGTTCAGGTGCACAGAGTCCGGCCCAAACAGATAGCTCGAGACTTGCGCGACCATGTGCGGTGAACCACCGCCGTTGCGGCGCACGTCGATGATCAACGCGTCCGTGTTGCCGAGGAATGTGAACGCGGTCGCGGCGACCTCCGAGACGTCGGCGGTGTCGAAACCGAAACCGCGAATCTCCAGATAGCCGACGTTGCCGGCCAGACGCTCCACGCGCTCGAATCCAAAGTTCACCGTCCGGCCGAACGCCCGTGCGCGCTCGCGTTCCTCAGGATTCGGGCCGTCCTGGTTGGCCTCCTGGGGAAACGGCTCGGCGCGGTGGCGCACGCGCAGATGCCGGTCACGACTTACGGCCTGGAGATGGGCAGTGAGTGATTCCGCGAAGACTCGGCCGCTCGTGATCCGATCATAGTCACCGCGCCGCTGCCGCGCGCGAATCGCTCGCTCCATCGCGAGGGCGGTATCGGGAAAGACGTAGGCTTGCTTCAGGCGATCGATCACGCCGTCGATCACGGCGCGCCGCTCGGCGGCGTCGATGGTGCGGTCCGGCTGGTCACGATCTTGCGCCACGAGTGGCGCGCCAATGCAAAGCGCAGCGAACGCGAGAGTCCAGCGCACGGCGAATGCTCCTGAGGGGTTCCTCTTAGTGACGCGCAACCTGGAGCTTTGGTTGCGTCAGCTTTCCATCAAGACGAGGCGAGCCTGGGAAAGGTCAGCGCGGCGGGTCGTGTGAAATGCGATTCGAGCATCGTGATCCGGATAACGCTTGGCGTCACGGTAATGGTATAGCGGTCGGTCACCCCCTGGCGCACGAACGCCAGCTCGTACGAACCGTTTCCAATCCCGAGGGCGGTCCGATAGATCGCGGGCCCGATCGCCGTGAGGCAGATCTCCGGCTCCTTGATCGCGCCGGACATCGTGACGCGAATCGAGTTGCCTTGGACCCGCAACGCGCTCTCGAGCTGATAATTCATGCACGGGTACTCCTTGTCGCCCTGCACGAGCAACACAATCTGCTTCGCCGGGCCCGGCGACCAGTAGTCGACCTCGCGCACCTCGAACGTCAAGTCCCCCGCGCGCGGACCGGAATCGACGATACTGCACGCGTGCAGCGCGACGAGCGCGAGAAGCGGAAGCGACGGGCGGACGTTCATGGCTCTCAGGTCAATACCCGCGCAAACATCCGCAGCGTCACAGAACTTGAGTCACCAGGCGATCCCGTAATCCTCCCCGTGGTTCGACGACCCACCCCAAAACGACCCATGCTTCCAGTCGAAGAAGATGGCGTTTATCGGCCCAGATGTTCTGTCGTCGAACTCGAGCCGGTAACCCATCCGCCGCAGCTCCTGCCGAGTCCATGACGGCGTGTCGTCGCGCAGCGTCAACCGGCCTGGCTCCGTCTTATGGTCACCGAAGGAGTTGCGCATCTGATAGCTCGTGATGTTCGCCGCTTCGACCGCCTGCTGCACGTTCATCCCGAACTCCACGACGTTCAGGAAGCACTGCAGCAGATTCTGGTCCTGCGTGTCGCCACCCTGCACCGCAAACGCGAGGAACGGCTTGCCATCCTTGATGGCGAGACTCGGCGTCAGGGTCACCCGGGGACGCTTGCCGGGGACGATCACGTTGAACGGGTTATCCGTACTGTCGGTAACGAACTGCTGCCCGCGCTGACTCACGCCGATCCCAGTGTGACCGGCGATCACCGCGGGAATCCAACCGCCCGAAGGCGTCACCGACACAACCCAGCCTGACGTATCCGCGGCTTCGATCGATGTAGTGCCGCGCCGAAATGCCTCGTCGAACGCGGCGAGTGCAGCCGCGTCCCCCGCGTCGTTTTCGGACGTCGTCACCGGTCGCGGCGACCACTGCCGCAGCAGCGGCAAGTAGGGATTGGTCCCGCCCTGAAATGGATAGGGATCCCCGGGCTTGATGTCGGTGTCGTTGTGATCCGAATTGATCAGCTTCGCGCGCTCGCGCGCGTACTCCTTCGACAGCAAGCCACGCATCGGCTCATCCGGCGGGAAGGCCGGATCGCCGTAATAGAAGTCGCGGTCGGCGAACGCCAGGTTCATCGTCTGATAGAGCGTGTGGATGTAGCGCGTGCTGTTGTAACCCATCGATTTGAGATCGAAGCCTTCGAGGATGTTCAGCGCCTGCAACATCGCAGGGCCCTGCGACCACTGTGGGAGCTTGTAGACGTCGATGCCACGATACGACGTCATCAGCGGCTCTTCGATTTTGACCCGCCAGTTCGCGAGGTCGGAGAGCGTGATGAGGCCGCCTTCCTCTTGCACTCCGCGCACAAACTCCTGCGCGATATCGCCGCGGTAGAACCGATCGTAGGCGCCCATGATCGCATCGTGCCGGTTCTTGCCGCGGCGCAGCGCGTCCTGCTCGGCCTCTACCAGTTTGCGAAGCGTTGCGGCAAGCTCGGGCTGCCGAAAGATCTCGCCTGCCTCGGGCGCTTCGCGCGCCTCGCCGGCGTGTGGCAGCATGACCGCGCGGGAGTAGCGCCACTGTTTGAGCCAGCCCTTGTTGCGCTCGATCGAATTGGCCGTCTCTTCCTCGATCGGGTAGCCATCCGCCATGCGGATCGCCGGCTCCAGCACTTCCCGCAGACTCAGCTTGCCGTACTCCGCCAGCATCACCATCAGTCCACCGGGCGTCCCGGGTGTGATCGCGGACAGCGGGCCATACTCCGGCGGAAACCGCATGCCCTTGGAGTGATAGAACTCCGCCGTCGCCCCCGTCGGCGCGACGCCGAGTGCGTTGATCGCGATGACTTTCTTCGTACGGGGATTGTAGATCAGGGCCTGGGTTTCTCCGCCCCACGACAACACGTCCCACATCGTGGTCACGGCCGCGAGCATCGCGCACGTGGCGTCCACGGCGTTGCCGCCCTTCTGGAACATCATCGCGCCAGCTTCAGCGCCGAGCGGTTTGCCCGTGATCGCGACCCAGTGGCGGCCATGCAAGGCCGGCTTCTGAGTGCGCTGTGCCGAGAGTGTTGTCGGAAAAACGAGGAGAGCGAGCAGTAGGCAGCGACGGACGGCCATCGGTGCTCCGAGAAAGGATCCAATGGAAAGTACCGCAGTCGGACCGCCCGCTCAATCCAGCCGCCGTTCCGCGGAACGCGCGTGCGCTTCGAGCCCCTCGACTCGACCGAACCACGCCGCATCCTCGATGAGCGGACGCGCCGCCGCGGAGTCCTCGATGCGCAACCAGGTGCGGACCCGCAGGAACGTGTAGACAGAGAGCCCGCCTTTTGACCGTGCGGTACCCGCCGTTGGAAGGACGTGATTCGGCCCGGCCCCGTAGTCCCCCAGCACCTCCGCCGACCCGGCACCGATGAAGAGCGCGCCGAAATGCGCGAGCCGCGGCGCGAGGGCGGTCGCGTCCTGCAGGCAAAGCTCCAAGTGCTCGGGCGCGAGGGCGTCGCACGCGGCGATGCCTTCCTCCAAGGTCGCAACAACCACGACGCCGCCGTTCGCTAGCGCCGCCCGCGCGACTTCTGCCGTTGGCAGATCGGCAAGCTGGCGCGCGAGCTCCGCATCGACGCGACCGGCGTGAGTGGGATCAAGTGTGACGAGTATCGGCACCGAGTCGGGATCGTGCTCCGCCTGCGCGAGGAGATCGGCCGCGATGACCGCCGGGGAGGCGCTGGCGTCGGCGAAGACAACCAGCTCCGACGGGCCGGCGAGCACGTCGATCGCAACCCGCCCCGCGACGAGCTGCTTCGCCGCGGTCACGTAGCGGTTTCCGGGACCGACAACCACGTCACACGGACGGATTGGACCCGCGCCGAAGGCGAGCGCCGCAATGGCGTGGGCCCCGCCGGCGGCGAGCACACCATCGGCACCGGCGACGGCCGCGGCGGCAAGCGTCAACGCGCCAGGCTTCGGGCTTGCGACCCAGATCTCCTGGACGCCAGCGGCGCGCGCGGTCACAGCCGTCATCAACACTGAGGACGGCAGCGGATAGCGCCCGCCCGGGGCGTAGCACCCGGCCCGCTCCAGCGGCGCGATCCAATGACCCGCGGCCCCGCCCGGCAGCGTGACCGTCACCGCCTCGAGCGCACGTTTCTGCGCTTCCGCAAATCTGCGAATCCGTTCCGCGACGCGCTCGAGCCGCCCGCGGTCACCCACCGGCAAGTCGCGGAGTGCACGATCGAGGGCTGGCCGAGCGAGGAACAACGGTCCGCCCGCCGCGACGTCGCCGAAGCGCTCGGCGTACTCGCGCAGCGCGGCTTCGCCGCGCGTCCGCACCGCGTCGACGATTGGTGCCGCGACAGCCAACGCTTCCGGCGTCACGGCACTGCCGCGCCGGCTCACCAGGTCGGCGACGGAGCGCTGGAGTAACAGGCGCGCACTCATGTCTTCCTGGCCATTGGCCGGCGGCTCACCGCGCGGTGCCGGCGCGCGAGCTCGGCACGAACGTCGGCCAATGTCCCGCCGCCGCGCGCCAGCGCAACGAGCGCCATGTAGAACACGTCCGCCGTCTCGCGCACGACGTCTTCGGATGACTTTGCCTCCGCCAGCTCGTCCGCTTCCTCGCGCAGCTTTGCCCCGAGCAACGCGGGGTCGGCCAGCAAGCGCGCGGTTCCCGATCCGGGGACGGGGCTGGCGATCCGGTCGGCGAGGGTACGCTCGAGATCGGCGAGATCGAACTCCGACTCCCAACAGGAGCGGCGACTCAAGTGACAGAACCCGGCGCCGGCCTGCCGCACCGTAAAGCGCAGCGCGTCGCGGTCGCAGTCCAGTTCCACACGCACGAGCTGCTGCGAGTTTCCCGAAGTCTCGCCCTTCACCCAGACCGATTGGCGCGAGCGCGACCAATAGATCCCACGCCGCTCGGCGACTGCGCGCGCGAGCGATTCGCGCGTACTCCAGACGAGGCCGAGCGTATGGCCCGCCTCGTCGCAGACCACGGTCGGCCATACGTCGCCGGGCAACGGCTTCACGAGCGGCGCGGCGACGGCGTCGCCGAGCGACAGTTTGCCCGAGTAGATCGCCATGCCGACCTGCGCGTCCGCTCCGAGCCGATCGAGCTCGGCCACTTCGGCCGGAGTGGTGATCCCACCCGCGGCAATGACGCGCGCGCGCTCGGCCGCACGGACGACAGCTTCGACCGCGGCACAGTCGAACCCTCTCATCTCACCTTCCTTCTCCACCTGTGTGAAGAGGAAGCCACCGACCACCGGTGCGAGCGCGCGCACGCGCTCGAGCACGGGGACGTTGGTCTGCTTGCGCCAGCCCTCGACCACGACCTCGCCGTGGTTCGCATCCACAGCCGCGATGACGCGCTCACGTGGCAACGAGCCGCAGAATTCCGGTGTCGCGGCGGTGCCGATCATGAGCTGGACCGCACCGGCGTCGAGCCAGCGCCGGGCGGTCTCGAGATCGCGGATGCCGCCACCAACGCGACACGGCGCACGCCGTACCATCTCGCGAATCAGCTCAGCGTTGGATCCCTGGCCGAGCGCAGCATCGAGGTCCACGACGGCCACTTCGCCGGCGACCGAAAACTCTTCCAACCGCTCGATCGGATCGCCGCCATCCAGAACGAATTCCCTGCCGCGCCGCAGCTGCACCGCGCGTCCATCCATGATGTCGATGCTCGGTACGATCATCGGCGCACCCGAATTCCCCGGACCGCGAGGTCCGCCTTGATGCCATCCACCGTGTCGTCGCCGTCGTGAAAGACCGATGCCGCGAGCACGGCGTCGGCGCCGCCGGCGAATGCTGCGGCGACATGCGCGCGCGTGCCTACGCCGCCCGAAGCGATGACGGGCACGCGAACCGCTTCCGACACCGCGCGCAGCAGGTCGAGGTCGTGCCCCGCTCGCGTTCCGTCGCGATCCCAGCTCGTAAGCAGGATCTCGCCGGCGCCAAGACACCCGCCCTCGCGCGCCCACGCCACTGCATCGGGTCGCGCAACCTCGCGGCCGCCGACCACCAGCACTTCCCAGTTCTGCGTCGCGCGACGCGCGTCGATGGCGAGAACAACGCACTGACACCCGAAGGCCTGCGCGAGCTCGGTCAACAACTCGGGCCGGCGCACCGCGGCCGTGTTGACGCTCACCTTGTCAGCGCCAGCGGCAAGCAACTGGCGGGCGTCCTCCACGCTGCGAACCCCGCCGCCCACGGTCAGGGGAATGCGGATCACCGCACGCACGCGCCGCACCGTGTCGAGCTGCGTCTCGCGCCCCTCCGCGGAGGCCGCGACGTCCAGAATCACGATCTCGTCCGCGCCCTGCGCTTCGTAGCGCGCCGCCTGCTCGGCCGGGTCACCGGCGTCGCGCAGAGCCTGGAACCGGATGCCTTTCACCACACGACCGTCCTGCACGTCGAGGCACGGGATGATGC
>Ga0137418_10000923_pt1 | contig 27033 bp, 48 predicted proteins | sample CZODoug3_1_2_16f_FD_122242 | JGI IMG/M metagenome (GOLD analysis project Ga0137418, IMG submission 122242) | Vadose zone soil fungal communities from Angelo Coast Range Reserve, California, USA - CZODoug3_1_2_16fungal (Hybrid Assembly) | ecosystem: Environmental > Terrestrial > Soil > Vadose...
GTCCGGCCGGGCCACCCCCGACGAGGCGATGGGCAACCAGCTCGTGGCCGGCGCGCTCTGGGCGATGCTCGGCGACAAACGCGTCCGGGAGCTGTTCCCCTCGCTCGGGCGCGTGATCGGCATCAGCGGTGAGCCGTCGATCGACTTCGAGCTGTCGTTCATGCGCGGCACCTACCGGCTCACCGTCATCCGGGTGCCCGAGGAGACATGAGCCAGCCGGCGCTGTTCCCCGACCTGCCCGACACGCCGCCACCCGAGCCGGGCCTGTCGGCGCAGCGCCGCCTCACACTGCGTCAGCGCGCCGACGTCGCCGCCGGGCGGCATCCGCTGACCCACGGCCGGCTCGCCGCCGACGCGGACGCCCGGTGCGGCAACTGCCGGTTCCGGGTGCTGGAGCAGTGGCACGACCGCAAGTACCCGAAGTGCACCGTCCGCGACGGCGCCCGCATCGCCCACTCGGCGCAGTCCGATGTCCGGGCCTGGTGGCCCGGCTGCACCGACCACGAGTACGGCGACCCCAAGCTCTCGCCGGACGCGGCCCGCTCCGGCCCGGCCCGAGGAGACAGCTCATGACTCGCACACTGCGCTGGACGGAGGGCTCACTGATCCGCACCCCCGACCACGGCGTCTACGCGCTGATCAGGGAATCGAACCGCCACGAGCGCCCGTACTACCAGCTCCTGTGGTACCCGACCCGGGGCGCGCTGCCGATCAACCTGGGCGACAGCCGCGAGCAGTACTCACGCGACTGGAACCGGGCCGGCACCGTCAAGGAATGCCGCGCCCTCGCGCGCGAGCACTACGCCAAGCAAGTCGCCGCCGCACACCCACCCGAGGAGAACACCCATGGCTAACCGTCCGTACAAGGCCGCCGCCGACCCGCTCGCCGTGGCCGAGTCCGCCCGCGTCATCGCCGAGGTCTGCCTCACCCGCCTGATCAACGACGGCCGGTCCATCCTCGACGAGCTGGCCCGTCTCCGCTCCGCTGAACGCCAAGCCGAAATCGCCGCCGTGGCCAACCGCGCAGACCACGAAGCCATCGCCCGCGTCCGGGAGCTGATGCAGACCTGGGACCTAGCCGGTGGCGAGACGATCCGAGGCTTCGCGCAGCAGCTTTCCGACGCCCTCGACCCCCCGTCGTGGGACACCGCCGACACCCTCAACACCGAACAGTCTGCTGCGACCGGACTCGACCCGGCCCTCACAAGCCCAGATCCGGGCATCGCGGCCGACACCGCGCGGAACCCCTGATGTACGCGATCACCGTCAAGCAGCCCTGGGCCTGGGCCATCGCCGCCGGGTTCAAGGACGTCGAGAACCGCACCACCAACTGGTCCTACCGTGGCCCCCTCGCGATCCACGCTGGCCGCCACTGGTCACGACGCGGCGAGGGCTCCACCCTGATCGAGACGGCGTGGCGCGCCCGCATCGCCGCCAGCATCCCGGTCGCCGCAGGCCAACCCGAGTTCGTCACCGGCGCCATCATCGCCGTCGTCGACCTGGCCGACATCCATCCCGCCGCCGACTACCAGTCGTCCCGGACCTGCTGCGAGCCCTGGGGTGAAGCCCGCTACCGCAGCGCCGATCACAGCCTCCGCACCGACGTCGTCCACCTGGTGCTCCGCGACGCCCGCCGCATCACCCCGCCGATCGACTGCCCCGGAGCCCTCGGGCTGTGGGCGCCGCCACCCGAGGTCCAAGACCTGCTGGCCGCGCCGTGACGGGCTACCGCCCCGGCCCACCGGCGCATGAGGCCATCCGCCGGTACTGGCTGGACATCAGCCCCTGGCGCCAACAGCTCGTCGTACACCTCGGTGGCAACGAGCCCTGCTGCTTCGCCTGCCAGCTCGGCTTCGACTCCTGGACCCACACCGAACGCGCCCATCTCATCGCTCATGCCCACGGCGGCCCCTCCACCCCAGACAACCTGGTCCTGCTATGCGCCCTATGCCACGCCACCATGGACGTCCTATTCGGCCACCCGACGTGCCCGCCCGAGCTGAAGCTCACCTGGATCGCCCACCACCCCGGCTGGTACGCCACCCGGCTACCCCACTGGAAAGCCGCCATCGGACAGCTCGACGAACGGAGCTACCAAGCCCAAGTCGCCGCAACACAGGGAATCGACCCAACGTGATCCGCCCGGTCCGCGCCCTCGTGAGCGCAATGCCCGAGTGGACGGCCGGGCGCACCGTGCGAGGCATGAGAAAACATCTGCGCTACGGCGCTCTCGTCCTGTCCGCTGCGATGCTCGGAGCGATGGCCACGTTGGGCCTGACCGCTCGGGCGACCACACCGAACGATCAGATCCACGCGTGCGTCTACAACGGGTTCCTGCTGGGGCTGGGGACGGGCGCGGTCCGCGTCATCGCGGCCGGCGCGAGCTGCAATGCGGGCGAGACCAGCCTGAACTGGACTCAGACGGGTGTCAGCTTCGGCCCCTCCGGCGCCCGACTCGTCACCGGCTCCACCGTGGATCTCCTTGCTGGCACGTCCTCCTACCAGGCTGTGACCGCGTCTTGCGCCGCGAACGAGACGCCTTTCAACGGCACCTGGCACATCGACGCGACGGGGGGCCTCACGCACACCACGCAGGTCAGCGCCGGCCCTGACTCCTACAGCTACCCGCCCGATCCGACCCCCACTTACACCGTCGGCGTCGCTGCTCGGATCGCCGGGGTCACCACTGCCGTTCACGCGACCGTCTACTGCCTCACCACGAGCTAGCCGATGCGCCCTGTCTCACCGAAACGAGCCCGGACGTTGGCCCGCCGCAGGGCGAACGTCCAGGGCCGGGAGCATGGGCGCCCTGCGTGTGCTCGGCAGGCGATCTGCGGGAACGCGGCCGATGACCTGCACGAGATCGTGCGACGCTCTCAGGCTGACTCGGCGGCCCGCGTGGACCTCCAGGTCTGGCTCTGCCGCCGCTGCCATGACTGGGTCGGCGCCCACCCGGCCGAGGCCGCCGCCGAGGGCCTGCACATGACCGGCGCGACCTATCGCCGGTTGATAGCTGATAGCACGGACGCTATCGTCCGCGATATGCCCGAGACCCCGCCCGATGAGGCCAGCAAGCAGATCCAGGTTCGCATCCCCGAGGCGCGGCTGGCCGCTGTCGACGAGCGCGCTGGCCACGTGAAGCTGTCTCGCAACGAATGGATCAACCGGGCGCTCGCGTGGGCGCTGGAACAGCCCGTGCGGCGCCAGCCCGTGACCACGATCGAGGAGACCTGATGCCGACGAGCGCCGAGACGATTCGGGCGCTCGCCATCATCGACGCGGTCGCCCGAGCCAACACCGTCCTCGACGCCGTCAAGAGCGGCGACTACCGAGACGTCGTCCGGCTGGTCGACGAGACCCTGGCCGTCTACGACTGCGCCGTGGTGGTCGCACCGCTGCCGCCGCCAGCCGTGAAGTTCTGATGCGCGTCAACATCCGCCAGCCCGCTCCGGGCGACACTGTGCTGCATCCCGACGCGTATGCCGACCACATCGGCCAGGACGTCCAGATCCTGGCGTCGCTGCACGTGGTGCCCACAGCCAAGGGCAAGCTGCTCGGCGCGAAGGTCGCCGACGACGGCCGGTCTGCCTGGCTGACGATCGAGGTCACGTCGCTGGCCGGCTTCGGAACGGAGGAGAGCTGATGCGCCCGATCCCCGAGGTGATGCACCCGGCGACCGCCGTCGAGGTCATCAACAGCCTGGAGTGGCCCGAGCACTGGCCGAAGATCACGGCCGAGATCGCGCCGCCCCGCACGATCGACGACCCGGACGAGGGCGAGGTCACACTCAATCCCGAGCTCCGGCTCCACGCCGAGTATGAGCTGTGCGACTGGATCGGCCACCCGAAGCCGGTAGTGCATGGAGTTACCCTCGCCGCCGATGGCCACCCGGACCGCGACATCCACGTCGACCAGGTCTATGCGCTGACCCGGAACGCCTGGATGGCGCTGATCGACCACACGGTGCGCAGCCACCACGAGGGGCGCATCCTGAACGAGATCCGCGAGGAGCAGGCGACCGGCCGTAGCATCCTCGACGCGTTCCACGCGGCGCAGTTCATCTCGGATGGCGGGAGCACCTGATGCCGGACTTCGTCAGCCACGTCAACCCGAAGGATCTGACACCCGGCCAGCACGCTCACATGGACCAGAGCTGGGCACGCGCCAACGAGGGCTGCGACATGCTCGTCGAGCTGCTCCGAGGCCACTACGAGACCTGCACATCGGGGCCACCCTGTGTCAGCCCGAACATCGCCGAGTCGTTCGAGCTGTTGGCCGCCGCTGGCCCGGCCGAGGTGCTGGGCGTGCTCCACGCCGCGCTGCACCGCCTGGCGATCGAGCCGGCCGATGGCTGAGCCTGAGGACGTCCCCACCCAGCGCGAGCTGATCGACCGCGCCCTGGCCACCCTCGCCGAGGCGTGGCGGCAGATGGACAAGCTGGCGATGGCCGGCAACGTGAAGGCCGCGCACGCCCTCGTGTCCATCGCCGAGGCCCGAGCCCGGATTCTCGGCATCAACCCGATCACCTCACCGGAGGTGGCAGAACAGGAAGCGAGCGACCGCCCGTGTCCCAGCCAGCCCGAGCCCAAGGAGCCCGAGTGAAGAACGCCAACCAGCTACCGCTGTTCGAGGAAAACGCGGTAGCGAACAGCACCGTGAAGATCACCAAGGCCGGGGACGGCCTCTCAGCCGCGCTCAAGGTCGCCCCGGAGGCCCTGTTCCTCGGGTCGGATCAGTACTTCGTCCTGCACGGCCGGGTGACGCAGGTTGGGCACAAGGACGTCGATGGGGTGGTGACCCGCATCCACGTGATCGAGACGCAGGGCATCACCGCGATCGACCCGGAGCTGGCCCGCAAGTCGATCGACGAGGCTGCGCTGGAGACCGAGCGGCTCCGCGCCGAGCAGACCGGGCAGACCTCACTCGATGAGGCTGAGGTGGTCGACGCGGACATCGTGGACGAGGCCGACCCGGTCGGATCCACGGTGGAGGCGAGCGAGCCGGACAACACGGTGCCGTTCAAGCGGGCCTCCGGCAAGGCCAAGAGCTAGCCGCACGCCGTGCTCGACACGATGGACGCCGCGCCCGGGCAGACCTGCGAGAGCTGTAACCGCGAGGTCGACCCGGGCGAGGTGCTGTACGGCCACGTCGATGAGGACCGCTGCTGGGGGGATGACCCGTTCGGGCTGCTCGATCTGCACAACGGCGGCCCGAACAGCGACTTCGATCTCAAGTCCGGCCGGCAATCCTCGGGCTGGATCTGCCAGCACTGCTACCTGGCCACCGAGCCGGGCTGACTCTGTCTGGCCGGGCCGGTATGGTCTTGGCTGACCAGACAAACCCCCACCCAAGGAGTACCGCATGAACCGCCGTCAGTGGCTTGTCTACCTCGCGAGCCTGTTCACCCGCCTCTGGGCGCAGACCCGTGGCATCCGCCGCCCGAAGGCCCGCGCCCTCGCCCTGGTGGCCGGCTACCGAGCCGAGCGCGCCGCAGCAGGCTGCCCGCTGTGCGCCGTGGCCTCTGCCGAGTCGTACAGCGCCGGCATCGCTCGCACCATCGAGGGGCCGTTCGGGCTGCCCCGCGCCGCGCTGGCGCTCGTGTGGTCGTGCCTGATCCTGTCCGTCGGCGCGCGAGACACGCTCGGCTGGCGTCGGGGCGGCATCTGATGATCACTGTGCCCGTGTTCGGCGCCGCTGACAGCGCCAACGTCGAGCCGGCTGTGCTCGGCATGCGTGTTCTCCTCGCCCAGGACGCCGACCGCTACGACAACGACCCGGCCGCGATGGAGGCGGCCGGGGAAGGCCCCGGCACCGTCGTGGGAATCGTGGCCGACCGCCCGGACAGTCCGCTGCTGATCGAGTGGCCCTCGGGCGCCCGGTCGTTCCACGGCCAGTACGCGCTCGTCGCGACGGGCTGGCCCATCCCCGGCGAGGCCCCGCGCCCGGGGCACAGCGGCGACAAGCACACCAAGCCGGTGCAGACCGCGATGGTCGACGCCGACTGGGCGGCCGACGGTGGCATCAGCATCGGCCGGACCATCGGCGCCGGCTTCCACTCGATGGGGTTCACCGTCGAGCAGGCCAGCCGCATCCACGCGCAGCTCACCGAACTGCTGGGCCTGACCAAGCCTGAGCTGTTGCCGATGCCGACACTGGGGATGTCCGACGAGGAGGACGACTACTTCACGCTCGGGCAGGAGCTGGCCTCCATCGCCGACCGGGAGCTGCGCGTGGCCGTGGCGTTCCTACGGGGGCTGAACACGTTGCAGCTCGACGCCATCACGCCGACGCGGACGCAGGACGTGACGCTCCGCGACGGGCGCGGCAACGTGCTCACCGTCGGCGCCCGGGTGCACCGGCTGGCCGACAGCGGCGCCGAAGGCTCTCAGGTCGGCGTCGTCGTCGCGCTGATGCCCGACGGGCTGGAGAACCCTGACGAGGTGTCGGTGCGCTGGGGCAAAGGCCCCGACGGGCCGCTGCTGGTGACCCGGCCGCACAAGCTCGTCCTGGTCTGATGCCCGGCGAGCTGGCGGCCCGAGCGGACGCCCAGCACGCCGGCTACCCGCACATGCAGGGCCGGTGGGCCGACTGGCTCACCGGCCGCATCACGCGCCGCGTGTACCGGTTCGGCGTCCTGTACTTCGAGACCGGCGAGCCCACCCTGGTCGACCCGGACGGCCTCGACGGCAACCCCGAGCGTCTGTGCTACAGCTTCCGCGTGATGGTCGAGATCACGCTGCCCGCCGAGCGAGTGGAGATCACCGATGCCTGAACAGCGCAGCGACGACAACGCCCTGGCCAAGGTGGGCCTGAACTGGGCGCACCGCACGAGCCGGCTGCTGGTCCGCCGCACGAGGCAGCTCACGGTCCGCCTGTCCGCGAAGACTGTGAGCGCGGCCGAGCGTGCGGCTGATGAGGACGGGCTGACGCTGGCCGGCTGGGTGGAGCAGACGCTGCTCGCCGAGCTGCTGGCCCGCGCGAACCGCCGCATCCACTATGGCAACATCCAGGCCGACCTCGACGCAGCCGACCGGCGACTGCGCGAGGGCTTCGACGCGGCCGAGCACCCCGTAGACGGCACCCCGCCGTGACGTGGGCGCTGATGTGGACCGGCGCCGTCTGCACCGCCCTCGGGCTGCTCCTGGCCGCCGTCACCCTCCCTCGGAAAGGCCCCACCCACCATGTTCGGCATCATCATCGAAGCGCTCATGCTCGCCCTGGCCCTGCCCGGCGTGCTGTGGCGCCTCATGTTCGGAGCGAAGAAACCACCGCCGCACAAGCGGCCCAGATCGAAGGGTAAGAAACGATGACGACGACGCTGGTGCAGATCACCGACAACGTGTGGGTCAACCCCGATGCGGTGCTCGCGTTGCAGTCCGTGGCCACCGTCCCCGGCGAGGACGTGCCGCCGCAGACGGTGATCATGCTGGGCGCGGCGCTGGTCGCTGGCGGCCCGGACCACATCTACGTCCCGCTGGCGATCGACGACGTCGTGGCGAAGCTCCGCGTGATCTTCGACGCGCCGGCCGAGCTCGGCTAATGGCCGTCCTGCCCTCGGGACTGCTGGAGACCTACGCGGACGCGACCTGGCGCAACCCGGTCGCCCCGCAGGTCACCCTGGACAGGCTGCTCGGCTGGCTCGATGAGCACCCGGTCGACGCGGCTGCGCTGCTGCCGGGGCTGGTGAAGTTCATCAAGGACAGGCGCGACCTGTGACCGCTGCCGACTTCGCGCTGCTGATGGTGGGCATCTGCGGCGGCATCCTGATCTGGGAGCTGTCGGGGTGGCTGCTGGAGGGGCGCCGCTGCATCGCTGTCCGGGACAAGCGGGCCGGGCAGTACGACTGGGGCCGGTGCGACCTGAGCCGGCACCATGACGGGTTGCACATGCTCGAACGGGGCCTGGGCGCCGACGTGTATTGGTCCACCGATGAACGCCAGCCGCCGAGCGCGTATGACCGGCCCGGCCGCCACGCGGCCACCCTCACCGACGAACTGCTCGACCCCGACCAAGGAGACCGCTGATGCCCGTCCAGCCCATGCCCGTGCCGATGACCTACGCCGCCGACCTGGTCCCGATGGAGGACGGCTCCAAGATGGTGTGCGTGCGGTTCGACAGCCCGACGGGGATCTTCGTGGCGTTCCTCGATCCGCTGGCCGCGCAGCAAGTCTCGGAGAAGCTGGCCGATCTGTCGCGGCAGGCCCGCACCGGGATCACGCTGGCGAAGCCGGGCGACGTCCCGCCGATGCCGCCGGCCACCCCGAACGGGTCGCGGCTCGGCCCGGCGAGCCCGTTCGGCCCACCGACGTAAGGCGTCTGGGATTGCCAGACAAGATCAACGCCGCGCATACTGCCAATTAACCCTCACCCAAGGAGGCGCCCCATGACCGTGCCAGCCGCACACGCCGGGCAAAGCGGCCCGAAGCCCATCGAGCACACCGTCTCCCACCCCGGAGCCGAGCATCCACTCGGCTGCCCGAACTGCCACTCCGGCGATGACTTGGTGCTGATCGAGCGGGCCACCGTCAACCGCCTGGTGGCCGCCGTGTTCAAGGTCGACGTCGCGACCGTGCCCGAGGTCGACCCGGTCCACGAGGAGTGGATCGACCGCGACCTGGACGAGGCCAAGCCCGTCGAGCTGATCGGCGTGCGGTGCAAGGCGTGCCGTTGGGGCTATGAAGGCCCGAATCCGCTGAACGTCCTCACGGCGGTGCCGCAGTGAGCGCCCCGGGCTGGGTGCCCCCGAAGGCGCTCCAGCATGCCCTGGACGAGCAGGAGATGCGGATGGCGTCCGGGTGGTGCGCGCCGGCTGGCGTGGTCTGGAGCGACGGCCCGGGGCATTCGCCGATGCCGGAGGTGCCACCCGCTGTGCGTGGCGGGGTCAAGTACGGCGAGCCGGTCCCGGCCGACACCTACGAGGCCGGCTTATTCGAGGCGATGAACGCTGCGGCCGAGCCCTACCCGATCGCCATGCAGCAGATCGTCCAGGCCGCGCTGATGCACACGAGCGAGCAAGCCGACGCGCTGCTGGCGCTGTGCCCCCATGCCGCGCTCGGCGCCACCGCGCAGCACGCAGCGAAGCATCAGGGCGAGCCGTGCCCGTACTGGATCGCGTTCGCCCACCTGACCGGGCAGCCCGACCCCCGCGAGCTGATCGCCGAGTGGCGCGTGCCGATCCCGTTCAAGGACGGCAAGCCGCTGCTGTCGCTGAACGACCGCACCACCAACTACATGGCCCACGCCAGCAAGGTCGAGAAGGTTAAGGCCCTCACCCGGCAGGCGCTCCGCGACGCCGGCATCCCGCCGATGCGCCACGCCCACATCGAGATGCACTACCGGCCCAAGACCCGCCAGCTCCGCGACGTCGACAACCTGGTGGCGACGCTCAAGCCGATGATCGACGCGTTCCATCAGCCCGACGTCCGCTCCGGGTGGGTAGGTCTGCTCGCCGGGGACGACGCCCGGTACGTGTCCTGGTCGCCGCCGGTGCTCCACGAGCCCGACAAGGCCAAGGGGCCTGCGACGTGGCTGGTGGTGCGCACGTCCCTGGAGACGCGATGAGCCCGCGTCCGGTGAGCTTCATCAGCCCGCCCCTGCTCGACCACGCCGGCCGCCCGTTCGACTCGCTGCCCTGTACCCCGGACCCGGCCCGGTGGGATCTCGACGTCGACCACGAGTCCCACGACGCGGGGCTGCATCGGCGTGCCGCCGCTAGGGCGATCTGCCTGTTCGAGTGCACCGCACTGGCCGAATGCGCGATCCTACGCAAGCAGCTCGGCGTGCTCGCGCAGGGTGTCTGGGCCGGCCGGACCTACGGCCGGCGCCCCACACCCGGCGAGACAGACCTCATCGTTCACGTCTGGGCTGATCAAGCCGGGGTTACGCTCCCGAGAACACGAAGGGGGAACGCATGGCACAAGGGTGCTGCACACGTCGCCGCGAGGATGGCCACGTCGATCGAGTAGCCGTAGAGCGTGCCGCCGCCGGTCACGCCGCTGAACTGTCACCCACCGAGGCCCGCCTGGCGATGTGGCGGATGTCGCTGCAACGCAACGTCGGGCTGGATGAGATCGCCCGCCACTTCGGCTACAGCCGCTCGCTCGTAGCCTCCGTGCTCGCCCAGGCCCGCAATCACCGATGAAAGGAGCCAGCCGTGACCGCCGCCTCACGCCTGACGCCACAGCAAGCCGAACGTCTGTGCACCGACGCCATCGACGCCATCACCATGTACAGCACCGGGGAGGCCACGGCTGCTGAGCTGGCCGACCTTGACCCGAAACTGCTGGAGGGGATGGCGCTGTACGCGCAGCTCCTGGAGACCACGATAATCGCCCAGGAGGCCCGCCACTCGGGGCAGCTCGCCGCGATGACCGGCGACCCCAAGCAGCCGATGCTCCAGGTCAAGGACGTCCGCCACGCGGCGCGCCGCTCGGCCGGCGCGTGGAAGCGGGACGAGTCGTGAGCGCCGGCCAGTACGCGCGGTTCGCCCGCCGCTGCAACCGGCCCGGCTGCGGCCGGCAGATCCTGCTGGTCACGACAGCCCGGAACAAGACGATGCCAGTGGACGTGCTGGAGAACGACGAGGGCCGCATCGCGGTGTACCGCAACGCCTCCGGTGGGCTGGTCGGCCGCGTCCTGGGCAAGGACGAGGAGGCCAAGGCGTACGAGCGGCTCTACATCACCCACTTCGCGACCTGCGTGCCCTACCTCGCCGATCAGGCCCGCAAGAAGGCGGAACGCGAGGCGAACCGGACGGTCCACTGATGCCGCCCCGCAAGACGCCGGTCAACCCGGGCAACCGACGGGGCCGGCGCACCACGAAGAACAGCACCACGTCGGCGCAGGAGATCGCCCTGCTGGAGCGGCGCTCGCTAGCTGTGGAGCTGCGCCGCTCGGGGCTGTCCTTCGACCGGGTCGCCGAACAGGTCAAGCAGCGTTACCCCGGTGCCCCGGGCGGGTATGACCGGGCGTCCGCCTACCGCGACGTGATGACCGTGCTGCGGGCACTGATCGAGGAGCCCGGCCGCGAGGTCATCGCCGGGGAGCTGTCGCGGCTGGACGCGGCGCTGACCGCGATCTGGGTGCAGGTCCGACGCGGCGACCTCCTGGCGATCGACCGCATGATCAAGATCATGGACCAGCGCGCCAAGTACCTCGGGCTGTACTCGCCGGTGCAGCATCAGTTCACCGGCCCCGACGGCGGCCCCGTCCAGGTCGCCAACGTGACCGACCCCGACGAGGTGTTCAAGATCGCCTCGGGCGCCCTGTCGCAGGCACTGGCCGACTTCCGTGAGCGGCAGGAGCCGCGCGCCATCGAAGCGCCGGCATGAGCCTGTCGCTGTTCCAGCGGCTCGCCGAGGAGTCGCCGGAGCAGCAGGCCGCGTTCCTCCACCGCCTGCCGATCGAGATGCAGGCCGAGCTGCCGACGCTGCCGTGGTGGCTCATGTCGCGGCCCGAGCAGCAGGAGCCGGCCGGGGGCTGGCGGTTCTGGCTGATCATGGCCGGACGTGGATTCGGCAAGACCCGCACCGGTGCTGAGTCGATCGTCAAGTGGGCGCGGCGCTACCCGGGGGCGCGGATCGCGTTGGTGGCGATCACGTTCGGCGATGGCCGCGACACGATGGTCGAGGGTGAAGCGGGGCTGCTGTCGGTGCTGCGCCCGTCCGAGCTGCGCGGGGGCCGCGTCGAGTCGGCATGGAACCGCTCGCTCGGTGAGCTGTTCATGGCCAACGGCACCCATTTCAAGATCTACTCCTCGGAGAAGCCGAGGCAGCTCCGTGGCCCGCAGTTCCACTTCGCGTGGGGCGACGAGCCAAGCTACTGGGCTGACGTCGGGCGGGGCACCGCGAAGGACTCCACGTTCTCCAACCTGAACTTCGCGATGCGCTTGCCGCCGCGCCGCGACTGGGACAACGCGTTCCGCCCACGGGCGGTGCTGACCTGCACCCCGCGCCGGGTGCCGCTGCTCAAGATGCCCGACGACATGGTCGCCGAGCAGCCCCACCTGGCCGGGCTTACCCAGCGCCCGGACGTCGTCATGACCCGTGGGTCGACGATGGACAACCTGCACAACCTGGACGCTGACTACAAGGCCGCCGTGGTCACCCCGATGATCGGCACCACACTCGGCCGGCAGGAGCTCGGCGGTGAGCTGCTGGAGGACGTCGAGGGCGCCCTGTGGCAGCAGTCGGTCATCGACCGCGACCGCGTCGTGTCGCTGGACGCTGTCGACCTGCACCGCTCTGTGGTGGCGATGGACCCCTCAGGCGGGGCCGGAATCGGCCACGACGAGCACGGCATCATCGGCATGGGCTACGCCGGGCACCGCCGAGATCCACAGTTCTACGTCACCCACGACCGGTCCCTGAACGGCACCCCGACCCAGGCCGCCCGCGCGGCGATCAGCCTCTACTACGAGATCGGCGCCACGGCCCTGGTCTATGAGAAGAACCAAGGCGGTGAGTGGATCCCCACCGTCATCGAGTCGACGTGGCAGAATATGCGCGCCGAGGGCGAGATCGACGAGCCGATGCCGAACCTCCAGCCGGTCGTCGCCTCGAAGGGCAAGAAGATCCGCGCCGAGCCGGTGGCCGCGCTGTCGATGCAGAAGCGGCTGCACATGGTCGGCCCGTTCCCGGTGCTGGAGGCGCAACTCACCACCTGGGTGCCCGACGAGACCCCGGACAGCCCGGACCGTCTCGACGCGCTCGTGTGGGCCGCTACCTACCTGTGGGAGCAGGGGCCAGGCATCGCCCAGGTCGCGTCGGCTGCGGCCCGCGAGCGGCGCGGTAGGCGCCCAGGCCAGCCCTCGTCGCGGCTTCCTTCGACGTTCGGTGCCCGCGTCGCGCGGTGAGCGCCCGGTGCTAGCGTCCTGGGCTGTGGATGACCCCCGTTGGCACCGGCGTCACGTGCCGTGGCCGCAACGCATCGAAAGGAAGCTGGATCAAGTCATGGCCGACCTCACCGCACTGACCGCCGCTGTCGACGACCTCGTCACCGAGGAGGGCGCCGTCATCGTGGCGTTGGACGACCTCAAGGCCAAGCTCGACGCTGGCGGCACCATCAGCCAGACCGATCTGGACGCACTGCGCGACAAGATCACCACCGTCGGCACCGACCTCCAGGCCGCCGTGGACCGCGACGACCCGGCCGTGCCGCCCCCGCCAGCCGGCTGAGCTATCGTTCGACCTGCGTCGTGAAGGACGCGGGTTGGCTGGAGGACAGCCAGGCCCCGGGCAGCCGTTTCACGAGACGGCCACCCGGGGCCTCGTCACGTCTGGACGTCCTCGGGGAGACTGGCCGCCATGCCGGCTTGGCTGATCGTCCTGCTCTCCGTGCTCGCCACGGCGAGGCTGACGCGCCTGGTCGTCCGCGACGCGATCACCGACCCGCCCCGGGCGTGGCTCGCGCAGCACGCCGGCCCCGGCGTCACCTACCTGGTGCACTGCCGGTGGTGCGCCTCGATCTGGCTCGGCGCTGGCGTGGCCGCCGCCGTCTACAACTGGCCGACCCGCTGGTGGATCGCGATCCCTCTGATCGCGCTGGCCGCTTCGCACATCACAGGACTACTGGCACGGCTGGAGGATCACGATGCGTAAGAAGTACTCCCGCCGGGCCGGCACTGGCCTGGCCCTCGCCACCGACCCGACCCCGTCGCGAACGTCGCTGGTGGCCAGCGCCGTCAACGTGCGCGTCACCGCCGGCTTCTCGAACATCCGCTGGGGCGCCACCGACTGGCAGCAGGAAGGCTGGCTGCACTACGACAACTGCCCCGAGTTCGGCGCCGGGGTGCGGCTCATGGCGTGGGCGCTGTCCCGGGCGCGGCTGATCGCCGTCGACATCGACCCGCTCACCGGCGACCCCGGCACCCAGCCCACGAAGGACACCGACGTCGCCGAGATCATGGGCGACCTGTTCGGCGGCCCGGCCGAGCAGTCGCAGGCGCTCAAGATGATCGGCAAGCACCTCACCGTCGCTGGCGACCTGTGGGTGCTCGCGACCGACAACCCAGACCTGGACCAGGCCACGTGGGAGGTGCTGGGCACAACCGAGGTGTCGGCCACCTCGGCTGAACGGATCGTGGTGGAGCAGATGAACGGGCTGCCCCGCGAGATCGACACGGAGAACGAGCTGCTGGTCCGGATCTGGGAGCCCCACCCCAAGCGCCGCTGGGAGGCCGACGCGGCGACCCGCTCGCTGCTGCCGGTGCTGCGGGAGCTGGCCGCGCTCACCAACATGGTCAGCGCCACCGTCAAGTCACGGCTCGCGTCGGCCGGCATCCTATGGATCCCCGAGGAGATCCAGCTACCGAAGCCGACGTCCGGGCCGGCCGCTGACGACACGCAGGTCAAGTCCGAGTCGGCCGGCGCGCAGGGCTGGCTCGATCTGATCACCGAGGCCATGATCGCCCCGATCCGCGACCCCGACTCGGCGAGCGCCGTGGTGCCGCTCGTGTCCACGGTCAAGGGCGACCTGATCTCCAAGATCGTGCACATGGAGTTCGGCCGCGACCTGGACCAGATGATCCAGCCGCTGCGCGATGCCTGCGTGCTGCGCCTCGCCGTCGGCATGGACCTGCCCCCGGAGAAGCTGACCGGCTCGGGCGACATCAACCACTGGGGGCAGTGGTCGATCACCGAGGACTTCGCCAAGCAGTACATCGCGCCGAAGCTGGAGCTGGTCGCAGCCGCGCTCACCAAGTACTACCTCGCGCCGGCCCTGCGTTCACGCCGCCGCAATCCGCGCCCGTTCGCGATCTACTTCGACCTGAACAAGCTGCTGCCCAACCAGATCACCGTCGACAACGCCGAGAAGGCGTACACCGCTGGCCTGCTACGGGAGCGGACCTACATGGAGGTGCTGGGCTTCTCGACGTCGGACATCGCCGACAACGACGAGCGCGCCCGGATGCTGCTCACCGACATGCTCAAGCGAGGCAACCCGCAGACACTGGCCGAGGTCGCCGCCGCGATCGCCGCGCTGTACCCGGGCATCTCGATCCAGCCGATCACCGCGACGGGGCTCGGGGCGCCGGTGCCCGCCTACGAGCCGAACCCGGCCGCAGGCGGTGAACCGACCCCGACCCCGGCGTTGAACGCGCCACCGGCCCGACCCCCCGCCGTGGCACCGCAAGGACAGGTCCACGCACCGAATAGCGGTGCGCCGTGAGCGACGTCGACCCAGTCCTAGTGGCCTGTTCGGACCTGCTCGTGCTCAAGGCGCTGGAGCGGGCTTCGACGTTCGGTGCCCGAGCCCGGCGCCGAGCTGTTTCCCCGCACTCGCGGCACCGGGCCTATGAGGACAACCCGGTGCCGGTCGAGAAGATCGACCACATCGTGAAGGACATGTTCGGGCTGTGCCCGCTGCTCGCGACGCGGCACCACCTGGAGGTCGACACCACGGCGTGGGCCACGCTGCTGGAGCAGTACACGAGAGTGCTGCTGATGATGGGCCAATCGCACCGTCCGGCCCGGCTGATCGACGTGCTCGGCACCCTGCCGCCGGTGGAGGTCTGGGATGACGCGTAGGACGTGGCCGATGCGCCTGGACGCCGGCCGGCAAGCCGCGTTCGCCCGCTCAGCGTCGGACCGCTACGAGCGGGGCGAGCGGAAGTTCAAGCCGGTGGTCACCGACGCCATCGGCCAGTACCTCGCGCTGCTCCGAGATGATCTGGCCGCGCAGCCCATCAACGGTGGGCCGATCTCACGTCTGGTCGCCGACGCCGCCCCGGTGCCGCAGCAGGCGCCGTTCACCCAGCGCGACGCCGACCGGATCTACACGCTGATGATCTCCGACCCCGAGCGTTGGCACCCCATCCTCGATGGGGTGATCATGCCCGCCTACTCGGCGATGCTCGGCCCGATCACCGCCGCCGCCCTCGCGGACCCGACCACGGCCAACGCGGTGCAGGCGTGGCGCTCGCAATGGATCAAGGACCGCCGCCAGATCCTGGTGCACATCCCCGACGCGATCACCGCGCAGCTCCGCACCGCGCTGGACGGGCTCGCTGCCAGCGAGGGCACCAACGTGGACGACGCGCAGGTGGCCGTCGAGAAGATGCTCAGCGATGGGTACCCATCGTGGCTAGGTCGGGCCGAGCTGATCGCCCGCACCGAGACCGTCGCGGCGAACAACCAGGGCGCGCTGGCCTCCTGGTCGGCGCTCGCCGACTCGGCGCAGGTCACCGCCACCAAGACGTGGCTCGCCACCCCGGACGGCCGGACGCGCCCCGAGCACGCCGAAGCGAACGGGCAGACCGTCGGCATCAACGACAGCTTCACCGTCATGGGCGAGGACATCTCCGGCCCGGGTGACGGCTCGGCAGCGAACGTGTGCAACTGCCGCTGCACCCTCACCTTCGACATCCCCTCCGACGCACCGTCGGCTGTCGCCGAGCAGGCGACCGAGCTGGAGGACCAGCTCGTCGCGGCCGGCTCAGGGGCGCCGGCGCCGGTGATCTACTTCCTGGACGACTTCGCCCTGGACGCCCCAGGCGACACTGCCCCCGTGGCTGATGACGTGCAGGACGCACCGAAAGGCGTCGCGATCATGGCGATGCTGTCCCAGAGCGACGCCGCCACGCTCGCGCAGCCTGGCGGTGAGGCGCCGGAGGAGCTGCACTGCACCCTGGGCTACCTCGCCAAGGACGCCACCGAGTACAGCGACGACGTCAAGGCCAGCCTGACCGAGGCGCTCGCGTCCGCCTGGCAGGGGCCGGTCAAGGCGAAGGCGTTCGCCACCGCCGTGTTCAACGCCAGCGACCCCGAGCGTGAGCCCTGCTCCGTGCTGCTCGTGCAGTCCGATGAGCTGGCCGGCGCCCATCAGGGCATCACTGACGCGATCGGGGGGCTGGCCTCGACGACGTTCCCGATCTGGATCCCCCATACCGCGCTGGCCTACAACGCAGCGACACCGTTGCCGCCCGAGCTCGCCGCCGGGCAGGACGTCACCTACGACCGTCTGGTGATGGCCTGGGGTGGCGAGCAGATCGACCTGACCGAGCAGTCCTTGACCGCCGCTACGGAGGCACCCGTGACCACGCCCACTGCCCCGCCTGCCGATGTCGTCGCGCCGGCCCCCGACAGCGCCCCACCGGCGACGGACCTCACCCCGGTCGGGCAGACCTGGTCCGGGCCGCTGGCCGAGCTGTCCGTCCCGTCCAGCGACCACCGCATGATCAAGGCCGGTGGCGGCACGATCCGGCCACTGCCGCTGCCCCTGTCGTGGCAGAAGTCCTCCGACGACGAGCACGACGGGTCGGTCATCATCGGCCGCATCCTGACCGTCGAGGACCGAGGCGACGTCCTGTGGGGCACCGGGGACTACATGGACCCGATGCTGAACTTCGACGCCGAGCAGGCGATGGCCCAGGTCGACGCCGGCATGGGAATGATCTCCGTGGACCTCGTCCCGACCGCCGTGGGGTTCGCCGACGCCGACGGCAACCCGACCGACCCGGCCCTGTACGACGGCGATGAGGACGTCAACCTGGTCGCCGTGGAGTGGGAGTTCTGCGGCGCCACCATCGTGTCGGTGCAGGCGTTCGCCAACGCCCGCATCGCGAACGACCCAGCCCCGGAGGTTCAGCCCACCGAGGTGATCGACGTCGGAATGCCGATGCCCGCCGAGTTCGCCGGGGCCACCCCCGAAGGGCCGACGCTGTCCGAGGACGGCACCTCGATCGTCTTACAGGACGGCTCCACGGTCACCGTGGGCGACACGGTCGGGCTGGGTGACACCGACGGCGACGGCGATGACGACACGGGCACCATCACCGCGATCGACTCCGAGGGCCAGGCGGTCGACGTCACGGTCCTGCCCGACGGCGACAACGACGCCGATGACGACGTCAACAACCCGGTGAAGATCTCCCTGCCGATCTCCCGGCTCGTGCCGCCGCCCTCGACGCCGACGAACAAGCCAGGCACCGAGGAAACCCCACCGGCGCCGGCCGGCACGATGTCCGCGCAGTTCGCCGACGAGCCCGTCTCGGACAAGCCGTGGAGCGACTTCACCGAGGCCGACTACAACCCGGACCAGTGGAAGCGGGCCTGCATCATCCACCTGGACCCGGCGCAGGGGCAGGATCCGAACAGCAAGGATCTGCACAAGCTCCCGATCCGCGAGCCCGACGGCACTCTGAACCGCAACGCGGTGCACGCCGCCGCTGGCGGGCACGGCGTGTCTGCCGTCGATGCCCCGCCGGACAAGATCGCATCCGCCAAGGCGTCGCTGCGCGGCGCCTACGAAACCCTCGGAGAGGGTGACTCCATGCCCGACTCGATCAAGGCAGCGGACGAGAACGTCGACCAGGACTACGCCCTGTTGGCGTCGAGCTACGGCGAGCCGTACCGGGCCGAGTTCTTCCGCCAGCAGCCCCTCGACGGGCCGACGGCCATCCAGGTGGACCGCGAGACCGGGCAAGTCTCTGGCCATCTCGGCGCGTTCGACACCTGCCACGTCGCGAAGCTCGCTGAGACCGGCATGTGCGTTACCGTCCCGGAGGGCGACGACTTCGGGCTGTTCCACCTGGGCGAGGTCATCACCGAGGACGGCCCCATCCAGGTCGGCAAGATCACCGTCGGCGGGGGCCACTACGGCTCGGGCGGGGTGCGGGGCGCGGTCGAGCATTACGACTCGACCAGCTCGATCGCCGCGCCGGTGCGGGCCTACTACGACGAGTACGGCATCCAGGTCGCCGGGCAGCTCGCGCATGGCATCACCTCGGAGAAGGTCGATGAGCTGATGACCGCCGGGCAGCTCTCCGGCGATTGGCGGGGCCGCTCGCCGAACCGCAAGCTGGTCGCGGCGCTGGCCGTCAACCAGGGCAGCTTCCCGGTCAAGCGGATCTCCCCGATCGTCGGGCTGGATGCCCACGGCGAGCAGACGTCGCTGGTCGCGGCCGGCATCGTGTACCCGCCTGAGCCCGACACCGACGTCGCCCTGCCCTCGGGTGCGCGCATCGCGCGCGGCGACTTCGAGACCCTGGTGGCCTCGATGGTCGAGGCGATGGACCGGGGCAAGGGCATCGTGATCGACGGCCCGGTCGATGAGCTGGCGCTGCGCCGAGCGAAGGCCCGGCTGCGGCTGCACTCCCTGACGGCGGCCGGCTGATGCTCGGGCTGCCCGAGCTGGCGAAGCGGTTCACCTATCACCCACCCCACGACGACCAGGTGAACCGCTACCAGGACATCCGCGAGCACGCCCGCGCGTTCGCGGTGCTGCTCGATCGGCACTGCCCGGACAGCCGAGAGAAGTCGCTCGCCCTGACGGCGCTGGAGGAATCGGTCATGTGGGCCAACGCCTCGATCGCCCGCAACGAGACCGACGTGCCGGCCCCGGCCGGAGGGCTGGCCTGATGGCCTGCTGCGGCGGCACAGCCGACGGCTTCGTCGCTGTCTGGCAGTACCGCGAGCCGAACAAGGCGGCCCGCGAATTCGCCACCCAGGCTGAGGCCGAGACCGCGCGCAAGGCGGCCGGGGGCAAGGGCACGCTGCTGCGGATCGTGAAGCGCACGAGCTGAGTGGACGGGCCGCGCTAGCGTCCCAACTCGAACGCACGTCGCCGCTGGCGCAATGGCCGGGCTCCCCTCATCGTCCATGGCCGAAGGAGCGCCACGATGCCTACCACGAAGACGCGCAAGATCGAACTACCGGCCGACCTCGGGACTGGCTACACCCCGCCGGAGGACGCCTCCGTCGCCGAGCTGACCGAGATGATCAAGTCGGCGACCGACGCAGCGAACGCCCTGCTCGCCGACGACGCCAAGGGGCCGATGGGCGAGCGTGTCGACAAGGCCAACTGGTACATCGGCGCCATCGAGGGCATGAAGGGCCGCCAGGACGCGATCGTCGCCGACGACACCGCGCAGAAGGCGCAGCTCGACGAGACCCGCGCCCGGCTCAAGGCGCAGACCGACCCCGACCCGGAGCCCGAGGCCGACGCGGACCCCGACGCCGACCCGGCCGCCGATGAGACCGACCCCGAAGGTGGCGTGCCCGTGGCGCAGACAGGCACGGCAACCGACCCGGCAGCGGCTGCCCCTGCGGGTGAGCCGGTGCTCGTGGCCAGTGCTGGCCGGCGCTCGTCCGTTGCGGCAGCGGCTCGCGGCGCCGGCCAGCCAACGGTCCCGGCGCGGCGCAAGGCCAGCGGTGAGCTGGGCAACGGCACGCACCTGGTGGCCGCCGCTGAGGTGGCCGGGGTTGCGGCCGGCGCGGAGATGACCTGGGAGTCGTTCGGCCGGGCGGCCGAGGCGCGTTTCAGCTCGCTGCCCAAGCGAACCGGCGCGCCCCGTTCGCAGCAGCGCATTTCGGACCTACGGCTGGACACGGCCGACGAGCGGCTGGTGGCCAGCGCGAGCGCCGGCCCGGACACGGCCGACATCGACGACGCGATGGCCTGGGCCGTCAGCCAGGAGCGGCTGCTAGCCGAGACCGGCGAGGACCACCTGACGGCGGCCGGCTGGTGCGCCCCGTCCGAGACGCTGTACGACCTGCTCGACTTCACCTCCGAGGACGGCATCCTGAACCTGCCGGGCATCACGGTGACCCGGGGTGGCGTGCGGTACGCGCTCGGCCCGGACTTCACCGCGATGTGGGGCGCCTCCGGCGCCGGATCAGGCATCGGCAGCCAGACCGAGGCGCAGAACATCGCGGGCACCGTCAAGCCGGTCGTCAACATCCCGTGCCCGGCGTTCACCGACCACCGGATGGGCGTCGACTTCATCTACCTGACCGGTGACATCCTCACCGCGAAGGGCTACCCCGAGGCGTACACCGACTTCACCCGCAAGGCGTTGAAGGCGTTCGCGCACTACCAGAACTTCAAGACGATCGCCGACATGGCCACCGGCTCCGCGCCCGTGGTGATCGCGGCGCCGGCCACCGATGCCGCTGCATCCACGATGCTGCTCGGCTCGGTGGAGCTCCAGATCACCGACATGCGGTACAAGAACCGCATGTCCGAGACGGCGCCGGTCGAGGTCATCTTGCCGCTGTGGGTTAAGGGCGCGATCCGTTCGGATCTCGCCAAGCGCACCGGCGTGGACAACGCACTCGCGGTGACGGACGCGCAGATCGTGTCCTACTTCGCCGAGCGCGGCGCGAACGTCCAGTTCGTGTACGACTGGCAGGACGCCTTCACCGGTGTCGCCGCCGGGTTCGGCGCGGCCACAGCGATCTTGGCGTGGCCGGTCACCGTGAACGCCCTGATCTACCCGGCCGGCGCGTGGGTGCAGGCCAACAGCGACGTGATCGAGCTGAACGCGGTCTACGACAGCACGCTGCTCAAGACCAACCAGTACGTCGCGCTGTTCCTGGAGCGGGCACGGCTGACCATGCTGCGCGGCTTCGACGCCCGCCTGGTGACGATCCCGATCCTGGCCAACGGCGCGACCACGCTCGCCCAGGCCGCCGTCGCCCCCTTCATCTAATCGGCGCTGGGGCGCCGGCCCGGTGTGAGCCTGCCGGCGCCCCGCACAACGCCCAGGAAGGGTGGTGAAGGACCGTGACCCAGCCTCTGCTCTACGTCGCACCACCGGTCGTCGAGCCATACCGCTATGGCCTGTTCGGCGCCGCTCAGCCCATCAACGATGACGACGTCCACTGGCAGCTCGGCATCGAGTGGGAGCCGCTGGCCTGCTACGCGGGGAACTTCTACCTGGCGGGGCTGCGCTGTTCCACCGGCGTCATCGGGACGCCGTCGGCGCTGGCAGCGGGGGCTGTCGTCGGTGGCGGCACGTTCGCCGCTGGCACGTACTTCTGGGTGGTCACCGGCACGAACGCCCAGGGTGAGACGACCAAGTCGAACGAGGCCACGGCGACCATCGCGCTCAACGGCTCCGCGAACCTGACCTGGTCCGCGCTGCCCGCCGGCACCACGGGCGTGAAGGTCTACCGGGGCACCGCGTCGGGCGCGGAGAACGTCCTGGTCGCCACGCTCGGCCCCGTGGTGGCCTACCTGGACACTGGCACGGCGGGTACTCCCGCCACGCCGCCCACGACCAACACGGCAGGCACCGACCCGCAGAAGGCGCTCCCGGCCGGTGCGGCGACCACGCAGGCGCATCCGTTCGCGGTGTACGCCGGGATGCAATGCGGGTCGGTCGGCTACGACCACGAAGGTGCGTACCAGGAGAGGGCGCGCACCATCCTGGAGCTGGCCGGGCAGCACGCGGCTGAGGCCGCGCTGTGGACCGGCGCCGGGGGCAACACGGGGCCGCTGAACGCAGCGGCCACCCCGATTGTGTCGGGCGGTGCCGGTGTCAGCCTGACTGCTGCGGTCAGCGCGCTGGAGGACTGGCTCGCTGATCACTACTCGGGCGTCGGGGTGATCCACGCCAAGCGCGGCGTCAATGCCTACGCCCGCCGCAGCCGGCTGACGGTCCGCGACTCGATCAACCCGGAAGCGCTGACCACCGGGCTCGGCACCCGCTGGGTGTTCGGCGGGGGCTATGACGGCACCGGCCCGGCCGCTGTCGCGCCGGCCGCCAACCACGGCTGGATCTACGCCACCGGTCAGCTCACCATCCGACGCGGCCCGGTCACCGACTTCACGATGGCCGAGGCGCTGAACCGCTCGATCAACAACGTGGGCGTGTTCGCCGAGCAGCCCTACGTCGTCGGTTACGACTGCGCCATCGGTGCAGCCCTCGTCGACTTCACTCTCTGAGAGGAAAGACCATGACCGAGACTGCTGCCCCGGCCGATGACGAGACGGTGGACCTGGCCGAGCCGGGCTCAGCCCCGCACGCCGAGCCCGCGCCCGAGATCGAGTACGTCGACATCTACCCCGAGCCCGGCAAGGAAGCCGAGACCGCGAAGGCGCTGCTCGACGCGGCCGACCAGCCCGAGGACGTCCAGTCCTCCGGTGACGGCTACTTCCGGGTGCCGGTCGACTTGGCGGACAAGGCCGAGGCCGCGCTCCCCGAGGGCACCGACGAGGTCACCGAGGGCGACAGCCCGGCCGGTACCGACGACAACGCCGACGGCGTCGTGGACGACATCGAGTCCATGACGAACGAGCAGATGCAGCAGGAGCTGCGCGCGGCCGAGCAGCCCACCTCGGGCAACAAGGCCGAGCTCCAGGCTCGGCTGCGCGAGTACCGCGCCGCGCAGGCCGCTCCGGCGGCCGACGCGACGGGTGCGCACGCCGCGCAGTAGCACCACCACGCACATCCGAACAGCCGCTGGCGCAATGGCCGGGCACCGATTGAGAGGACATCCTCATGGTTGCGGCCTACGGCGCCAACGAGCAGACCCTGATCCGGGGCCGCACGGTCCGGTTCACTCTGCTGGACCAGTGCGGCGCGTTCATCGGCACACCCACCCGCACGTCCTACGTCACTGACGGGTTCATCACCGCCAAGACGACGAAGAACATGGACAACGGCACGGACATCAACATCCGGGGCGCCAACGACGTCGTGCAGGTTTTCCAGCGGGGCAACGTGTCGCTGCTGGACATGACGATCGAGGTGAACCTGGTCAAGGTGAATCCGGCCGCGCTCGTCATGCTGACCGCCCCGGGTTCCCCTGCGGTGCTGGACTGGCAGGGCACGATCGCGGGCTGGGAGGAGAAGGGCGGGGTCGCACTGACGCAGAACTTCGGGATGGAGATCTGGACCGCGACCGCCGGTGTCGCCTGCGTCGCGGGAGGTTCGATCAACGGCTACATGCTGTACCCGCTGATCAGCCACGGCTGGCTGGAGTTCGACGACATCACCTCCAAGGAGTGCACGGCGACGCTGCACGGCACCACGCTGGGCAACCCGAACTGGCTCAAGGGACCGTCGGTCTACCTGCCTGTGGCGGCCGACGCGATCAACACCCCGTCCCGGCTCATCGCCAACGTGGACCCGGCCGCGCACCGGCACTTCGAGCTGACGCCGATCGCGGCGCCGGCACCGACAGCGCCTGGCGGCCCCGTAGTCATCGTTCCGTAGGGTTCGGGCCATGACGATCAGCGCCGGGCCGGTGCTGTGGCCGATGGCCCCGAACTGCGACGCAGCGAGCCTGAGCATCACTGCTGCACAGTGGGCGGATGCTCAGGCCCGCGCGATCGAATGGATTTGGACCCTGTCGGGCCGCTACTACGGCACCCGGATGACGACGTACCGGCCGCAGGCGCTGCTGCCGTGGGGCTGCTGCGATGGCTGGCCGCCGTATCTCCAGTCGATCTACGGGTCGGGCTGGCCGTTCTCCGGTGACCCGCGTTCTCCAGACCCGACCGCCAGGAAGGTGCTGGAGCTGCCCCGCCCGGCCGTGTCGATCGACAGCGTCACCATCGACGGCTCGGCCGTGAACCCGGCGCTGTACCGGCTGGAGGGCAACTTCCTGGTCCGCCAGGACGGCTTGCAGTGGCCCATCACGCAGGATCTGATCATCGCGGCCGGCCAGCCGAACACCTGGACGGTGGTGTTCGAGCGGGGCGTGACCGTGCCGGCCAGCGGCCAGTACGCGGCCGGGGTGCTCGCCTGCGAGCTCGGCAAGCAGATCTCGGGCACCAAGTGCCGGATCGCGTTCAACGCGACGACGGTGACCCGGGCCGGGGTGACGATCAACCGCGACATCCTGATGGCCGCGCGCACGACCGGCGTGCAGGAGGTCGACCAGTGGGTGGCGACGGTCAACCCGCAGAGCCTCGCGCGCGAGCCGAGCGTCTACTCCCCGGATGTGCCGCGTAACGCGTGGCCCTTCGCGGGGTCGAACATCCCGGCACCGTGACCTGCTCGCGGCCCTAGGATCAATTCTCCCGGATCGGCACCCAGACACCCACGCCCGGCCCTGAACGTCCGGGAGGCGCTGACTGGGCTTGGCCGCGCCCAGGTTCTGCGTGAACCTCCCGTGCCAGACTGCACCCCATGCCGGTGATGACAGACCTGGGCAAGCACCTCGCGACGCAGCTCCTCGACGCCGCGCTGGCCTCCATCGCCGGGCTCGGGCTCGCCGCGCCGAAGATCGCCCTATTCATCGCTGGCTCGACGATCCCGATCGAGGACTGCTGTGACGGGCTGCTGTGGACCCGCGTCGCCACCCAGTACCCGACCGACGGCGGGGCCGACCCGTTCACTGAGCCGCGCGTCGACTTCGACCTGTCGACCCGCGCAGTGTGCTTCGCGATCGAGATGGGCTGCCTGTGGTGCCACAACAACGTCGAATCCGACGGCTCGGCGATCGACCCGAACGAGGAGACCACCTACGCCAACCGCGACTCGGACTACCGGGCCGCTTTGTATAAAGCGGCTGCGTACGACCTGCCGCCGCTGATCAAGCCCTGCTCGCTCGGGCACCGCATCGACCCCTGGGCGCCGATCGGCCCCGACGGCGCCTGCTCGGGTGGGATGCTCATCGACAGGATCGTGTGCGAAGCGCCGTTCATCATGCTCTAGGAGGAGCCATGGCAAGCAAGACCATCACCGTGCGCGTCAACCAGGACGTCATCGGACTCGGCGCGAAGGGCGACGTCATCCCGAACGTCGAGCGCACCGAGCTGCTGGAGACGCTGCTGGCCAACGGCATCGTCATCGAGCACGCCGAGCCCGACCCGATCGCAGCAGCCGACGCGCCGGCTGGCTGATGGCCCACACGCAGATCGAGTTCTACCGGGAACGGCTCTACGACCTCGGCCGTGGTCCGTCGGGGCAGATCTACCGGTACGTGCTCACCGTGTCATTGAAGGTCGATGCCCGGGCCAAGCTGTTCCTGTCCAACGACATGGTCAACGTCCGCACCGGCAACCTACGCTCCAGCCAGGCCCCGCCAGTGCTGACCAACGTCGGCACCCGCATCATCGCTGTCCTCCAGAACACGGCCAGCTACTCGCTGGTCGTCCATGAGGGGTCACGCCCGCACGACATCCTGCCGAAGCGCCGCCTGGTGCTCGCCGGATGGCAGTACGAAGGCGCGCCGGTGTTCGCCCGCCGCGTCCACCACCCAGGCACCAAGGCCCGCCCGTTCCTGCGGAACGCGCTGGTCGAGGTGTTCACCACCATCTGACAGGAGCACGCCGTGACTGCCGCACAGCACGAGCACGACGACGAGACCTACGACGACACGCCGCTGGAATTCACTACAGCCGGCCGCCGCAAGATCGAGGCCCGTGACCGGGTCCGGTTCAAGATCGACGGTGAACCGTTCACCATGATCCGGCCCAAGCTCGCCGTCGCTACCACGGCGGTGCAGCTCATCGACGCCGAAGCCGACCGGCCCACCCTGGAGCTGTCAGCGGATCTGCTGCGCTGCGTGTCGGGCCTGTTCCGCTACATCGAAGCCGCGCCGCGCACCAAGCCCACCGAGGCGCACCCCGCCGGTCGCGTGCAGGGCCGGGCGCTGCTCGACGCCCGGCTGGCCGACCCGGAGGACAGCTTCGACCTCGTCGACCTGATGCCCGTGTTCAAGTCCGTACTGGAGGGCATGTTCGACCGCCCTACTGGAGCGCGGCCCGCATCTTCCGCGAAGCCGCGCCGCACTGGATCCGCATCCGGGGCCGGTTCGCGCAAGCGACCGGCCAAGACCTCTGGACGGTAGCGCCGACGCTGCTCGTCGACATCGCGGTCGACTTTGTCCTCACCGGCTTCGAGAACAGCTACGCCACCGACGCCAACCTGCGGGCGCAGCGATTCATCGAACGGGTCAACCAGCGCGACGCCGACACCATCTCCATCCCGCTCGATGACCCCGAGCGGTGCACCGAGATGGTCCAGTCCTGGTGGGTGGAAGTGCTCGGGCTCGGCGAGCGGCAACTCCGCGCGAAGCTCGGCGGCATCGCCGCTGAGGAGCCCGAATGGGATCCCGACGTGCTCGTCGCGCAGATGGCCGCCGCGATGGGCCGCTGAGGCTGGACGGCACCGGAGACACTGGGCGCCGTGAGCGCCCCCGTCGTTGCCCGAGCTCGGGTCGAGATCACGACCAGCGACCTCAAGGGCCTGGCCGGGCAGACCGAGGCCGACCTCAAGCGGTCACTGTCGGGCACGTCCAAGGTCGCCGAAGAGGAGATGGGTAAGGCCGGCACTAAGGGCGGCAAGGCGCTCGGTGA
>Ga0137418_10000924_pt1 | contig 27020 bp, 26 predicted proteins | sample CZODoug3_1_2_16f_FD_122242 | JGI IMG/M metagenome (GOLD analysis project Ga0137418, IMG submission 122242) | Vadose zone soil fungal communities from Angelo Coast Range Reserve, California, USA - CZODoug3_1_2_16fungal (Hybrid Assembly) | ecosystem: Environmental > Terrestrial > Soil > Vadose...
GGATGGCATTTTTGATTGATGTGGTTACATCGGTAACTTGCGCCTGATCGACAGTGGGTAAAACGGCGCCCGTGATTTCGCGGCGACCCTGGTCGACCGCCATGCACGGCGGATTGTTGTACGGCATCGCCTTCCGGCTGCCCTCGATTCTGGCGTCGGCCCGCCCGAGAAACGGAGCGGCGCCTTGCATCGATCGACAGCCTCTGCTGCCCGCCGCTTTAGTCGGCGGATCTTTCCGTGACTCCAGGCCTGAAAAGGTCTCCGATCGGCAGCTTTTCCTCCAGGCCGTAGGGACTGGCCTTGTTCTCCTTGACCCAGCGTTTTTCGGCGTGGGATTCGAACGGAGGGGGAATTTCACCCTGCAGCGACCAGAGATCGGCCGGCAACTCGTCGATGGTGACTTCCCAGTCATAGCCCCGATCCCTGACATAGGGTGCGATCAACTGGTCGACCGCCTTCACCCACCATTCCCTCAAGACGCCGGGCAAAGTCCTGGCCATGTGGTCGAGCTTGAAACGAACGAATTTGCCATTTGATACGCCACCGACATAGACCGACTCTGCGACGACTTCCTCAAAGATCATCACGACGTAAAACTTCGGAATCGGAACCCTTGAATACATCGCGGTGACCTTTTCGGCGAACTCCTTTTTATCCTGAGCTGAGTAGGCACCAACGGGATGATAGACTTTCCATAGCGGCATAATGTTTCTCCAACCAGATTGAATGCCGATCATTTTCGACATCGGGATCTTCGGCAGTTCGTCGAGCGCTGTCGAAGCACGCTTTCATATGACGTCCATCATGCTTCAGTTTCATTTCACAATCGAACGGTCTGGTTACCGTTGAAGTAATATGAGTTGGCTTGGAATCATCGCGCGACGGCGACGACCGCTCTCTACGCGTGCTGCAGCAGCAAGGCCGTGAGCTCGTTGGGCATGTCGAGCATCACATCATGCCCGCATGCAAGCTCCCCCTGCCACCAGCGGCGCTCTCCTGCCTTGGCGTAAAACTGGCCGAAAGGACCTTCAAAGCCACTCGCCAGAATGTATCCGATGTTTGCGATGCCGTCGCAGGCGCCGCTGATCTGCGCCGGCGCTTCAAAACTGGACAGCGGGTGCATCGTGCACTGACGGTCCACCCAGGCGGCGTCTGCCGCATTGACCGCGAAGAACGACGCCGGCCTCGGCGGAACTCTCCAGCCATCGCCATGGGCCACAGCCAGTTTCCGGTCGCCCTCACCGTTATCGGGCAGGTAGTCGAAAAGGGTTTTGCCGTTCTCGGGAACGAAGGCGTCGAGATAGATGAGCGAGCGAATCCGGTCCGGCATCCGGTCGGCGACGTGGCGTGCGACGAAACCGCCGTAGGAATGTCCGACCAGGACGATGTCGCGTAAGTTCTCCCAAATCATGAGATTGGCCACATCGGCGATATGGGTGTCGAGGCCGACGTCGCGGCTCAAGAGATGGGAGCGTTCTCCGACACCCGTTAGCGTCGGCGTGAACACCCGGTGCGCTCCAGCCGCCAGCAGGCGACGCACGCGCGCCCAGCACCAGCTACCATGCCACGCGCCGTGGATTAGGACGTAATCGGTCATTGCGGAGTACTCCTTGCGATGTCGGCGCCGTGACACGAGGCGACCTGAACGTGAAAGAAACGATGCTGCACATCGCTGCGTCGCGCCGACATGTGGACGGGGCGCCTCGCTCTGCCAAGTCTGTTTTTCGGACTGGCAATTCCGGCTGTCGGTGACTAGATGGGACACATGTCAGCAAGCTATGGTCAGTTCTGCCCGATCGCGAAGGCATCAGAGATCTTCGCCACCCGCTGGACTCCGCTCATCGTGCGCGAAGTGATGACTGGGGTGCACTCCTTCAACGACATCCATCGCGGCGTGCCGCTGATTTCCCGGGCCGTCCTGGTCGCGCGGCTGCGTGAGCTCGAAGACCATGGTGTGATTGAACGCCGGCCGCGCGGCGACGGTGCCGGTCACGAGTACTGGCTCACGCCTGCTGGCGAGGGCTTGCGCGTGGTAATGCACGCGCTCGGCCAGTGGGGAATGACCTACACCCACGACCGGATCAAACGTTCCGATCTTGATCCCGCCCTCCTGATCTGGGGATTGCGCAAGCGTGTCGATCTGAGCACGCTGCCGGATCGTCGCGTCGTCTTGCGCTTCGAATTTTCAGGCGTGCCGGCGAGCCGCACGAAATTTCGAATCATGTGGCTGATCCTCGGACGATCCGGCGTCGACGTCTGCATGAAGGACCCGGGATTTGCCGTCGATCTTACACTTCGCGGCAATATCCGTGATTACGTCGAAGTCTATCTTGGCCACACGAAATGGCGCGACGTGGCCGGCACTGCGCTGCAGTTCGATGGCGATCTGCAGATTGCAAGAGCATTTCCTGTCTGGCTGCGATTTGAAACGGTGAGCGGCCGGAATGCTCCAGACCCGCACTTGGCTGCTCGGCCGGTTGCCGTTCAGACCAATCATTCGGATCGGCTGCCGTCCCACCCCCGCGGAATGCGGGCCCGATCGCCTGGCAGCCCGCGCGCGACAGATCGCAGGCCCGCGTACAACGCGCCTCCACGGTAGCGCCGTCCTTGGCTCGGTCCGCGTCTTTTGCGCGACATCCGCGGCGCGACGAAAAGCAACGGCAGCCCGTACAGATCGTCCGCGTCAGCATGCTCGATCTTCGCTGCGTCACATTGTATTGCATCCTGCGCTCACGCCCAGCTGACGGATGCTACAGATGTAGCTCGATGTCTTTGTGCCGTAATCAATTCGGCATCGACGGGTACGGTCAGAGCAGGGACGGCTGGACGCACGAATTGGATCTTCGTCCTTCGCCCGCTGCGACAAACATGGGGAAGGCCTACGCCACCGCCATCATGGACATGACCCGGCTCGCAAGCTCGGGCTCGCGCAGCGCGCTCTGTGGCTTCAGGAGCGCCCGCACCTCGAAGACGATCCTGTCCGTCTCGTAGTCCTCGGCCGCGAGGCGCATGAGGGCGCGCGCGTACTGAATTCTCGTTTCGAAATCCGGCGGCCGCTGGCCGCGCGTCTGCGAATAGACGAGATCGTTCATTGCGACGGCCCACGGGGCTTCGAGAAGCGGCTGTATTTCACTGAAGAAGGCTTCCGCGAGGCCATCGAGCGGATCGGTGCGTCCCCGCCGCGACTCGAGGAGGCTCGCGAGAACGCAGCACTCCTGCGCCACCACGGACATCCCCTGACCGCCGACCGGGGGGAAGCGGCAGACCGAGTCCCCGAGCGGGACCAACCCGCGAGGGAAGCGGCCGAGCTTGTCGAAAGCGCGCAGCACGCTGCAAGCCATTCCGAACCGCGCGATGTCGCCGACGCGCTTCGCGCCGCGGATCGCATTGTAGATCGTCGGCAGGCGGAACGACTTGGCGAATGCCATGAACGCATCGATGTCGCCGGGCGGTGCTTCGCCGTGGTTTACGCAAAGCGAGACGCTCCATCGTCGCCCCTCGATGGGCAGGAGGATCCCGAAGCGGTTGCTGCCCGGCGGCGACGGCGCGTGCACCACGCCGAGCCAATCCGTCGGAGCGTCCTCGGGCTTCTCGAAGACCGCCGTCGCATAGGCCTGATCGATGCCGATCTCGATCTCCGCCGGCTTCGCCGAGCCGATCGCTTCGAGGAAGCGAAGCGTTGGCGACGCTCGCCCCGAGGCGTCGACGACCAGGTCCGCCGCGAGACTTCCCCGCAGTCCGCGCGCGTCCTCGAAGCGCACCCCCGCAACCGCGCCATTGTCCGGCGAGGCGGTCAGCTCCGTGACGCGCGTTCGCGGTCTGAACTCGATATTCCGCTCCCGTTCGACTCGGCGACGGCAGATGCGCTCGAGCGCGGGGCGCGACAGGCCGAATTGATCGAAGCCGAGGTCGCGTTGCGGGAAAGGATCGAAGCCCGGCGCCTCGAGGCGCAGGTCGCGCCGAACGCGCATCCGAACGGCGCCCGCCTCGACGAGATCGAGCTCGATGCCGGGAAACAGACATTCGAGCGCACGGTGTCCGCCCGCAAGGAGTCCATGCGTATGCCGCGCCTGCGGCGTGCCGGGGCGCGGCGCGGGCGCGTCCGGCAGCGCGTCGCGGTCGAACACGATGACCCTTTCGAAATGGGGCGCGACGGCTTTCGCCGCGGTGAGACCTCCCATCCCCGCGCCGACAACGACGGCTTGCTTCAGAATCGGATTTGGCATGCGTAGGTCTCCCGATGGACGCGATGTCAGGCGGCACAATCTCCCGCCGACCGCGAAGCCGAGCGAACAGTCCGCACAGTGAGCGAGACCCGTTACGGACGAATTTCAGGGATTGGATATTGCGTTACATCCGTAGCGCGGCGGCTGACTGCAACGAGCGCACCGGAAGGCTTGCAAGATGTCGCGCAATGCTCCGCTCGATTGACCACAGATTCATGGCTCGCAATTCGTACGGCTTTGTCGCCGTCATCTTCCCGATCTCTGCCGTGCTGTACGCGAAAGACCGATGGAATGGTCCCGCTACTTGAGCCGGCACGCGCGGTCGCGCGCCGGCATCGAACGTCTGTTACTCGGAATTGGCGTCCATGACTCCGCCGAACTGTTGCCATTTCGAGCCGTCCCAGCGTTGCAGACGCATTTGCGTCCAGTTCTGATTGACGGTAGCGCTGGTGTTGACCGTAATGCCCGGTAACGCCACCGGAACTTTGAAGTTGTTCAAACTTTTAGCTTGCTTGACGATATTTTCGCGAGACAGGTCGTCGCCACACTGCTTGAGTATCTGTTCAAGCACCACGCCTTGACTATACCCGAGCAAATAGCCGGCTTCGCTGATATCCGATCCCGGAAGATATTGTGCGAAGAAGGCGCGATAAGCTTTCATTCCGTCATCATTGTCCCAGGTCGAGTCAGTCGTATCCTTGTAAAATGTTCCGACGATCACGCCTGTGGACTTGTCGAGACCTGCAGGCTTGAGCGTCGCAACCGAACCGGAAGGGAAATCGACAATGAGAGTGGGCTTCCAACCGATCTCAGCTACCTTTCGAATAGCCTGGGCGGCGAACTTTGGCGTTCCCGCAACAAAAAGCGCGCCGGCTCCCGAACTCCGGAGACTTATGATTTGAGAGTCGGCGGTGGGGTCGGTGATTTCATAAGCGGCGGTTACCACCTTCTTTTCGAAATCGCTTTTGAGGAACGACCTGAAGGCGTTGACATAGTCTTTGCCGAGATCGTCGTTTTGGTAGAGGATAGCGTACTTGGCGTTCGGCAGTGCGGAGGTCAGGTATTTTGCGTAGATTTTGCCTTCGGTATCGAAGCTGAACGACGTCGTAGTGAGCGGAAATTCCTTGACGTTGATGAACTTCTTCGAGCCGGTCATCATGGCAATGCCAGGAACACCCCGCGACGTCAGATACTGGGCTGTTGCCGAAATTCCGGGCGTACCGAGCTGACCAAACAGGAATGCCACCTCGTCGCGCTCGACCAGCCTGCGAACATCCTCAACGGTCTTCGGCGGGCTATAGGCATCGTCCAGCGCAATGTAATCGACCTTCCGGCCATTGATGCCGCCGCGATCGTTGATTGATTGCACGTACGCCAGAATGCCTTTTCCAACGACACCGAGTGCGGAAGCCGGGCCACTGAACGGAAATGTCGCTCCGATCTTTATCTCTGTCTTGGTGACGCCGGGGGCATCCGCGGCATAAGCATGCGTCACAAGAAGCAACAGCAAAGCCCAAACGAGCTCGAATCTATTCAGCATGTCAATCGCCTCCGCGTGGGTTTGTGTCGGGCACGGTTATGCAAAGAACCAACAGGTCCTTTCTTGAAATACAAAGATGTCAAGCGCCGCTGGAAACCATAACCAAGGAGGATATGACCAACGGTCGCCCACAAGTAGTACGCGAGCTTCGTGCTACAGTTTTGTTTTGGACTGGCAGAAATGAGTTACAGCGGTAACAAGAGCGACAAGAAATCGCCAACGCGAACAGAACACGCTGACGTGTTTGGACGGCACGGGTGAATGTTCCCGCCGAAAAAGAAACGCTTGCGCCTTCCCGTGAAAACCTATTCGCAGGGCTGCAACCAGCGGCAAGCCAATCGGACCTGATGAATCGGTATCGCGCCGTGAATAACCTAGCGAGGCCCATCCTTCGCTCGCCGGCGCCGATGGCGAAACCGTCACCGGCCTGTCGGTCGCGGACTTTCGGGTGGCGCCTCGGGATGGCGGTGGCGCACAAAGGACGGCCCGCGACCACGATCGAGGACGGTCGAAGCCGCCTAGAAGGCGTCCTTGAATGCTTCGGAGGTCAGGTGGAAGAAAGCATCGCTATCCTCATCCCCATGTTCCGACCGCCCAGATTGCGGTTTGGGACGCGGAAATCGCTGGTCGGGCCTGCGTGATCAATCCGATGCTCAGGCTTGACCATATCGTCGCTCTTCTGACCGCAGCTCGGGCAAAGATTGCGGTGATCCTCGGCGAGAACGGGGATATCGACATCTGGCGGTGGTACCCGCGCTTCGGGAAGCCCGTTGCTTGACGCATATCCTGCATGCGGACGCGGATAGTCCCACGAGGGCCTGGGCCGAGCAGGTTTCGACCGCGACCTACACTTCTTGACCGTCGAGATTTGAGCGTGCCAACTTCCCCGGGGCAATCAAGGGCGTAATCGTTAGTCGAATTTCGTGGCGATCGAACTGAGACCGAATTAAAGAGGCAGGACATGACATCCAATTGCGTCGCTCTCGTCACTGGCGCCAATAAAGGGCTTGGCCAGGAGGTCGCGCGGCAACTCGGCCGGCGCGGCATGACCGTTTTGCTGGGTTGCCGGGATAGGACGCGGGGCGAGACAGCGGCGGCTGAACTTGTCGCGGAGGGCCGTGACGTTGCGCCGACCGCTCTCGATGTTACTCAGGTGACGAGCGTCGAGGCGGTGGCTGATCACATCCGAAAGACATATGGACAGCTCGACGTCCTGATCAACAATGCCGGAATTCACGTGGGCCGCCCTGCTCTGGAGATCACGACGACGGAGATGCGCAAGACGTTCGAAACCAACGTTTTTGGCGTGGTCACGATGATCAATATCATGCTTCCGTTGCTCAAGGAGGCTCCGGAGCCGCGCATCGTCAATGTCGCGAGCACGACCGCCTCCCTAGCCTTAACATCCGATCCAACTTCCCTGTTCGGGCAAGAGAACAACAATCTCGCCTACGCCTCGTCGAAATCCGCGGTGACAATGCTGACGGTTCAGTACGCCAATGCCTTGCGACGGCTCCCTGCTTACGCCCACGTTAAAATCAATGCGGTGACGCCTGGTTATATTGCCACCGATCTGAACGGCCATACAGGTCCGCGGAGCGTGGAACAAGGCGCACGGATCGTGATTGATCTCGCGACGATCGCACATGATGGACCCAGCGGCGGCTTCTTCAATGACGATGGCTCCGTGCCCTGGTGACGATGAACCTTCATCGCCTTCGCTACTTTGTCATTGCGGCGGAAGGGTCGAATTTCCCGCGGGCGTCGCTCCAGCCGGGAGCCAATCCGTCCGCTATTTGCTCGCGGCTCCGGCAGCTGGCAACCGCACGGAAGGGAATGGCGATCAGCCGTGGTCACAAGTTGCGATTGACCACGTTGTCGTGCCTGCCCAATTCTCTACTCACAAAGCGGGACGTGCTTCTCGTGCACTCCCCAGGGCTCCGCGAGATTTGATCCGATCTGCCTAAAATATATCGTATCCTATCTGACTGGAACCATCAGAGTTGCAGCCGCATTTATTGGGACGCCTATGGAGTGGTCGGCAAAACAGTGTCAAACGGATCAACCCTTTGGTAGTTGGGCTGACGATCTCGCGAACGCTTTCGTCCAGCTGGAGCCGCGCAAAATAGCCGAGCATCCTTTCCAAGGGACGATATCCAGGACTAACGCTACTCCGATCCGGATTTCCCGCGTCACCGCAACCAAGCACCGGGTTTTGCGGCTGCGTTCGCACATCGCGCGCAGCACGGACGAGCTGTGCTTCATTAATCTTCAGCTCGAAGGGGTGGGCCGCTACGCGCAGCGTGGTCACGAGCAGATCTGCGGGCCTGGAGATCTCGCCGTCGTCGACACGACCGAGCCGTTCGAAATCGCCAATGGTCGCGATTTTCAGCTATTTTGTTTTGCCGTCCCTGGACACCTGCTGCCGCACCATTTTTCCGAGCGGCCGCGGCTGACCTTGTCTGTGACAGAAGCCGGCCGCGCCCTCTCCCGCACGCTCTCAAGCTATGCGGAGCTTTGCCTCAGCTCGCAGGCGCCTTTGCCGCTTGCGGCCCTGGGCGGCGGCCACATCGTCGACCTCATTTCTCATGCGTCCGATGTGCTCGCGGGCGAGCCGTTTGAGCGGGTGAATGCACCCGTGCTGCTGTCGATGATGCTGGATCACATCGATCGTCACAGCGATGACCCCAGCTTGAGTGCCGCGACGCTGGCGCGACAATTTCATTGCTCGGAGCGCTACGTGCACAAGCTGTTTTCCAAGACAGGCCGCTCGGTTGGCGAGCACGTCAACCACAAGCGGGTTCTCGTCTGCACCCGCGATCTGCTCGGCGATTCCAGAAACAGGACGATCGCTGAAATCGCGTTCGCTGCGGGCTTTCGGGATATTTCGCATTTCAACCGGCTGTTCAAGCGCAGCAATGGCGCAAGCCCCCGCGAGTTTCGTCAGGCCATGACCTCAAACACCGGACGAACCACGGCCGTCGCGCGCTAGTGCGCCATAGGCCAAGAAATCGGGCGCCAGCATCCGAGACTTTCCTGCTCCGATCCGATAGCGGTTTACGGAATAGACAGGACCTATCAAATCAGGAAAAGTCTCCATGGCCATCGACTTTACGCTAACGCCACAGCAACGTGAGCTCCAGCTTGAATCCCGCCGGTTTGCGACGGAAGTGCTTGCAGGGGCGAGGGCGGCCGAGTTGCTGCCGACGGCGGAGGAGCGGTTCCTTGCGACCAGGCCCGTGTACGAAGCCATGGTGGTCGCGGGCTTTTTGAGGAAATGCATTCCGCAACCTGCGGGCGGCGAGAACGCCGGCCTGATCGACATGGCCATCATGGCCGAGGAATTTTACAGCGTGAATGCGAGCGTCACCTTGACGATGCTCGGAACGGTGCTTGGTCTTTTGCCGATCTTGCTGGGCGGCACGCCGGAGCAGTGTGGCCGGATGCTTGCTCCGTTCTTGAAGAAGAGCGGAACGCCGTTGGCCGGCTTCTGCTCCAGCGAACCGGGAGGCAGCGCCAACGCCGCTTCTCCGCCGCCGGGCGAAGGCGTGCGCACCATTGCCAAACTTCAGGGCGACCGCTGGGTCATCAATGGCCGGAAGAAATGGGTCTCCTCGGCGACCGGGTGGGATCGTAAAGGCGCGGATATCTTAGGCGTGGTGTGCCGGACCGCGCCCGACGCTCCACCCGAGAAAGCGATTTCCATCATCGTGGTCGAACGCCCTGCATCGGGCATCGTCTTCGAGCGCGCAATCGAGTCCGTGGGGCACCGCGCGCATCTCACGCCGCAATTCGGTCTCGAGAACGTTTCTGCGCCGCGGCACAATCTTCTCGGGGAGGAAGGCGGCGGCCTCGCCCTGACGGCCGCCAGCTTTACCGGCACCGCGGCGCTGGTCGGCATTTTCGGCGTGGCGTTGATGCGGGCGGCGTTCGACTTCGCTCTGCACTTCGCCCGGACCGAACGGCGCGGCGGCGTTCATCCGATCATCGAGCATCAGGCGGTAGGATATGCATTGGCCGACGCGAAGATGACGATCGAAGCGACGCGATATCTGAGCTGGCGCGCCTGCCACGCTGTCGACACGCAGTCTCCCGCCGCCGACGAGCTTGCGATACAGGCAAAGATCTATGGCTCGGAGACGGCGGTTCGTGTGATCACCGATCTGATGCGCGTCGTCGGCATCGACAGCTATGACCATGAAGCCCCGCTGGGACGTCTTTTGCAGGACGCGCTCGCGCTTCCAAACTTCGGCGGAGGCAATATGGGTGTCCGACGGCGTCAGCTTCATACCATGCTGAAGCGACCGGACTACGAGCCCCTGCTCGCGAGCGGCGCGGCCTGAAGCGTCACAGGTGGTCAGGCGCCAGCCTCCCTCCTATTCTTTCGGTATAGCTAGTCAATAGATCGGTGAAGTCATGAGCACAGCACAAAAGGTGGTGGTTATAACGGGAGCATCGCAAGGGATCGGGGCAGCGCTCGTTCAGGCGTTCAGAAGCCGCAAATATAGGGTCGTTGCGACCTCCCGATCCATCAAGCCTGCCGTCGATCCCGATATCGCGACGGTGCAGGGAGATGTGGCCGACCCGAAGACCGCAAATCTGGTGTTCAAGGAAGCACTGGATCGCTTCGGTCGTGTCGACACGCTGGTCAACAATGCCGGTATGTTCATGGCCAAGCCGTTTACCGCCTATTCAAAGGACGACTACGCTGCCTATATGGCGACCAATGTCACGGGCTTCTTTCACATGACCCAGAGTGCGATAGAGGTCATGAACAAGCAAGGAAGCGGTCATGTCGTGACTGTCACGACCAGCCTGGTCGACCAGCCGATGACCAGCGTGCCGGCTGTGCTTGCATCTCTCACCAAGGGTGCCTTGAACGCCGCGACAAAATCGCTCGCGATAGAGTACGCCAAAAATGGTGTGCGCGTGAATGCAGTCTCGCCGGGAGTCATCAAGACCCCGATGCATCCGCTCGAGGCCCATCAGTTCCTGGCCTCGCTACATCCGATGGGCCGAATGGGAGAGGTGTCGGACATCGTGGACGCGGTAATGTACCTGGAATCGGCGGGATTCGTGACTGGAGAAATTCTTCACGTCGACGGAGGACAAGCGGCCGGTCACCATACGATCTAGCAGGGACGTTTGGAGCCAAGGCGGTTTTTTTGCTTAAGGCGGCGCACAATCGCGCAGCAAAGCCCGGCTGGCCTCACGACAGAGCCAGTGTTCGGCCCGCTCGTAGCTCCACCCGTTCTCGTCATGCAGGGTAAAGAGTCCGGAATAGCCGAACTAGAACCAGAACACATCGACGTGATGTCGCGCCGCCCCGGCTGGGAGAAGGCGCTTTACCGAGGGATTCCTGCGGGTTCTCCGGTCGATGGGATCCCGCGTGGCGCTGCCTCGTGGCGAAATGTTTCAAGGGTGATAATTGCGACGAGGAAAAGCCACGGAAAACCTCCAAATACGCCTAACGCCAGATGAGGCGTCGCGTTTGGTTTAGGCTTTTATCGGCTCTTGCCGCAGCATGGAGCTTTTTCTCGTGGTATCGGTACAACCTATCGGTCTTTCGCAACTGGAGTTGCACCCACCCAATTGCGGCGGCGAACACATCGTTCCCGATGGCTTTTCGAGGAGCATCCGGCCCTCCGCCGCTGTCGCCGACCTCGTCGAGGCGATCTGGGATTGGGACATTCCGGACGGCGATGCGGCGACGGGCCTTACGATCAAGATACCGCCGAGCACCGCGCCGTATTTCGTCGTTCAATACCGTACGCTGACGCATTGCAGATGGCAGCTCGGCGCCGACACCTATGATCACAAGAACTACGGTCATGTGTTGACCCAGACCCAGAGCGGGACCTTTGCGGTCCGTCCTCGCGGTCCGCTTGGGGTTATCACCGTACGGCTCAAGCCCGAGGGCGCCGCCAGGTTGGCGCGGGCGTCCATGCATGAGCTCATCAACGTCAAGATCGGACTGCGCAACATTTTCAGGGATCACGATATCGCCCTGCTCGAGGAAAGGGTGATGGAGTCCGGCAGCAGCAGCGAACGGATCGCGCGCGTCGAAAGCTTTCTTCTTGAGAATTTCCGTGAAGATCGCGAGGAGTCGGTTTTCTCCCGCGCTTCCTCGTGGCTGCGCCGCAATCCCGGCCTGCGCATGGGAAAGCTCGCCTCGGTATTGGACATCAGCGAGCGCCACCTGTCGCGCGGCTTTCGCGCAACATTCGGGATCAGCCCTAAACAATATGCGCGACTGGCGCGGATCGAAAAGGTCATCGCTGCGCGGAAGAGCGGCCTTGGCTGGGCGGATGTCGCATACGCCTGCGGCTTTACTGACCAGGCGCACTTGATCCATGATTTCGGCACAATCGTGGGCGGAACGCCGGCCGAATTCTTCGGCGCGGCACGGAGCTGGAATTTCCGCGGCGGGGATGCGGTGCCAAGCTTGGCCGATTCTTACAATCCATTCATCGTCTAGACTGGTACTACGAATACATTGGCGTGACCGCAGCGCGGCGGGACGCCGCCGGCCCTGCACCATGGTGGAGCTCCGCTGATCCACCGTTCCGTTACGCGACTGCCTGGCCGTAGATCGCCGAATTTATTCTTTGAGTAAGGTATCGCCATGGCGAACGACGAGATTTCACCCGTATCAATTTATTCTTCTGCGCGGTCCGCAGCAGCCATGCGGACGCCTGGTCACGCAGGCGCCCTCGCCAAAAATGGTCAAAGCGCCGGTGACGGAACAGTGCGCGCTGGTACCGGCGAAAGTGCGTTATGGGCTCACGACGTTAAATCCCCGGCGACTTAAGTTCGATCGACGCGATGGTAATCCGGTTCGGACTTACGGCCGGAATAAGAGAAGACATTGCCAGCTGAAGCTCGAATTTGAGACGCTACAGCTTTATTTGGTAACAAGAAAATTGAGAGATTAATCCATGCTCGCGGATGTCGGCCATATTGTTGTCGTTGATGATGACCCATTACTGCGGCAAATGGTGATCAGATACCTGGAAGATCACAATGTGCCGACGAAGTCGGCATCAAACAAAACAGAGCTGAACCGCCATTTCCAGGGAAGCTGTCCCAGTCTGATAATTCTGGACCTACGGCTCGGTCAGGATGATGGATTGGATCTGTTGAGAGAGATTCGTTCTCATTCGGACGTTCCGGTCATCATCATGACCGGTCATCGTTCCGATGAGATTGACCGCATCGTCGGTCTCGAACTTGGGGCGGACGACTACATCGTAAAACCGTTCAGCCTCGGAGAATTGCTTGCGCGCGTCCGTGCCGTGTTGCGGCGGCAGGAAATGGGGCGCGCTGCACGAGCCCACGATCCGGAGCGAGGCGGGTACAGATTCGACGGCTGGCTGCTTGAACGTCGTGGTCGAACATTGCTGGACCCCCATGCGACGTCGGTCACATTGAGCAAAGGGGAGTATGCGTTGTTACTAGCCTTTCTCGAAGCACCTCAGCGGCCCCTCTCGCGAGAGCATTTGTTGCAAGCGACCCGAGTTCACGAAGATATTTTCGATAAAAGCATCGATGTTCAGGTCTTGCGGCTGCGGCGCAAACTCGAGGTCGATCCGAGTGCGCCGCGTATGATCCGGACTGAGCGCGGCGTTGGTTATGTCTTCGCGCTGCCGGTCGAACCGTTTTAGGAATGGAAAAAAGGTGACGCCGCAATTACGGTTGTAACCGTATTGTCGGCGCTGGTGATGATCCCGTAACTGGCAATCATCAGAGTCTCCGTACCAGCTCACGGAGAATCCAATGTTGCCGAAACCCCAGTCCGCTCCTTCGTCTCTAGATCGTGCGATCGCCGCGCTGCTCTCGTCTTTTATGGAAGGTTTTGCATTGTTCGCCATGCTGCACTTGCCTGCGACTCCTATCGACGAGCCCTTCTCAGCAAGGGCCGAGCCATCGGAAAAAATGTCCGCGGGTGAACGGCGCAGATCTCTTGCTATCGTTTCCTCCTCGACGCGTCCCGAGGTGACGGGACCTGATCCCGAGAACGATGCCAATCGAACCGGGTCCGGATCCGAGGCGCTGTCCTCGGACGCCGATCTCGTGCCAATTTACCGCTCGCATTCGTTCGATGCCGATCGTTCGAACTACCGCAATCGGCCGACCAAGTATTGGAGTGCCGTTGCGGGTCGATGGTGGCATTGGCGCCGCGAGCGTGAAGTCAAAAAGGCTGTCGCTACCTTGGTGGAACTCGATGACCGGACGTTGCGGGATATCGGCATTCCCCACCGATCCCAGATCGAGCACGCCGTGAGATACGGTCGAAATGGTTCTGATCTAGGACGGCGTTGGGAATGAACGGCCGTTTGCGATGCGAGCGGCCGCATTCACGTGAGCTTCACAATCTGCAAACCAACCCCATATGTCAGCGGTGGGACGGCGGGGCCAATGCTGAGTTGAATATGATTGCTTTGACCAAAGTTCGATGAATATGCCGCTCAAAAGATTTTTGCGCCGGTTGCCCATTTCTGATGAAAATGGAATCACGCCAATCGCCAGTCGTTGGCGCTGGCCCGCGGTAATTTGCGTGCTGATGTTAGGTGGCTTGCAGCTCTCTTCAGGGCCATCGCGGACACTCGGGCAAACGTTTGAATCGAACGGCACCACTGGCGAAGAACCTATCCGCCCCATTCCAGCTCCGCAAAAAATTGACCCCCTGAAGATCAAGCTCGGGGAAAGTCTATTCGGCGATCCTCGCCTATCCCGTGACAATTCGCGCAGTTGCTCATCGTGCCACGATCTCGGCACGAATGGCGCAACCACAAAGGATCACGACGTTGGCCTCGACGGCTCAAGCCTTCCGCTCAACACTCCTACCATATTCAATGTTGCGCTCAGCTTCCGCTTCGGTTGGGAGGGCAAATTCCGTACGCTTGAGTCGGACACCAAAGCCTCATTGGAAAATCCTCAAATCATGGGCGCTAGCCCTTTCAAGCTCGCGGAAAAACTTGCCGCCGATCCCAACATGCGCCGGCAATTCACCGCCGTCTACGGCAGTGGGCCGAACGCCACGAACATCGTGGACGCCATCACAAGCTTCGAGCGAACTCTTACAACACCAGGCAGCAGATTTGATCGTTGGCTGGAAGGGGATGCAGCCGCGTTGTCGACGGAAGAAATAAGCGGATATCGGTTGTTCAAATTCCTGGGATGTGTCTCCTGTCACCAGGGCGTAAATATCGGCGGCAACCTTTTCGAGCGGCATGGAATATTTCATCCGCTGGCGTCGCCACAGCCTGAAATTCTGCGGGTGCCGAGTTTGCGAAATGTCGCGACGACCCCACCTTATTTTCATGACGGCAGCGCTCAGACCCTCGATGATGCGGTTCGCAAAATGGGTCTTGCTCAGCTGAATTCTACGCTAACGGACCAGCAGGTTAAAGCGATCGTCGCTTATCTCCAGACCTTGACCGGGAATTATCGCGGCACGCCGGTTGGAGCTTTGCCATGAGGATTGCGCCGGTTGCGATAGGCGCGCCGTTTCTGCTCTCACTGCTGACTTGGCTGCTGGTGAACGGGTTGGACCTGAATTCGAATCGTTTCGATCGTGAACTGCAGGCACTTGACGACTTCTCCAGATTCGAGCGCGGGTTCACTCGAGAGGTATTGGCTGCGCGCGTCGGCTTATCGCGAAACTATGATGCGTTGGTACGCATGATGGAAGCGTACGACAATTCGCTCGATCGGTTACGCGAAGCAGCCGGCCCAAACGCCGAAGAGAACGCCCCAATCGAAGTTCTGGCCGCAACTGCCGATCGACAGGAAAAATTGATCGAGCAGTTCAAGACCAGGAACGCCTTGCTGCACAACTCCTTTGCCTATTTTGGAATGCTCAGTGCTCATCTCGCGGCATCAGACCATGAGCCCGTGGTTGCAGTTACTACCACGCTTGCTGCCGCAATGCTGCGCCTTACGCTCGACACTTCGGTGGCCGCTGCGCGCGAAGTCCAGAATCGGCTGAACGAACTCGCATCGTTGCAAAGGCCGCCCGGCGACGCCGATACAATTCAGGCGGTGATTGCGCATGGAGGAGTATTGCATGACCTTCTCCCGGAGACCGATGCCGCACTAAAGGCGCTGGTCGCGTCGGCGAGCAACGGCGAACAGGAGGTTGTTCGTTCATTGATCATGAAGCGCCAGCGTGCCGCGCAAGCCTCGGCAGGTCGGTACCGCCTGTTTCTCTACGCCACATCCCTGTTGCTGCTCGGCGCGCTGGTATATCTCGGGCTGCAATTACGGGCACGCGCGATCGCGCTGCGGCGGCGTGCCGCGTTCGAGCACGTGATCGCCGGGATCTCGATGCGTTTCATCAACACACAGCCGCAAACTATCGATGCCGGGATCGCTCAGGCTCTCGCCGATATGGCTGAGTGCATCGGCTGCGACCGTGCGTATTTTGTGTCGAGCGGTGCCGCGCCGCGGCAGCACGTCTGGAGCAGACCGGACCTAAGTTCTCCACCCGACTGGCCGGGGCGCGCGTTGGCGTTGACGGCCCGGTTTGAGCGGTCCGCCGATGGAATTATTCATGTTCCGCGCGTCGACCGCCTGGCGATCGGCGACAACAAGGAGGCCTGTGTCGCGCTCGGTCTGGGCGGATGGGCGTGCGCGACGAGCGTCACCAAGGACGGTGCCACCGTCGCCCTGGGGTTCGGCGAGATTGGTCGGGCCTGTCGTATCACCGCCGCCGGCGAACTCAGTCTGCTCCGAATGGCGCTTGATACGATCGTGTATGCGCTGGAGCGGCATTCCATGGAAAAGGAACGCTCGCGGCTGGAGACACGCCTGCAGCTGGCCCGTCGCATGGAAACGGTGGGCACGTTCAGCAGCGGTATTGCCCATAACTTCAACAATATTTTGGGCGGCATTCTCGGCCATACCGAGATGGCGGAAGAACATCTCGCATCAACTGCCAGATCGCGGCGCAATCTGGATGCGATCCGGCGAGGCGCGGAGCGGGCACGGGATCTCGTCGATCAGATTCTTACCTTCGGACGTCGCCGCGAGGGGAGGCGGGAACCCGTTTGCGTCAAGACGTTGGTCGCGGAAGCGAAGTCGCTACTCGCGCCATCGTTGCCTGCCCATATCGAAATCGCGGTGAGTGAAACGTCCGAGACGGCGGTCGTTTCGGCGGAGCCCGCGCAATTGCAGCAGGTAATCCTGAACATCTGCAACAATGCCGCTCAGGCGATGGACAAGCCTGGTGTTATCGAGATCCAGATCGGGTCACGGGAGATGACCGATACGGCGATGATTGGCCGGATCGGGATCAATCCCGGTCGCTTCGTCGTGGTCTCGATTTCAGATTCGGGACGCGGCATGGATGAGGCGACGCTGTCGCGGATTTTCGAGCCATTCTTTACGACGCGCCTAAACGGCAATGGTTTTGGGCTTGCCACCGCACGCGAGATTGTTTTGGAGCACAATGGCACGTTGGAAGTGCAGAGCGCCCCAGGGGCGGGAACACGTTTCGACATCTGGCTTCCATCCGTCCCGTGTCTTGCGCCGATATCCACTCAGCGCGCATCCGGCTCCGCTGGTCGCGGCATCGGTGAAACCGTGCTGGTGCTTGAGACCGACCGCGAGCGCCTGCTGCGGCACGAGGAAATTCTGGCGGCGCTCGGTTACGAGGGAGTCGGCTTCACCGGGCCGCAGGAGGCCGTGCAGGCCTGTGCGGAGCGCGCACGCTTCGACGCGGCGCTCGTGTGTCACCAACCCGGATCGAGATTCGCCCTCGATTTCGCGACGGCGTTGCGGGATATAGCTCCCAACCTGCCAATCATCCTGGCGACATCCTCGACGCGGGATCTGGAAGCGCCACTGCTGGCAGCTTCCGGCGTTTCCGAAGTGCTCCATCATCCGCTGACCTCTGCGGACCTGGCGGGCGCCTTGTCACGCTGCCTGACGAACTCCGTTGGTGAACGGCTGCAATCGTAGATCGGTGCACGATGGTGTTCGATCTTTTCAAGCATGACAAAAGTGCGGCGGCCCGGACTACAGCGGTAATCTGATTTCTCGCGTCAGATATACTGCCGTAGCCGATAGCCGGCAAATTCTCCGCATCGGTTCGCGGAGAACTTCAAATGCCAACGCATCCGCTATCACGCCTGCCGCCGCGATCGGCGTCTCAACGTCTCGTGTTCGACTACGCCCCGATATGCGGGCGATCAGTCGCCTCGTCGCGCATCGCCGTGCGCCGGACGGCTATTCATTTACTCGCCAGACTCGCAATCGCGGCGTCCTGCACGAGTTCGGCAGCGGCGTTTGATGCCGTGCACGTCTCCCGCATGGCCGGTGTGATCGTAAACCGCAGTCGCTTGCTTGAACTCCGGTATGAAGCCAGGCCGAACTGCAGTCAGTCAATATCGGCAGCCGTGGAAGCGCCACCTTTCCCGACGACCGGACGTGGCTCCCTCGCCAAATCGCAGCCAGCATCGCAACGAGATGTCGAAGTTCAACTAGGTGAACCCGAGGAGATGGGAAAGCAATGACTGACCTAATCGAAAGCACCTTGCGTGGACTCAGCGGCCAACTCGGCAGCCGCGTTTCAAGGCTGGGCGATGACCGATACGTCGCAGCGACGGAGATCTGGGCAAAGCCGGTCGGCCGCATGCCGCGCACCGTCGTCCACTGCCGGACGCTGCAGGACATCCAGCTCGCAATAGCGGCCACTCGTTCTGCCGGTCTGTCACTGTCGGTACGTGGAGGTGGTCACGATTGGGCCGGTCGTGCCCTGTGCGATGGACTCGTGATCGACCTCAGCGACATGAGGGACGTAGTCATCAGCCGCGACCGGCGCAGCGCGCGGATCTTGGGAGGGGCCCGCGCCTCCGACGTCCTCGCGGTGACCGATCCGCTTGGTCTTGCGGCTGCGACAGGTTCGTGCAGCGCGGTTGGCATGGCCGGTCTCGCGCTAGGTGGCGGCTATGGCCCGCTGATCGGCCGCTTCGGCCTGGCGCTCGACAATCTGATCGCCGCTGACGTTGTTCTAGCAGATGGGCGCATCGTTACCGCCGAACGCGATCAGGAAGAAGATCTGTTCTGGGCATTGCGCGGTGGCGGTGGAAACTTCGGTGTCGTAACCGCGATGCGCATTCGTTTGCACGATCTGCCCAACGTCGTTTCTGGCATGCTGGTCTATCCATTCTCGGAAGCCAAAACTGTCCTGCGACGCTACGCCGGTGCGGTGCCCTCCATGCCCGATGAGTTGACCGTTCAGGTCGGCGCCGTCACCGGTCGTGACGGCGTGCCGGTTATTCTGTTAGTGCCGACATGGAGCGGTTCGCAGGGCCAGGGCGATGAGCATATCGCACCGCTGCTTGAGCTCGGAACGTTGCTCGACAACACCGTAGACGCGGCCCGCTACGGGACGTCGTTGTCAGTGTTCGACCCTCATATCGTGAACGGGCGGCGGACCTTCATGGAAACGTGCTCGCTTCCAGCGCTCGACGGAGCTGGCGTCGATCTTCTCGTTGAGGCCATGGCGAAAGCCGTCTCGGCCGGATGCGCGATTTTCAGCCACGAGTTCAGAGGGGCGGCTTCGCGCGTGCCGGTGGAGGCGACAGCGTTCGGCCTCCGTCGCGACCACGTGCTGATCGAAATTCTCGCCTCGTTTCCCGATCGGCCGGACAGATTGGAAGAGCGCCGGCATCAACAGTGGGCCCGCGGCACACGGCGGGCTTTCGACGCGATCGCACTTCCAGGCGGATATCCGAATTTGCTTGGCTCATGCGACACCGACCGCGCAGCCGAAAGCTTTGGTCCCAACGTCGAACGGCTGGCCAGGGTCAAACAGCTCTACGACCCTGAGAACGTCTTCTGTTCCGCCATCCCGCTTCCGATCAGTCGGCGCGCGATAGCCGCAGAGTAACCAGCAAGCGGGCGAGCGTCCGGCGCTCACCCACTGGCTTCACCAACAGAAACATCGAATGGGAGACTCCAGATGACGACAGCGAAAGCAGCCGAAGTTCGTTTAACCCCCGATCAAGCGCATGGTGAGTGGCTGCAAGTCACGCCGGGAGAGCGGTTCAGGATCCGCGTCGCTTCGGCGCAGACGATGGGGGCCTATTCGATAATTGAGATCGTCGCCGATCCCGGCAACGGCGTGCCGTTGCACATCCACAACAAGGAGGAGGAACATTTCATGGTGCTGGAAGGCACGCTAGACATCGCCAATGGCGACCGGAGATGGGAAGCGCCCGCGGGTACGTGCGTTACTGTCAAGAGGGGAGTGCCGCATGCCTGGTGCAATCCGTCGGACACGCCTCTGCACATGCTGGTGGTCTTTTCGCCAGGACAGATCGACGGATTGTTCAGAGCGACGGCGGGTGTCGACGACGTCGACAAGATCACGGCCATCGCGGCCCGCTACGGTACGAAGCTTGTTGGGCCACCTCTGCGCGGGACGGCCCAATCTATCCACTCGCCGCTGAAATAGCCAGCAGCCTAAGGGCCGACCACCCCTCAGTCACGCGGGGATGGGGATACCGCGCTGCCGGCTGCCTTTACGAGACACGCCCCGCGCTAACAGTGTTTCGGTCCCGAACAAAAAGATCAGGGAGAAAGCGTAATGGAAATGCATTCGCAACGATCGCTCTATGAGATCCATGGCATCAGCGCTCCGCCGCGGCGCCAGTCGCGACGAGGCCGGATCGCGCGCCGCGCCATCACCCGACTCCTTGCGGTCCTGAAAAGAATGAAGGCGGCGATCGAAGCCGAATTGGCGGCTCGTCACGCCATCGAAGAACTCGCCCGCATGAACGATCACATGCTCCGCGATCTCGGGATTACCCGAAGCGAAATTGAAAGCACGGTGCGCCGATCGCGAGCAAGTGTCGGAACGGATGACGGGCCGGCCCTCTCGACCGATATCGGCCGGGGCCACCTGGCTCTGCCGACAGTCAGCTCTCCCGACCTTACATCAGAAGGACGGCCTGAGCAGCAGTTGCAGAGACTGCGATCATGGTGATGGCGGCAAGGCGGGTGCCGAAGCGAGCAGGGTTTTGCTGCAGGAGCGTCAGTGTCGATCAGGGTGACCTCGTTCGGCAAACCACGAACGCTACTAGCGAGGGCTCAATTCTCAAGACTGGATGGTTGCGGAATGACCGCTTGTGGCGGATTTTGTTGCAGAAGTCGGCTGCAACGGATTGGGGCCGTTGGCCTTTCGTTAAGAGCCGCGGCTTTGCGCGCCCCGACGCGGTTTACTGTTCATAAAAAATGAGCGCAAGGAGGGCAAAATGTTCAACTTCTACAAAGCGTCGGCGATGGCCGCTGTCTTTTTCGTCGGCATAACTCTTTCCGGACGCGCCGAAGCGCAGAGTAAGTATGGTCCCGGGGTTACCGATAAGGAAATCAAGCTGGGCACTACAATGCCGTTCAGCGGTCCGGTTTCATCTTCTAGTTTCGTCGGCAAGGCAATGGAGGCCTACTACAAGAAGGTCAATGACGAGGGAGGAATCAATGGACGAAAGATCAAGCTGATCGCCTATGACGACGCCTACAATCCGGCCAAGACCGTGGAGCAAGTACGCCGATTGGTCGAGAGCGACGAGGTTCTGGCGCTTATTTCGCCGATGGGAACGGCGATGAATATGGCCATCCGGTCCTACCTCAATTCGAAGAAAGTCCCCCAACTCTTCGTTGTGAGTGGTTCGCCGAAGTTCAACGATCCGAAACGCTATCCCTGGACGACCGGTTGGGTGCCCAGCAATTCGAGCGAGGGCGCGATATACGGACAGTATGTGGTGAAGAACAAACCGGATGCAAAGATTGCCGTCCTTTCTCAGAACGACGACTTCGGCCGAGACTTCCTCAACGGCTTCAAGGCGGCCTTGGGCGATAAAGCGTCTCAGATCGTCGCAACAGAATCCTACCAAGTATCCGATCCCACCGTCGACTCGAGAGTTGTTTCGCTGGCTGCGAGCGGCGCGGATGTCTTCTTCAACATAACGCAGCCCAAATTTGCCGCTCAAGCCATCAGAAAAGCCGCTCAGGTGGGTTGGAAGCCACTTCAGTTCCTCGTCAGCCCAAGCTCCACACTGGCGACGGTTATCGAGCCTGCGGGTTTCGAAAATGCGCAGGGAATCATTTCGTCGGACTATACCAAGAGTGCCAGCGACCCGACTTTGAAGGACGATCCCGGGATCAAGAAGTTTGAAGCCTACGTCGTCAAATATCTGCCGGGCGCCAACAAGAACGATCGTTTTGTTATGAACGGCTATTGCTTCGCGCAGACTATGGTGGAGGTTTTGAAACGCGCAGGGGACGATCTCACCCGCGAGAACGTCATGAAACAGGCGACCGCCATTCATGACCTCCAGCTCGATTGCTTGTTGCCCGGCATATTCATCAACACCAGTCCGACAAATTTCGTCGCAGTGAGCCAATTTCAGCTCATGCGATTTGAGGGCAATAGGTGGGTCAGATTCGGTCAAGTGATAGAGGGAATGTGAATGATGGAGCGGTCCGTTCGACTCGGTCGCAGTGGTTCGCGAAGTGATAAGCCGTTCGCCGCGTCGGTTAGTCCGTTGTCCCTGTCGCAAATCTATTAGCTGGCGATTGACCGAGGATCGGGCGCTCCAGGCTAACGCTATGAACCAGTGGGACTTCAAAAATGGCGGAAGAAGCTGCGAATCAATCAGGTTGCGGCAGGGAAATACTCGGACTGAGGCGCGGCGCAGTTCAATACTGGGAAAGTGGACATCAGACCGGTACCGCGCTCCGTCGAACTTGCCTGCCAGGAACTGTTGCGACGTTGGAAGCAGCGACCGGAGTTTGGGCCCGTGACTCTCCTCTATGCCAATGCTCCAATATCGTAGACTTCTGTCCCATCTGCCGATCCGGTCCTTCGACGCGAACCACATCCGGACAACGAAGGCGCCTTGGGCCGCGTTGTTCGACTGGGGAGGCCCTGTGGCGCTATTGTTCAGACGCGGCCAGTAATCCAGCTATTATCTGGTCGCCCAGACCAACTTGTTCATTATTCAATGCCCTTCTCGGCGCATTGGGGTTTGATAGAGTGGCGGATATGAAATTACCAAAATCCATCGCCGATTATTTCCGAATGATGAATAATCATGATGATCAGGGGCTTTGGACTCTCTTCGCGCCGGATGCGGTAATTGTAGACGGCGGGGAGGGGACCGAGATGCGCGGTTCCGACGAAATTAGGAAGTGGATCCAAAAAGCGATCTCCGGCCTCAATCTCCACATGGAGATTCGCGATTGCAAAGAACAGGGTGACGAGTGGATCGTTGACACGATAATGACAGGTGATTTTAAAGCCAGCCCGGCACGGTTCGAGTATTTCATTACCCAGAGAGGCGACAAGATTTCAGCCCTCCGTGTGGAATTTCGCGGTTCGCTGAAATGACTTCTGCCGCGGGCTTGCGCCCGGGGTTTCTTTTCACGGATCATTGGCACTATGCGGCCAGCTTCGGAATAGGTCTCTCAACCAATCGCAAGAAACGGGTGTTGCGTGTCCGGGATTTGAACTTGTGGCCGCAGCGGCCCTGCCGAACTTGGGCGAGCGATCCATATTAGGTCCGTTGGAGCATCACCCATTTGGACTGGGCGGCTGCTGCCGCTCTCCCTCAGAACGCCGCAACGAGACCGCAATGAATTGGGTGAAACGACCGTGAACAAAACGTGGGGATTGCAAGTGCCACTGCTATAAAAATCAGTGGTTTAGAGAATACGCACTGCGTTCGGGACGCAGGTCGGATACGAAGCGGAATTGCTGGCTGAGACCTCAAATGCTCCGCTCTTAACACTGTGCCCAGGCCAAGGCCCCCAGCGCGTCGAAGTCGCAATGAACGTCTGCTGCGCTCGTGCTGAATGAGTTTCAGGCGTAACCAAGCTTTCTGATTCCGAAACCGCTCTGTCGCGAGGCTGCGCTAAGCTCTGGCGGCGTCGATCGCATAGTAGCCCGAGCCAGCTTGCATAAGGAGGAGCGACCATGACGATGAGAGAGCGAGCTTTCGGATCGTTCGCGAGTTCTCCAGAGAATAAGATGAGCCGCGCTCCGGTTGATGACGTCCTTGGCATGGCGGTGCTGCCACCACACGCCATAACCCTGCGTGCGAGTTCCAATTCCGCCGGCACCCCGAGTATCCGACACATGTTGCGCGCCATCGCAGGCGAAAGCGGGCGCAGGGCGCTCAATCGAGTGAAGGAACTTCGACCGCTCGTGACACAGGCGCATGACAGATTGCGCGAGCGCTTTGAATCAGGTGGTTCAGCCGAGGACTATCTACGGGGACGCGCGCGGCTCGCGGATAGCACAGTAGTGGGTCTGCTGCACCTTGCATCGCTGTCTAGCGGAATACGTGGTGGGAGCATGGTCGCTCCACTCGCAGCGATTGCGGTGGGTGGCTACGGGCGAAAGGAACTGGCGCCCGGCTCTGACCTCGACTTGCTCTTTCTCTTACCCGAAAGCAACCGTCTCGCGCCGGCAACAAAGGCGTGCATCAGTGCGGTCGTCGCCAGCCTCTGGGATCTCGGGTTTGTGCTAGATCATTCGGCGCGATCGACCAGTGAATGCCTTGAGCTTGCTAAGCACGAGCCCACCGTTCTCCCTGGCCTAGTTAACCGGCGATTCCTGTGGGGCTGTTTCGGTCTGTTCACTTCACTCGATGCTGATATCACGGCCCTCCTCTCCGAACCTGACGTAGCACGCTGGAGGGACGCGGTTGGCTCTGCTTTGTCGAGCGCTCATCGCCATGCGGTTCGAGAAGTGCAAGCTTTGGAAGACGAGCCCGACGTCAAGCGAAGCCCCGGTGGCCTGCGAGATTTGCAGCGCGCCGTTTGGGCCAACACACGCGCCTCAGGGCACCCCATGTCGCTGGCGCAAGTGTCGCTCATCGAGGCGCACCGCTTCCTCTGGCTCGTGCGGTGTCATCTACATTTCCTCGCGGGTCGGGCCGAAGACCGTCTTAGCTTCTCGCTCCAACCCAGCATCGCGCGCCGGCTCGGGCTGGAAGAGCCACATAAATCTACTACACCACCCCTGCTGCATCTTTTTCGTTATCATGCACGTAACGTGATCACTGCCATTGGGGTGACGCCCTGTTTGCCACTAAGGTGTAAATAAGCGTCCAAGATTGACTCCCTCATCGCTCGGTAGATCAATGGCTTGGCTCTCCTATCGGCGTCGGGACCCTACGCCGATAACACCTGGAGGTGGTCGAGGTCCGTTCGGGGCAAAATCTGCACCTAGCAGGGAACGACCGGTTTTGGCGCGAAGCGGACGTCGAGGTCCGATCGCGCGTGTCCTCAACATAACTATTTCCCGATCGAATTAGAACGTCGCGGAGATCGTCGATCTCCAGACTTGGTACGTCACGCGACATAACCACCGTCTATCGTCTGGCTGGAGCCGGTAATGAATCCGGCCTCGGGGCTTGCGAGATAGGCCACGAGTCCCGCAATCTCTTCAGGCTTGCCCAAGCGTCCGAGGGGCACCAGTGGCTTCACCATCTCGGCGTAAGCAGCTGTCATGTCTGTTTCGGTGGGTCCGGGCTGGACGTTATTGACGGTAATCCCGCGCGGCGCGAGGTCGATAGCGATGCCCCGCACCAGCGAGGCAACAGCGCCCTTTGTCATCGAGTAAACGCTTGCTCCCGGGAATGCAGTTCGAACAGCCGTATTGCTGCCGATTGTGATAATCCGTCCGCCTTCCCTGAGATGGGGGCACGATGCCTGGATCGCGACGAAGACGCCACGCACATTCGTCGCCATCATACGATCGAAGTCGGCAAGATCATACTTGTCCACCGTGCCGCGTATTAAGATCCCGGCATTGACGACCAGAATGTCCAGATGGCCAAAGCGTGCGATCGTCTGTGCCACCGCATCCACGACGGCTTTTGGATCGGCACTGTCGGCTTTGATCGCGATCACGGGCTGGCCATGCGCTTCCGCCGCGCGGGCGGTTTCGGCCGCCTTCTCCGCCGAGTTGGCGTAGGTCAGCGCAACCGACGCGCCGTTCGCAGCAAGTCGCCTCACGATCGCCGCACCAATGCCCCGAGAGCCCCCAACAACAAGGGCGACCTTATCGATTAGCGTAGGTTCGTTATACATATGCTCTCTCCGTTATTGACTAATAAGTCCAAAATTGTCCAGGCCGATGCTCGCAGCACTGCCGCGAAACTACTGATTTCTCAAACTTGCGATCGCAAAGGCGGCCGTGTCGCGCAGAGATTGAAGAGAAGCTCCTGCCTTTGCTGCGACCTGGAGTCCGAACATCGTCGTTTCCACGAAGCGCGCGGCACGCTCGATATCGACATTCGCTCCGATTTCGTTTGCCGCTTGCGCGTGCCGTAGCCGCTCGATCAGAGCCTTGTGCTGCGCGCCACCGCTCTTGGCGCGCAGTGCTGCCAGGTCGGTGTCGGTGTTTCCGAATTCGCAGATGGAGCCGACACCCATGCAGCCCCTCTCGCGCGTGGATTTATCTGAAGCAATGATGCCGATAACAAGCGCTTCAACGCCGGCCAGCGGCGAAGCGGTCGATCGCAGTCGCCTGATGTTCTCGGCAACGCTCTCTCGCTGATATCTCTCAAGCGCTTCCAGATAAAGGCGGTGTTTGTCGCCAAACGTGTCGTACATGCTCTGCCGGCCGATATTCATTGCACGCAGCAGATCGTCCGTAGAAGTTGCAGCATAGCCCTTTCGCCAGAAAACGGACATCGCCCGTTGCACGGCTGCATCGCGGTCAAATTCCCTTGGCCTTGCCATGGCCGTGGTTAGCTAATTTGGACTGATCTGTCAATAACGGCGCATCCGGCAACGGAAGCATTCTTGTTGAATGGCTGGTGTTGGCGGCCATTGAGCTCTATTCAAAGCGGATCAGTTTGGCTCTCGTTCGCTGGAGCTACCCAAAACTGGCTCACGAAGGACCGGACCGAAAAGGCAATCCACTAGGTAAGTGAGGACATCGCCGCCAGCGAGTCCATGTAGTCGCGCCAACCTACAAAGCGCCGTCAATTCCTCGGGCAGAAGATTTCATCTCGTATGGTCAAAAAATTGAGACTGCTCAAAGGCGGCGCGTCCCAACGTTTGTTGGTCTTGGGCCGGTGTTGCACAACAAGCTTGCCGTGGACGCTTGAGTAGGGACGACGGGGGTCGCAAGCAATTCTGGGTACGCAGGTCAGCGCAACAATTTCAGTGCTCCATGGCAGTGCTTGAACTTCTTGCCAGAGCCACAGAGGCATGGGTCGTTGCGGCCGGGA